>JACCDP011173200.1_pt1 | contig 18052 bp, 19 predicted proteins | sample 7445841 | NCBI WGS metagenome assembly JACCDP01 (sample SAMN15323441, study PRJNA562643) | freshwater metagenome | isolation source: river surface water | place: USA:Blue River Watershed | collected 2017-08-17
CCACTTGCTATCGCGGTAATTGTAGTCCATCGGCACTGAGCCAGGCACAAACATGAGAGCTGTGAACTCTTGCGATCCTTCGGCGCGGTAATGGATACGCTCGGCAGGTTCGTTCCAGTCATGTGCTACATGGCGATAGAACTCTTTGTACTCTTCCTCGGAGACTTCACTGGGGCTGCGCAGCCAAATGGCTTTACGGCTGTTAAGGGTTTCGTCTTCTTCAACAGTCTTAGTCTGGCCTTCGACTTCCTTGCCTTCCGCATCAAGCTCAGGCTCTTCCCGGGTCGTCTTCATCATGATCGGCCAAGCGATAAAATCAGAATATTTCTTTACAATACGTTTGAGGACATACTCCTCGCTGTAGTCGTCGACATTTTCCTCGTCTGCAAACTTTTTAAGGTGAAGGGTGATCGTGGTCCCTACACCCTCTCCTCGCTCTGCAGCTTCGATCACGAAACTACCGTCGCCCGTCGACTCCCAAAAAGTTGCGTGATCAGACCCAGCCTTGCGGGTAAGGACGCTCACTTTGTCGGCGACCATGAAAGACGAATAGAAACCCACACCAAATTGACCAATCAATTCAGGGCGATCTTTGAGTTCTTTGCTGCGCTTAAGGAAGTCTTTGGTGCCAGAGTGAGCGATGGTTCCGATGTTCTGCAACACCTCGTCGTACGTCATCCCTATTCCGTTGTCGACTATGGTTAGAGTGCGTGCACTCGCATCAGGGATCAAGCGGATATGCTTCTCTTGCTCACTGCCGCCCCACTCGGGATGCTGGAGCTCCTCAAAACGCAATTTATCCAAAGCATCTGAGGCATTTGAGATCAATTCGCGGAGGAAAATATCACGGTGCGAATACAACGAGTGCACCATAAGGTCGAGAATTTCTTTGACCTCTGCTTGAAATTGGCGGGTTTCTCTGGCCATGACGATCCTCATGAAGTTCCGGTCTAAAAACGATCACCGTAACACCATGAGTTTGGATTTGCATCTGTCAAGGGGGGGAAAAGAGAAAAGAGGCTCAAAGCCCCTTTAGCACATACTAAAACTCTGAAATATCTGACAATTTTACTTCGCCCGTCGATTTTGGAAGCTCGTCTGCTTCGCGTAGAATTTCGTCGACTTCTTCGAGCCCTAAAAAGGACAATATGCCAGGCTTACGGCGATAGGGATTGAAGGGGTTCTTTTTCTTAGGAGCCTCTGGACTTGGACCTGTAATATATGTATGCAGAGGGCTACGAGAAAGGACACGGGTGCTCGGCTTCAGATCAGGGTTTTCCATAACAACTCCAGTGTTTTCGCGCTGAAAAGGGGAGCTCTCTTCAGCAGCTGAGACCAGTCTGCACAAAGCAGGCCATAGTCCTAGCTTAGCAAACGCGCAGAGGAAAGGCACAGGCCTTCCCTCTCCGTTTCTCAAAGATCAAAAGGCAAAGTTGAGAGATGCAACCGCCTCGTTCTTGGTGAGCGCGACATCTTTGTACTTCAGACCAGCGTTGACCAAGCTCAACCCTTCAACGTCGACATCGATGTCGTTACGAGAGAAGGTATCGCTGCGGTGTAGCTCAAGGGCAAAGTCGAGATTGTGTCCAAGGCGAAAGCGACTCCCAATCCCCAATTCATAGTTTAAAAGACCGGTCGAATCGTAGCTGAAGGTGTAGCCGCCTAGCTTTCTGTCAGCCAATTGAACATTGTGAAAACCCAAGCCAACGGTCCCGTACAGAGCAAAAACGTCCTGATTCAGGAAATCCAGCGATGCATAACCACCCCAAGCCAAGTCTTGGTAAGCATCGTCTCCCGAGTCATCTTTGAAGGGTACGTAGCTAAGCTCGACTCCCAGTCTCAAAGGATCACCTAGAGGAAATTCAACAGCAGCTCCGAAACCTGTTGCCGTTTGACGTGAAGTATCCTTGTCTTCGGTGCTATTAAAATCCAACTTAAAACCGCCAAGGGAAGCTTCTGTCTTGCTGATATCGAGACGTCCTTCACTGCCGATGACTTTAGCTTTGATCTGCATACCTTCTGCAAAAGCGTTGGGAGCTAAGAGAGTGGCTAAGAAAAAATACTTTGCCGTTTTCATAAAGAACCTTTCTCAAGTTGAAACGTGAGCTCAGGGAGCTCTCTGCATCTCTAGCAAAGCTCGGACCACAAGAGCAAGACTTCACCATAACTCAGGCATACCTTGGGTTTAAGACAAGTCAGGGAATCTTGAGACGAAGCTTGACTGCCAGGCAAGGGGTTTACAGGTGTGTTGGGCAGGACACAGGCGCTGTGTCTTTGCAGCAAATGTGAACTCAGCAATCCTATGCAAAATCGACTACGAACGAGCCCCATCTTGGAAAATAAAAAACACTGCTCCAAGAAGACACAGACCTGCCCAAAGATAATTCCAACTGGGCTTCTGCCCCATATAAGCGAAGGAAAAGACCACGAAGACCAACAGCGTCAATACTTCCTGGATAATTTTAAGCTGAGCAAGTGTGAAATACTGAAACCCGATGCGATTGGCGGGCACCTGCAGGCAGTACTCAAAAAAAGCGATCCCCCAGCTGATAGCTATGGCCAGAAGCAAAGGCTTGTTCTGAAGCGTTTTGAGGTGTCCGTACCAAGCAAAGGTCATGAACACGTTGGAGAGAAGAAGAAGACCAAGAGTCTGAAGCATTTCGACAGCCCTTTCTACGTCGCTTTTGGCTAGACAATAATTTTACAAGCCAGGAGCTCGGATCTTATTTACATTAGCCTCAAGTCGCCCACATTGAAAATCGATAGGAGCCATCGAAGTCACTATGCGCTATGCCGAATTTCTCGAACGTTCCGCCTTTTCATACGAAGAACTCATTGCTCACGCTCACGGCAGTCTCCTCGAAGATCCGCCAAGCTCTGACATGGGCCGCTTACCGGCTCCTCCCTTCCTGATGTTCCAAAGGATCAGCCGCCTCGAGCGCAAAGGGTCACAGGGTCTTATCTGCGCCGAACAGGACATATCACTTGATGCTTGGTACTTCCAATGTCATTTCCGCGGCGATCCTGTGCAGCCGGGATGCCTTGGCCTAGACGCAGTATGGCAACTCATCGGCTTCTATTGCCTTGCCAACGGTGCTGTTGGCAGTGGTCGCGCGCTTGGTTGCGATCAGGTCGAGTTTCTCGGCCAGATTCGTCCGCACAATAAGCTCGTCACCTACGATGTAAACATTCGTCGTCTCCAGATCCTGAAAGCTTCTGGAACAGCGATCGCCCTTGGGGATGCCAAGGTTGCTGTGGATGGCGAAGTCATCTACAACATCAAAGGTGCGCGCGTTGGTTGCTTTACGGACATCGCTTACGATGCCTATCCGCATGCTGACCATAAGCACGCTAAAGGCGGTCTGATCCAACGTTCTTAAGTCGGCTATAGCCTGCACAGAGAAGTGCAGGCTCATCAAAATCCTGCTGTCGCAAATCCCGCCACACTAGTCCTCCTCAGGCTTCTGCTCTACACTAAAAGTGAAGCATTTTTCTTACCTTCTTTTTCGATCTTTACGAGGATGTGTGTGTCAAGCTCAGCGCCTGCCGTCTTGCGAACGAGCTACTGGGACGTCGCATTTTATAGTCTGATGGTGGGATTTGGGGAAACCTACATCACAGCCTTCGCTCTTGCCATGGGCTTTAGTGAACAACATTCGGGCCTGATCGCTACAGTTCCGATTTTGATAGGGGCGTGCCTCCAACTTCTTGCTCCCCTTGGCGTTCGAGCGCTATGCTCCCAGCGCCTCTGGATCGTAAGCTGCACATGCCTCCAAAGTCTTTCGCTCCTTGGCCTGGCAGGGGCAGGCTGGGCTAAGTTCAGTGGCATGGCTCAGCTCGATACTTGGTTTCTCTTAGCTGTTTGTGCTTATTGGGCAGCTGCAATGTCCGCAGCTCCAAGCTGGAACAGTTGGATCGCGGCCGTCATTCCCTCGGCGCTTCACACTCGCTTTTTTGCCTTTCGGACTCGCATCGCTCAGCTCTTTACTCTGGTGGGCCTCACGATCGCTGGCCTCATTCTACACGGTTTGGCAGGCAAACAGGAGCGCCTCATTGTCTTCACGGGCCTGTTCGCACTCGCTGGAATCAGCCGCTTCGTTTCTTCGTATTTTCTCCTTCGCCACCCTGAAGGCCCGAGCCTGCCAAAGTCAAGTGGACTCCGCCTGCTCTTGCAACGTGATGGCATCCTCTGGCTCAAGCAAAAGCGAACAGCTGTCTTGATCGTATTCATGCTGAGCACACAATTTGCGGTCAATATTTCGGGTCCCTACTTCAACGCCTACATGCTCGAACAACTGCATTTAGACTATCAGCACTACATGATACTGATCGGCACCTCGTTCGTAACAAGAATACTTGCTGGAGGCTGGTTTCAAAGACTCGCTCACAGTCTTGGCTCAAGCACCCTGACTCACCTTGGTGCTCTTCTCGTCATACCTAGCCCTACTCTATGGCTATGGAGCAACTCCTTTCCTTATCTGATCTTTGCCCAAGTCTACACGGGACTTGCTTGGGGCTGTCACGAGCTGGGTCTCACGTTGATGCTTATCGACAAACAGGACCACATAGAGCGAGCCAGGCTTCTGACAATCACGACTCTTCTCAACTCCTCGATGATGTGTATCGGCAGCCTCATTGGCTTCGCCATGCTCCACGCCAAGACTCTGACACAAGGTGATTACCACTTCATCTTCGTTCTCTCGGCTGCCGTTCGCATTCTACCTTTTTGCTTGCTCTTTTGGATCGGGGATAGCTCGCTCTCGGAACGGAGTCTCCATGTCTACAAACGCCTCCGTAGGAACACTTATTAAGTATTTTTGACACACCAAATGTTCTAGCTCGCCAAGTCTTTCCGATTGCTCCTTTTGTTGAATTTTAGTAATTCGGGAATCCGTTTCTATTCTTCGGTAAAGGAGAACCCCAAATGAACGTTAGAAACATCCTCGGAATCTGTATGCTTGTAGGCACTGCTGCCCAAGCCCAAACGTCTGCTGACCTCTACCCAGTCAACACTACCATCCGTGACTACGCTAAGCGCGACCGTCTCGTTCTCGGTGGTCTTGAGTACATTTCTCCCGCTCAGCTCCACGAAAACGCTGGCTTCCGCGCTCGTCTCGGCGCTGATGTTCAGAACAGCAAGCTGAACAAGCTTGGCCAAAAGTCTGACCTCAACACTCCTATCGCTAACGCTGCTGTTGCCTACGGCCTTTACAGCCTGACTCTCGGTCTCCAAGCGAGCTACCTCGACGCGACCAACGAAGGCAAGAACGTTGCTTCTACTGAAGATTTCAAAGCAACTAAATTCCGTCCTGAAGTTGCTTACACCTTCGGCCCCAACATCACTGCCGGTGTTGGCGTTGAACTTTCCAACCTCGACGTCAAAGAAGAACTTTCTACTTTGAACAAGTACTCCTACGAGTACCAACGTCCAGTCGCTGGCTTGGCTTTCCATACTCCTAAACTGGAATTCGGCCTCGCTTACGCTGGTGAAGTTCAAGGTTCTGACAAATTGGCTGGCAAAACTGACCGCGTTGGCACCCTCAGCATCGCGACTAGCAACGAAGCTAACGAGCGCGCTGTGTACCTCCCAGCAATGGGCACAGTCTACGCACGCGGCAACTTGTCTGACTCTTTCAGCTTGACCAGCTCAGTCTCCATGGCTCGCTACGACGGCAACGTTGACGGCGCTGTGAAGCTCTTCGACGACTACAAAAACGCTGACCGTTTGGCAGCTAAACTCCTCGGTACTTACTGGACAAGCGCGCGTTCACGCGTTTCTTTGGCTGCTGAGTACAAAGGTGCAGCAACTTCTGCTGTTGGCAGCGAAGAAGCTGGCCTCGGCTATCGTTTGGCAAACCTCTACGGTGGAACTGTAGAAGGTATCCTTTCTCTCGACCGCAAAACTTACCTCGGCCTCAACGCTAGCTACATGCGCGGTGAGCGTGACGACGTAGAGAGCCGCTCGGCTCTTCGTTACTCGGCTCGTGAAGAAAGCTCCAAAGTTTCCGGTTTCGTAACCGTTAAACTCTAAGAAGCTCTCTCTAGTCCTTCCGCAGGCTTAGCTTGCGGAAGGACTTTTTTTTTGCTTTCATGCCGGTACCATGACTTTGAAATCGAGGATCTATGGAGCCGCTTCGCTACCGCACCGATTTACAGATCAGATTTCGTGACACTGACGGTCTCGGACATGTGAATAATGCTGTCTATCACTCTTGGATAGAACTCTGTCGCACGCATTGGCTCGATGATGTTCTCGACTGTGGAATCTACTCACGAGGTGACTCTATCCCCATCATCCTGGCTCGCACTGAGATGGATTTTTTGTTAGAAGTCCGTCTACATGACAAACTACACGTCGAATCTTTTCTATCTCACGTGGGTCAAAAAAGTTTTCACCAGTCCTACGAAATCAAACGTGGCGATGATATCGTTGCGAAAGCAAAAGCTATTTTGGTTTGGTTCGATTTTGAGCGACGTTGTAGCGTCCCTATTCCTCCCGATAAGCGTCAGATTCTCATGGCTCAATGGACTCCTATTTGCTAATGCTTTGAGAAATACATTCTCAGAATAAAAGGAGGACTGACCTTGCATCATGCTTGCCGTAGCCTTCTGATCCTTGCATGTCTCTTTATCACAAGTTGTAAGCCGCCAAAGTACCCTGCGAACAAACGCCAATTTGCCGATGGCTATATAGCTCCAGGCGAAGGGACTCCCTGTACCTGTCCCCAACTAAATCCCTTGAATCCTGCTGACTCGAGCACTCGGCCCTGCAGTCTCCGCGATGCTTGGCAAGGACTGCGTGAGGATTTTACGCAGGAGCTCAAGCAGTTTCACCTTCTGGGAGATCGTCGCTATCAAGTACCAGGAGGTGCAATTGCCGTCGTCTGGCAAGGTCAAGTCCTGTTCCAAGAGGGATTTGGACGACGCGCTTTAGATGGTGAGGAGCCTTACCTCAGTTCAACTTTGACCACATCAGCCTCACTGAGCAAAATGATTACGGCGACCACAGCCTTGCGTCTTGTGGAGGAGGGCCGACTCGATCTGGATCGCCCAGTTGCTGAATATCTCAAACAATCTAAGACTCAATTTTTGCGCAGAGCAGAAGATCAGTCGCTCGCCGATCGTATCACTATGCGCCATCTATTGACTCACAGTTCAGGTATCCCTGACGAGCTACCATCTGGGATCGACGAGTACGGACCCTCCGTCTGCAGCCGCGGGGCCGATGCCTTTCAAAGTTATTTTCAACGTCATGCGGCGGACCCATTATGGGCTGAACCGGGAAAAGTCTGGAATTACTCTAATCCCTCTTATTTCCTTGCGGCAGCAGTCATCGAAGCTATCACAGGCGAGAGCTTTGAAGCCGCCTCACAGCGTTTGATCTTGGATCCAGCTGCTATGAAGCAAGCGACTTGGGATGGTGCTCGTGCCGAAGCGTCCAGAAATTTTGCCTCTGGGTATGAGGTCTGGTCACCCGATGGTGAGCCCCTTCGCCTCCGTCGCTACACGCCGCAGTCAAGTTCCTGTCGCGTATTTCAACCTGCGGCAGGACTCGAAGCCTCTGTCGAAGATTATGCGCATTTTGCAATGGCTCTCATGAAAGACGAAGGCCTTCTGTCCTCAAAAAGTCTCGAGCTCCTTCGCCATTCTCAGATTCCTACTCACGATGAGGGATGGGGCTATAGCTTTGGCTTTTTTGTTGATGAGAATTACAAAGGCAAAGTGCTCCTTGCACATGACGGCGCTGCTTGGGGCTATAGAAGCCTTTTTCTGATGGTACCTGAGGATAAGTTTGCCATCATTCTTTTTCAAAACGCTGGCCTCAGCTTTCCCGAACGCCTTTGGGATATCGGCCTTCACTCTCTCGATCGTTTCCTCGCTCTGCCAGCTGGAAAGCGCACAGAACCTGAGCTAAAACCAATCGAAGCTGACCAAGAGCTTGAAGGACACTACGAAGCTTGGTCTTACGATCTCGACAGCTTCACCGAAGCGCGCCCTGCTTATCTCTCCCTCACTGGTCAACTCACGCGCGATCCGATCACGCAAGAATTGAAGTGGGAAGAAGATTACTTTGGATCGGCTGTCTTGAAAGAAAAGACTTGGCCGCAATTTCAACTTGATTACAGCGACCCTAGCCTCAATCTCCCCGTTCGCCTTGTCAAAGATGACGAAGGGACTTGGCATATGGTTTCCAGAAGTTTTGTTGCTAGGCGTATCTCTCGCTAAGGAAGGTGAGTCGCATGGAATTTTCTTCACTTCGTATTGAGCATTCGGAAAAAGTCGCAGAAATCATCCTCAATCGCCCCCAAAAGGCAAATGCCCTCAACGAGACACTGTGGTTCGAAATCGGGCGTGCCTTTCAGTGGGCTGATCAAACAACTGAGGTTCGCGTTGTCATCCTGCGCGGCGAAGGTGCTCACTTCAGCGCAGGCATCGATTTCGAATTTGTACAGTCGATAGGTCAACGCTTTACAGCAAAAACGGATGGTCACCGTCAGGAAGATCTACGTTCGTATATCAAGCAATTGCAAGATGCCTTTTCTGCCGCCGAGCTATGCCGTAAACCCGTAATAGCCGCTCTTCAAGGCAGTTGCTACGGGGGAGGCATCGATCTCATCTCTGCTTGTGACATTCGCTATGCGAGTCAGGACACAAGCTTTTGTGTCAAAGAAGTTGATCTGAGTATAGTCGCCGACATTGGAACACTTCAGCGTCTCCCCCGGCTGATTGGCGAAGGACGTGCACGCGAGCTAGCCCTCACAGCGAGAGTCTTTGACAGCACCGAAGCCTTGGCCATGGGACTTGTCAGCCGAGTTCTTCCAAGTTCAACAGATCTTTTGGCCTATGCGCGCGAACAGGCTCACATAATCGCACAAAAATCTCCGCTAGCCGTCCGTGGCACTAAACACATTCTTAATTACAGTCGCGATCATTCGATAGCCGAAGGCCTTGACTATGTTGCGACCTGGAATGCTGGGCAGCTCTTTTCCGAAGATCTGCGTCGTTCGATCGATGCCTTGCGCAGCAAAAAACTCCCAAGCTTCGCTGATTGATGTCGCATCTGCATGGCAATTGCTTGCTGGCCAAGGCTTGACAGACACTGTGCACGATGGAATGATGCGAAGCGCATTCATCCATCATTCAACCCCCATTGCTCTGTCCGTAGTTTAGGGGCTAAGGAGCTAAAACATGGACCAAGAAGGACGGCTTATCCTGATCAGTGGTGGAGCCCGCTCTGGAAAGAGCCGCTTTGCTCACCAGCTCGCCCTGACGCTTGGCCAGGATCGCTTGTTCGTCGCAACTGCGCAAGCTTGGGATGGAGAAATGCGAACGCGGATCTCTGCTCACCAAGTCGAGCGAGGACAAGACTTTGAAACGCTCGAAGAGCCGATGTTTCTCAAACAGGCCTTAGCGTCTCAATCGCCTAGAGATGTGATTCTGATCGACTGTCTCACCCTTTGGATCAGCAACTTCCTCATTACCGAACGATTTGAAGACGCAGACATCCAAGCAGCCATCCTCGAGTCCATTGCTTGTGCTCGACAGAACGCAAGAACGGTCCTCCTCGTCAGCAATGAAGTTGGCTTTGGCATCGTCCCCGACAATGCCTTAGCGAGACGCTTTCGTGATCTTAATGGAACGCTTCAGCAAAAAATTGCTGCCGTCTCTGATGAAGTATACCTTGCAGTGCTGGGACAAGTTCTTCCCCTTCACAAACTGCGCTTTGAGCCCATGGGAGACTCTTGATGTCTCCTGACGTCCTTTTGCTTGTCACCTGCCTGGCTTTTATTATCGATCAGTTGTTTGGTGAATATCCTAATCCACTCCATCCTGTCGTCTGGATGGGGAAGATGATCGAAAGCCTCCAAAAGCACCTTCTCGGTCATGGTCCTCGTTGGGAATAGTGGGGCGGCTTTGTCCTTCTCTTTTTGGTCACAGGATCGTTCACGGGGGGAAGCTGGTTCCTCTTGAAAGTGCTCACCCCACATCCTTATTTACAGGCAGCCGTGGCCCTCTATCTTTTAAAAGCCAGCTTCGCTCTGAAAGCCCTCGGTTCCGCAGCGCTCACACTCGGCGACAGGCTGCGCGAAGGCAACTCTGAATCGGCAAAAGAGGCCCTGCGTTCGCTCTGTAGCCGAAACCCGAAAAATCTAGATGAAGAACACCTCTTGGAAGCTAGCATCAGTTCGCTGGCTGAGAATCTCTCTGATAGTTTCGTTGCTCCTCTATTTTTCTTGCTCATCGCTGGAATCCCAGGTGCGATATTTTATCGAGCTGTCAATACACTCGATGCGATGGTGGGCTACAAAAATCATTTCCGTTATCTTGGCTATGCTTCGGCGCGCTGCGATGATCTTTTGAACTGGATTCCAGCTCGCTTGACAGCCTTGCTCCTCTTAATCGTCGCTTGGGCCGCACATTATCCCTGGCGGTATGCAAGCGCTGTTGCGTGGCGCGACCATAGCAAAACCCCTAGCCCCAATGGAGGCTGGCCCATGGCCTGCATGGCAGGTATTCTTCAGATTCAGCTCCGCAAACCTCAGGTGTATACCTTAGGTCAAGCGATTCAGAGAAGTTCGTTAGAGCATCTTGATTCCGCTTGGAGTCTGAGTAGACGTGCTGGGTTTCTCGCATTTGCCTGCGTACTCTGTGGTCTTTTGCTGCGTGCACGACCTTCAGCCTTTTAGGACAAACAACTTATGTTGAATCTGACTTCACCACAATCTCATGGAGGAGCCGCTGCCATCTTAGGCGAGCTCCCTGCCCATATCCTCGACCTAAGCGTAAATCTCAATCCCTACGGCCCGCCTCCGGGCTTAGCGGAGGAGCTTCTTCAGGTTCCTTGGCGCGAGTATCCCGATCCCCATACCAAAAAATTGCGACAAGCCTTAGCTCTTCGGCGTGACTGGGATCCAGAGACCGTAGTTTTTGGTAATGGCGCGAATGAGTTGATCTGGGCTGCTGTCCGTGTGTTGCTGAAAGCTGGGGATAGCTGCGTGTGTATTGAGCCTGTCTATTCCGAATTTTCCCGAGCAGCTAGGGTGCAGGGAGCCCTCGTCAATGCTCTGCGCACCAGCCCCGAAGATCAGTTTCGCACCAAACTATCGACCTTGAGCGATCACTGTCTATCGACCGAAGCAAAGGTCGTATACCTTTGCAACCCCCAAAGCCCGACGGGAACTCTCTACGCTCAAGCAGAACTTTCGACTTGGGCCGAACAGCATCCAGCAATTACTCTGATCCTCGACGAATCTTTTTTGAGTCTCAGTGAAGCCTATCGCGAAGCACATCGCCGTTATCCAAAAAATGTTTTACGCCTTGTATCCTTGACCAAAGATTTTGCTCTCGCAGGACTTCGTCTCGGTTATGCTCATGGTGAATTGCCACTCATCGAGGCTCTGCGCGCTGTGCTACCAACCTGGTCGGTGAATGCATTTGCTCAAGCCGCTGGCCTTTATTGTCTCGAACGCGAAGACTTTTTAGAGGAATCACGACAACGAATATTTCAAGACAAGCAAAACTTCATGAACGCTCTGAAACAGCGCGACCTCGAGCCACTCCCATCGCAGAGCATATTTGTGATGCTCAAAGTGCCTAATGCTGAGACTCTGGCAGGACAGCTATGGGAACGTTATCAGATCCTCGTGCGCAGCTGCGCATCTTACGGCTTTCCCGATTGGTGGCGTCTCGCTGTGCGGCCCGATGAAGAACAAGCACGCTTTTTCCAGGTACTAGATCAGGAGCTTGGGTTATGAAGGAACTAGCACCTGTCCTGATGGTCCAAGGGACCAGCTCAGATGTAGGCAAAAGTTTGGTCGTCACTGCCCTATGCCGCTGGTTTGCAAACCGTGGCTTGCGTGTAGCACCTTTCAAGGCGCAAAACATGGCCCTCAATTCCTCGGTCACTCGCTCTGGTGCGGAAATAGGCTGCGCCCAGTACTTTCAAGCTGAAGCTGCCAAGACAGTAGCAAGCCCAGATATGAATCCTATCCTCCTGAAGCCCGAGGGTGAGCGCCAATCGCAGGTGATCGTGCTAGGCACTTCCCTGGGTTCGCATGGTTTTCGCGACTACCATGAGCGAAAGCCAGAGCTCCGTAAGATCATTGCTAAGAGTCTGCTTCGTCTGCGTGAGGAACACGATCTTGTCATCGTAGAAGGAGCTGGTAGTCCCGCCGAAATAAATCTCAAGGCTCATGATCTCGTTAACATGTTCGTTGCTCGAGAGGCCAATGCTCCCGTCTTGCTGGTCGGTGATATTGATAAAGGTGGGGTCTTTGCTGCCCTGGTCGGGACTTTAGCACTTCTTGAACCCGAGGAGTGTGAGCTCGTTGCTGGTTTCATCATCAATAAATTTCGCGGCGATCCCAGCCTACTCCAGAGTGGGATCGATATGCTCGAAGCACGGACGCAGAAAAAAGTTTATGGCCTGCTCCCTTATATGAACAAGCATGGTATTGCAGACGAAGATTCCTTAGCTCTCGACACACGACCTGCGCGTCTTCGCCACTCTCCTGATGGGATAGACATAGGTATTGTGCGTTGGCCCAGGATGTCAAACTATGACGAATTCAATGCCCTCGAGCGGGAGACGCAAACTTCAGTGGCTTTTGTCACCAGCCCGCAGGATATTCTTGCTGCAGACCTCTTGATTTTGCCAGGTAGCAAATCCACGCTTTCAGATTTGCAATGGTGTCGTGATCAAGGTCTGGCGAACGCCATTAGCGATCGTATTCGCCAGGCAAAGCCGACGATGGCCATCTGTGGAGGCTATCAAATGCTGGGACAAAAAATCGTGGACCCCGAGGGCTACGAGGCCTCCGAGGCCTGCGAAATTATGGGCCTGGGACTCGTACCGCGCTGGACACGATTTGAGGCTCAAAAAATAACACGACAGGTACGTGCTTTCTGGAACAATAGCTTGCCATGGTGTGACTCGGAGACTGAGCTACACGGCTATGAAATCCACATGGGTCGCGTCATCAACGATCTGCCCAATGATCCCACGATGCCCTTTGCTCTCAAAGGCTATGATGAAAGCGGCAATAGTTTGTCTGCAGGCCTTGAAAAGGAAGGCTATTGGTGTCCTGAGCGTAATTTATTCGGGACTCTCGTACACGGACTTTTCGAAAATACTGTCTTTCGTCTCGGTATGCTGAACATGCTCCGCGAACGTAAGAGGCTTGCTCGCCTCATCACGAGCGAAGTACCTCCTCGCGATCTTGCTTTCGATCGTGCAGCAGCGCACATCGATCAGCACTGCGATATGAAAGCTATTGTTCGTTTACTCAAACTCGAAGAAAGACTTGGCCTATGATGAAGCACTTTAACATTGCGCCCGTAGACCTAAGTTTAAAGCCCAAGCTCCTCGCTGCTTGGGATCAAAAGACCAAACCCCGAGGCTCCCTCGGACGCCTCGAAGAACTGGGAGTTCAGTTAGGGCTCATTCAAGGCACAGTCACCCCTCAGATACAACGGCCTGTGATGATGGTATTCGCGGGAGACCATGGCCTCGCAGCAGAAAAAGCAGTGAGTCCCTATCCCCAAACTGTGACCGCAGCGATGGTCGCTAACTTTGCTTCAGGTGGCGCTGCCATCAATGTGCTGTCCGAATGTTTTGGTTGGCATCTTCAACTCATAAACAGTGGAGTTGCGATACCTGTCTCCGATACCCGAGTTCTGCCCCAAGCTATTGCGTTCGGTACACAGAGTACTTTACATGGTCCGGCCATGACCAAAGCGCAGTATCAACTAGCCTTGGATCGGGGGGCAACCCTTATGCGCTTTCACTTCGCTGAGGGCTGTCGCCTCTTGGGCTGTGGAGAAATGGGAATAGGTAACTCTTCGGCAGCTGCCCTCCTCCTCCATTATCTCACAGGAGCCCCCTTGGAGGCCGTTGTCAGTCGAGGAGCTGGCTGTGATGATCTACAACTCAAGGAAAAATTCGATACCTTATCGCAAATCTGTCAACGTCATGGAATGCTCACAGATCCCGAACAGATTCTCCAGCATTTTGCGGGATTTGAAATGGTGATGATGGTCGGAGCCATTTTGCAAGCAGCCGAATTCAAAGTCCCCGTGCTTCTCGATGGTCTCATCGTCACAAGTGCCTGCCTTGCAGCACTTAAGATTCAACCATCCCTTCGTGATTATCTGATCTTTGCCCATCGCTCTGCTGCTCAAGGCCATGACCTCTGCCTGGAAGCCATGCAAGCACACCCACTTCTCGATCTTGGTTTACGTCTGGGCGAAGGTTCAGGAGCTGCTCTCGCCTTACCGCTTTTAAAAGCAAGTTGCTCCTTGATGAGCGATATGGCGACTTTTAGCAGTGCTTCGGTGCCCGATGCTGTGAGGACCACCCCTTGATGAAAACCTTTGGGACAAGCTTTCTTGCTAGTGTCGTAAGTTTCACCAGGATCCCGGTACCTATGAAGCTAGAGGCTCAAGCGTTTCAAGCAGCTGTATGGCATCTGCCTCTATGGGGGTGGATCTACGCAGGCCTGCAAAGTCTCATACTCCTCTGTGTGCCTTGGTCTCCGGACGGAGTGGTCAGTTCAGGTCTCGTCTTACTCCTGCCCATTCTTGTCAGTGGCGCCCTCCATGAAGACGGTCTCGCCGACTATTTTGATGGACGCGGCGCTGGCCCTGATCCTAAGAAAAAGCTTGCCGCCATGAAGGATTCTCAACTTGGTTCGTTCGGAGCCTTGGCGCTGTTTTTTGTCTTGGGGCTCGAGTGGGCTTCGCTCTGGGAATTACCAAACCAGGCGATACTTCCCGCTCTGGTGTTGAGTCAAGTCGGAGCGCGCTGGGTCAGTCTTGTGCTGGTAGCCTCACTGCCGTATCTCTCCCAATCATCGAGTCGGGCTGGAGATTTTCTTCCTAAGCAAGGTTGGTCCCTTGGCATTCTCTACGGCTCCTTCTTATTTGTCTGCTCCTTCGGACTACTCCCCTCCGACGCCTGGACCTGGCTCAGTTGGATCCTCTTAGCCCTCGGCCTAGCAGGAGGCTGGTACCTGATTTTGTTGCGAGAGTGGGGGGCATACACCGGCGATTGCCTAGGTGCTGCCATAAAGGTAAGTGAGTTGATCTTTCTTCTCGCGGCCAACGCCCTCTGGAGATTTTAGCTTAAGGGACCGAGCTAGCAATAATGAGGGCTTTCTTACCACGCCCTAAGCGACTGTTATTTAAAGAAAAATTCAACACGGTGCCCGCCCCCCAGCGTTCTTTACTCTCTAAGCTCTGATAATCTGTATACAAGTTTGTTGGCCAAAAGGGGTTAGAACACCCTATAATTTTAAAGAAAGCTTCCGATAACCTATCTGATTACTGTGACGACTGCGAAGGAGCATGAGCGATGGCGAAAATACTTATCGTGGAAGACTCTGAAGAAGTTCGAACCGACCTTCGAACTTATCTTGGATCACAAGGCTTCGAAATCATCGAAGCTGTCGACGGCAAGAATGGTCTCGATCAGTGCATGAAGCATAATGGTATCGACGTGATCGTTACAGACCAAAACATGCCTTCTATGACAGGACTTGAGATGGTCCGTGCACTTCGCGCAGATGATCGTTATAAAGCTACTCATGTGATTTTTCATACAACTGAGTCGCGGCAAGAGCTAAGGAATCAAGGGCAGGAACTCGGAATTCGAGGCTGGCTGGTCAAGCCCATCAACCCCGAGAATATGAATCGCCTGCTCAATCGTTTGTTAGCTAATGGAACTCGCGCGGCCTCATAAGCACATCACCAAAGTATTTTCGTTCAATAGGGAGCTGCTTCATCTTGCAGCTCCCTCTTTTTATCTCAGTTTAAAAACAGAGGCACAGCAACCGCTCTAGCCCTGCTAGAAATTGAGTAGTGCCGTCTGCTTCCAGGCTCCTAGTCAAACACCTTGACTTGCGCTACACTCCCTTCCTCAGAATCGCTTCTCGCTAGGAGAGTTGACGTGGCAAAAGAAAGCAAGCGGGCCCGCATTCGTCGTGCTCTATTCTACAGACCACCAGCAGGCAGTAGCCCAGGGACAGTCCTACCACGCATTTCAGCAAGCCCTACCAGCATGACTGCGCTTGCCTATGACTCAGAACGCGTCTATGAGGCCACCTGCCAGAGCTTAGCTGACTTTCAGGCTGTCAAAAGCAAAACAGGCTTGGTCTGGATACAGGTGACGGGCCTTAGTGATGTCCCTCTGATTCAAGAGCTCTGCCAATCATTGGGAATCCATCGTCTCACGATCGAAGATATTCTCAACCAGACCGAACGTCCCAAGGCTGAATTCTATGAGCATTACACCTTTATCTCCTTACATACGCCTCATAAGCTTGGTCAGCGCGATAGCGAGATGGTCAGCTTAGTCTTGGGCAAGGGATTTGTGCTCACCCTCCATGACCATCCCATCGATGCGTTTGCGGCCATTCGAAATCGTATACAGAAAAAACTCGGGCAAATTCGCTTTAAAGACGAGGAATATCTTACTTATGCCGTGATCGATACCATCATCGATCTCTACTTTCCTATAGCGGAAGACTTTGCGGAGCAGCTCGACTCGGCAGAAGAAAACATTATCCACGGCCAAAAGTCGAATGTCGTATTGGAAATTTATAATATGCGTTCGCGTATCAACGCTCACCACCGTTTACTCTGGAGTCACAAAGAGCTTATAAACCAGCTGATGCGAGACCCAGAATCCCCGATGAACGATGAGGCTTGCGTCTATCTCCGCGACTGTTTCGATCACTCGATCCAAATCATCGACTTTCTCGAAAGTCTACGGGACACTTCAAAGACACTTATCGACCTGCATCTATCTCTGCAAGCTCATCATTCCAATGAAATCATCAAAGTCCTTACGAGCGTCACATCCACCTTTATCCCTATGAGCTTTATATCTGGTGTGTATGGGATGAACTTTGACCGCAACTCACGCTGGAATATTCCCGAGCTGGGTTGGGAGTATGGCTATCCGTTTTCTCTGTTCCTTATGTTCTGCACCGCAGCCAGTTTATGGCTCTACTTTTATCGCAAAAAATGGTTTAGTTTTGCTTACGCGACCCGAACAGAGCTAGAGCAGGGCAAGACATGATGCAGGTGACTTTTCTCCGCCACACACGCGTCGCAGTTCCCTCTGGGCTTTGCTACGGAAGCTCAGATGTTCCCCTGCATGCGGACTACGCATACGACCTTGCTCGGGTGCGTGAAGCCCTTGCTCATAAGCAGTGGGGCACAGTCTACAGCAGCCCCGCTCAACGTTGCCACCGTCTCGCCTTAGACCTAGCGCAGAGTAGCCACGTAAGACTTGATGAAAGGCTACGCGAACTGCATTTCGGGGACTGGGAAGGTCGCCTATGGCAGGACATCAAACCCGAAGAAAGTCTCTATTGGACCGAAGATTTTGTGAATGAGGCACCCCCAGGTGGCGAAAGCTATCAGGAACTTTGGGATCGATGCCAACAATTTTTCGAAGAGCTTATGAATGATCGTCCGCCACATCCCATCTTAATTGTTACGCATAGCGGCATCATCCGTGCCTTTCGTTGTCGAGCCGAAGGCCGTTCTCTTCGAGAGGCTTTTGATTTTCCTCTCGATTATGGAGCACACTGGGATCTCCCCGCCTCAGGCCTCAGCAGCTGCTGACACATAGCTATGATGTTTTTGGGATTTTTGTAGTCTTTGCAGCGCTTGAACGATGATCTTATCTAATTTATCAGTTTTCCCAACTTGCCTTAGGCCCATGAGAATACAGATGACGTGAATGAGGATCTCCTGCTTTTCTCGGGAGCTGAGATCTCTTTTGGGGCTACATGCAATCATCACACTATGCTCTGAGAATACGGCAAAGTCTTGTCGCATTCCGTTGAGATAATAGACTTGGGCCTCTAACACAGGTTTGACTCCATCTATGCGCAGATGAACCTCAACCGCTCCTCGAAGGCCGGTGTATGAATGCCAGTCTGGTCCTCGAAAAGCGAGAGCAACAGCATGCCTTGGTGCTGACTTCAACACCAGACCAGCATCAAGAAAGTAGAGGAAACTTGATAGAAATTGCTCTTCGAGC
>JACCDP010022434.1_pt1 | contig 18048 bp, 16 predicted proteins | sample 7445841 | NCBI WGS metagenome assembly JACCDP01 (sample SAMN15323441, study PRJNA562643) | freshwater metagenome | isolation source: river surface water | place: USA:Blue River Watershed | collected 2017-08-17
CATTTTGAGAATAGCCGGTATTGGTGACCTCCAACGCGTATGGGAATGTGGGATCTGCAACAAAGAGGATGCTGTCACCGAAACAAATATCTACATATCCCGTGTCCGCAGGGTTCAAGGCATCTGGTCCTGTTCCATTGATGTAGGCATGCATGTGAGGAGCAAAAGGTTGTTGAGGATTTCCACAAGCCACATTGGCGTCCCAACCCGTTCCCTCAGCACTTCCATTGGTTTTAAATCGAAGAGTTAGGCATCCACTCGGATTGTTTTGAAACGAAGCTTGTACAAAAAAACCGTTCGGATGCGTTCCCGAATTGTAAGCACCTAACAAGGGAGAAGCGGTGCTTGGTCCGTCGAATACGTACAGCGTATCAGAAGGATCAATGTTAAATGTGAAGCCAATGTTGGTTGCAAAAGCGATGGATACTTTCGACCCTTGGGCAAGATCCGGACAAAAGGTAATGACCTCGTTCATGTTGGGGGCGTAGTTGGTTGGACCGTCACTGAAATTAGTGCCACCCGCAGGAGGAATGATTGCGGAACAGTTCAAAGGATTTCCTTGAGGGTAGTCCGGCCCTGTAATCAGGATTTGTCCAAGTCCTGAAAACGCAGTAAAAGCAGAAACCAAGAGAATGTATAATCGTTTCATATGAAAGGGTTATTTTTTGGTGCCCGTGTAGGCTAATTGCAATTGATATAAGGATTTGACGGCCAGTAATTCACCTTGGGTTTCGGTCCTAAAATACTGCGTGTAAGGCATGATTTGTACGTTCAAATCCGTAAAATGGGTGGTCTTTTTTACCAAGGGGTAATCATCCATGTTTTTATTTCCGTTGTTGAACACCACAGAAATCGCATTGTCGTATGCAAAAACAAGTAAATCTAAATTACCGTATTGCTCTTTAAACGACTTCAATTCTGTTTTAGAATAAACTCGGTTTAGGGCGCGAAGGCTTTTTTGACCCCACAAAGGGGACGCGATAAATAAAACCAGGGAAAATAAAAAGGCGGTTTTCATAATTTCAAGGATGATTTAGTTGCGCTTTGACAAGGACTTGTTTTCCAACGTATTGGTTGCAAGGCCCTCATTTTTTTTCAAATTTAACACAATTAAAGTTTAGCTTTGTAAAAAGATTTTCATGGAGCATTTAGTTCATTTAGCGTCCCAAGTTCGAAGGGATATTGTTCGAATGGTACACGCGGTTAGTTCGGGCCATCCAGGAGGCTCGTTGGGGTGTGCTGATTTTTTTGTGTTCATGTATTTTGAACGCATGATTTGTAATCCAAGTGACTTCTCAATGGATGGGGCGCATGAAGACGTTTTTTATTTGTCCAATGGCCATATTTCACCGGTTTGGTACAGCGTTCTTGCGCGAAAAGGTTTTTTTGAGGTTGCAGAGTTGGCTACTTTCCGAAAAATTTCCAGCCGACTTCAGGGGCACCCTTCCGTTGATAAAAAGCTTCCTGGTATTCGAGTAGCTTCGGGCTCGTTGGGACAAGGACTTTCGGTGGCTATTGGAACAGCCTTAGCCAAAAAGATGAATCAAGATCCTCGTTGGGTTTATTGCTTAATGGGAGATGGGGAAATACAAGAAGGCCAAGTGTGGGAGGCCGCCATGTATGCCGGAAATAAGGGAGTGGATAATTTGGTAGGAATCATCGATGCTAACAACCGTCAAATCGACGGAGATGTAAGCCAAGTAATGGGCGTTATGCCACTGGAAGAAAAATGGAAAGCCTTCGGGTGGGAAGTATTTTCCATGGATGGGCACGATTTTAGCAGCATGCGTTCGATTATGCAGCAAATAGACCAGCACCAGGGTAATGGTAAACCTAAAATGATTGTCATGCGCACAGAAATGGGTCAGGGGGTAGATTTTATGATGGGAACGCACAAATGGCACGGTTCGGCACCTAATGATGAACAATTAAGCCGTGCGTTGAGCCAGTTAAAAGAAACCCAAGGAGATTATTAATTCGATGAGAACGATCCTTTTTTTATTCCTTTATTTAACTTTTGGACATAATGGTCTGAGCCAAGTAAATGTTAAATCTCGGATTCTTTTTATTCTTGATGCTTCCAATAGCATGAATTCCGAATGGGGTAAACAAACTAGAATTCAGGCAGCTAAAGAAATTTTAGTTCAAGAATTAGAGGCCTTGAGAGGAGTTCAAAATACAGAAATTGCCTTGCGAGTTTATGGCCATCAAACCCCTTTCAACAATTTGGCACAAGATTGCAATGACACCAAGTTGGAGGTTCCTTTCGGGGAAAACACCTTGGATGCCATTCAAGCACGCATTAAAAACTTAGAGGCCAAAGGAGCAACTCCGATTGCAAGAACCTTAGAAGCATCCGCAGGTGATTTTCCAGATACACTGGCCAAAAATTACATTATTCTCATTACGGATGGTCTGGAATCGTGCGATAATGATCCTTGTGTTATTGCTAAAAAATTGAAAGAAAAAGGGGTAAAAGTAACCCCCTTTGTCATAGGATTGGGAATGGACCTGTCATACCTGGCAAACTTCAATTGCATTGGTACCTATTCCGATGCGGAAGATAAAGATTCTTTTAGGAAAGTATTTAACACGATTTTAAATTCAGTTTTGCTTAAAACAACGGTTCAAATCAACCTGAACGACCTCAATGCCAAACCAACTGAAACCAACGTGACCATGTTCTTGTACGAGTCAGGAACAAATCAATTAAAATACACCTTGGTTCATACGCTCAACCGCCTAGGTAACCCGGACACTTTGTATTTGGATCCAAGTTTAACTTACGATTTGGTGGTTAATACCCTTCCCGTAACCGTCAAAAAAAACATTCAACTGAAAAAGCACACCCACAATACCATAGAAGTTCCGGCTCCACAAGGGTTTGTTAAAATCACCTCCCCTAAAAGCAGTTTTAGCCCTCAATTCAACGTTCGGGTATCGGATAAAAGCGGAAAAACCCTGAATCACCAAATCTACGACCAAACGTGCAAATATCTCGTCGGCAAATACGATGTTGAAATTTTCACCATCCCAAGAATTTACCGCAGCATTGAGGTAAGTCAGTCCGCAATTTATTCGGTGGACATAGAGGCACCGGGTCAATTGGAATATTCTTTTGCAAAACCCATGGTGGCTCAGTTATTCCAGCAAAATAAAGAAGGTTTTTGGACTTGCCTCTATACTTTTTCAGATGTTTTAACCAAGGACAAACTTTTGGTTCAACCAGGAACGTATAAAATGGTTTACCGCCCCAAAGACATGAAATCAAGCGGCTATTCGAATGAAAAGACGCTTACCATCTACGCTAACAAAACAACGACAATTACCTTAAATTAACGATTATTATGGAGCTTGTAAATTTTGGAAACAAAGACACCCGGTCTGGTTTTGGTGAGGGACTGAGAAGGCTTGGAGCAATTAATCCTCAAGTTGTTGCATTGTGCGCAGATTTAACCGGGTCACTCAAAATGGATGCCTTTGAAAAAGCGCATCCAGAAAGGTTTTTTCAGATAGGAATTGCAGAGGCCAACATGATTGGAATTGCTGCTGGGATGACCGTTGGAGGTAAGATTCCTTTTACGGGTACTTTTGCCAATTTTTCAACCTCAAGGGTTTATGATCAAATACGTCAAAGCATCGCCTATTCTCAAAAGAACGTTAAAATTTGTGCCTCTCATGCCGGATTAACCTTGGGAGAAGACGGTGCAACTCATCAGGTTTTGGAGGATATTGGTATGATGAGGATGCTTCCTAATATGACCGTAGTAGTTCCAGCGGATTACCAACAAACCTTGCAAGCTACTTTGGCGATAGCGGATTGGCAGGGTCCAGTATATCTTAGATTTGGACGTCCATCGGTTCCGATTTTCACGCAAGAAAATGCTTCTTTTACCATTGGAAAAGCCGATGTTTTGAAAGAAGGTACCGATGTTACCATCATTGCATGCGGCCATATGGTCTGGAAATCCTTGGAAGCAGCACAAATGCTCAACCGCCTTGGAATTCAAGCGGAGGTAATCAACATGCACACCATTAAACCCTTAGATGCCGAATCAATCCTTAAATCTGTGATGAAAACAAAGTGCGTTGTAACCGCTGAGGAACACATGCGTAACGGTGGACTGGGGGACGCTGTTGCACAAGTTTTATCCACTCAATTTCCGGTTCCACATGCTTATGTAGCCGTTAATGATACGTTTGGAGAGAGTGGAACCCCTGACGAGTTGATGAAAAAGTATGGATTGGAAAAAGAGAACATTGTTCAGTCGGTTCAGTCCGTTCTTCAGCGCAAATAAAAGGTGGCTTGAGTGCCGCAAATTTTGTTCTTGTTTTGAATGTGGTTAATTTCGCGCTTCTTAATAAGTTCAGCGGGTAAATGGTATTTTCAAGTTTAACGTTTCTTTATTTCTTTTTACCCCTTAGCCTGTTGTTTCATTACAGCTCTAGAAACGACCTTTACCGTAACATTTTTCTAACGATTTTCTCATTGGTTTTTTACGCTTGGGCAGAACCCATGTGGATATTTCTGATGGTTTTTACGGCATTGGCTAATTACGGCGCAGGAATTTACATCGAAAGGTATGCAGCAACAAAGAAGGCGAAAGCGGGCATGGTCGCTGCTGTTGTGCTCAACCTGACGTTATTGGTTTCATTCAAGTACGGGGGTTTTATTTATGACAACATCAATTATTGGCTACCCCTTCCTTTTTCTCGCCCTTCCAATACCCTTCCCGTAGGGATTTCATTTTATACCTTCATGGTAATATCCTATGTTGTAGATATTTATCGGGGAGAAATAAAGGCACAACGTAATCCCCTCAACTTTTTAATGTTTATAAGCCTGTTCCAACACCTTGTAGCCGGTCCGATAGTTCGTTACAGTCAAATTGAAACTCAAATTCAAAAACGAACGGTCGATTGGGCAAAAATCAGTGACGGAGTCACTCGTTTTTGCATAGGTCTATTCAAAAAAGTAGCCATCGCAAATGTCGCAGGGGTGCTGGTGGACAAGTATTTGAACACCCAATTATATGAGATTTCATCCTATGAGGCATGGTTCGGCTTGGTCATGTTTTCCATTCAATTGTACTTTGATTTTTCGGGTTATTCGGACATGGCCATTGGATTAGCCAAACTTTTTGGATTCGATTTTCACGAGAACTTTAGGCATCCTTATGCCGCGGTATCGGTGGCCGATTTTTACCGCCGATGGCATATATCTCTTGGTAAGTTTTTCCGAGACTATGTGTATATTCCTCTCGGGGGCAATCGAAAATACCACGATAGAAATATTTTCGTGGTTTGGTTTCTCACAGGATTTTGGCATGGGGCAAATTGGAACTTTGCACTTTGGGGAACCTATTTCGGTATTTTAATGGTTCTTGAGAAACATCTTAAAGGTGTTTTAGACCGCGTACCACGGTTTTTTAAACACAGTTACACGCTCTTATTAATCGTTTTTAGCCGGGCACTTTTTTATTTTACCGACTTCAACCAGTTGGGGTATTTTCTCGGGAATTTGTTTTATTCAAAAAATGCGGTTTCCTCGGGGATTTTAAGCGACTTAACGGCCCATTCTTTCTGGTTCTTGTTAGTGTTGTTGTTATGCATTCCGTGGGATGAAATTTACGGCCAAAACCATGCGATAAGGCTTAAAACAGAACGGGTTTATTCATATGCCCGCCCTGCGGTTAATGCCCTGTTATTGTTGCTAGCAACCATGCTTTTGGTAAATGCTACGTTTAACCCCTTTCTTTACACTCGATTTTAATGGATAAGAAAGTCAACGTTTTGGTGTTTTTTAGCTTGGTGCTTGGGTTCCCCCTACTGCTTTTGTTGTTACCCAAAGAAAAAGAGTCGAAAGACGAGAAACGAAAGCTCGCTGATTTTCCGATGTTTACTTCGGAAAGCTACCTTAAAGGTACTTGGACGAAGCTCATTGATGATTACATTGATGATCATTTTCCCTATCGGGAGCGGTTTATTCAAACAACGCCGTTCTTTCATGCGGCTAAGGGTTTTCAGTTACAAAATGCGGAGCGGGTAGTCGTGGTTCCTAAGAAGAAAGATCCCTCCCCCCAGAAAAAAGAAGAAAAGCGGGATACCCTTGCTTTTTTGGACGAGTTTGAAGAGAATTTTTCCGGATCCATGTTGATTATTGACGGATGCGTTTATCCATTGGGTGGAGGAAGCCCGAAAATGTCAAAGCACTTCGCAAAAATGGTCAGCGAATATGCTGCAAACTTTCCTAATGTTCGGGTTTTCTCGGCCGTTGCTCCCTTGTCTTCAGCATTCATTCCCGCAGCGAAATACAAGCACTTTAATGCTCAGAATAAGAAAACGCTTTGGGCGATTAAGGAGAACTTGTCAAATGGCGCTATTTTCTCAGATATTTTTGAGGAACTCAACAACCACGCAGCAACCAAACTGTATTTCGGTACAGACCACCATTGGAAACCGTTGGGGGCTTACTATGCTTATGTAGCCTTTTGTAAGTCCGCAGGATTGGTGTCCGTCCCTCTTGAACAAATGACGAAAAAGGTCAAGTATAATTTTTTGGGAACCATGTACCAGTATACCCGAGACCCTTCGGTTTTGGCTCATCCAGACACCATGGAGTATTGGGAGCCAAAGGTTGAAACGGAGGCCTATAACTTAGGTGCTTATGGAACAAGTAAAGGATCAAAAGCTAAGGTGTTTTACAATACCAGCAGCGGGGGAAATACGTACTCCACGTTTTTAGGCGGAGATCTTCCGTTGATGAGGATAAAAACTTCCATTAAAAATGGCAAAAAAGTTGCGGTCATAAAGAACTCTATGGGTAATGCATTTGCGGTGTATTTGATCAGCCATTATGAAGAAATATGGGTGGTTGATTTGCGGTACTCAAAGCAAAACCTGACCCGAATTATTCAAGAGAATAACATCAATGATTTGGTTTTCGCCGTTGGAATGTATGCTGCAATGAGCCACGGAACCATCAATATGATGCGAAGGTTAGCGACCCAAAGCGGAAACTATGTGGCTCCAATACGCCAAGAAAACCCAGAGGACCCTATATCACCCATCTTAGCCCCGGATAATCAGGGATCAGATACATTGAGTCCACGATGATGAGGTTGTTTTTTTTAGGTTATTTGGTGCCTTTTTTGGGGCTTTCCCAGGCCCTTCCTGAGGGATTGAAAATTGATACGAGTTATGCCTTAATTCAAGGATACGATAGCGTTACGCTCCATCGGTTGAAGGACCAATTTAGCCGAGTAAATCAAGATAAGTTGGTTTTTATCCATTACGGAGGAAGTCATATCCAAGCCGAGAATCCAACCTCGGTGGCACGGAAGAAATTTCAAGAGCGATTCGGAAATGGGGGATATGGATTAATGTTCAATTACAAGGCAGCAAATTCATATTCTTCCGTGAATTATGCAACGTCATGCACTGGACATTGGGAGTACAATAAAAGCTATCAAGGAAGAAAGGTAAACCTTCCGTTAGGAATTTGTGGGATGGTTGCAGAAACCACAGATACCCTTGCTTCCTTGTCGTTCGCAATGAAACATGGGATAGCAGCGAATAATTCAAAAATCTTAGTGTTATTTGAAAACGATAGCACATCCTTTGAGGTAAAAATGACCGTTAATGGAACGGTTTTATCGGTGCCCCATGAGGTGCTCCCTCAAGGAATTTCTTACCCATGGAACGATTCGATCCGAACGGTAGATATTCAAGTGCAAGCGAGAAAAGGAGGAAAACGTTTTAGGTTTTATGGTATTTGTTCGGAATCTTTGGCGAGTGGTGGGGTGGTGTATCATTCTACGGGAGTTGGTGCAGCTGCATTTAGATCAATCCTATTATTGGATAAACTGCCCGAACAAGCGCCCCTTGTGAAGCCTGATATTGTGCTATTGGATTTTGGAACAAACGATATACTCTATCACAACCGAATAGAATCTTCGTTGGAAACAGAAGTTGAAAAAGCTATTGCCCTCTGGAGAGGGATGTTTCCGGAGGTTTTAATCGTTTTAACCAGCACCCAAGATTTGTTTTACAAGAAACACACCATTACGGCAGGCATTGAATTTAGAAACTTGATGGATAGCCTTGCCCGTACGAACCAATGCCTGTTTTGGAATTGGTTTGATTTGTCGGGCGGCCTTAACACAATTCGTGATTGGGCCAAACTCGGCTATGCAAAAACCGACCATGTTCATTTAACCAAGGACGGTTATCGCGTCAAAGGCTCCTATTTGTACGAATCCTTCATGAACACCTTGAACATCCTTAACTCGTCATCCAATGTAGGGGAAGTGACCGTACCCTTGAAAAATTATTCATCGCCCGTAATTCCTTTGGAAAGTTCGCCGGGGAAACCTACTGCTCCAAGTGCCTCTCGGAAATATACTGTAAAATCAGGTGACACCTTATCGGGCATTGCCGGTAAGTACCATACCACGGTATCAAAACTTAAGTCGTTTAATGGATTGAAAAGCGATGTAATCCGTGTTGGGCAAGTATTGAGAATCCCGTGAATTAAGCAACTAAAAAATAGAGAATTAACATCAGGTCGGTGCTTATAGCCCAGATTCCTGCAGCATAAATCCATCGCATTGGGGCAACCGCCAATAAAAGGCAAAGGGTAATCATGGTTGGAATTACCACAACAATTAAGGTTGCCGTGCTTTGTACCGCTCCTAAGCCCATGGCTAAGCCACCGAGGCAACCGACAACCAGTATCATCATGGCAACCATTCCGATCCGATTGAATTCTAAGTTTTGTTCATTTAAGATTGTTTTCATGTTTTTTTTTTCAAAGGTGCTTAGATGAGCACTGAAAAAAAATGAGATATCGTCAGGTAATTCACTGATTTTGCTCAGTTATTTTCACCTGGCTTTTTTATTTTATGGAAATAACTTGACAAAGGGGGGGGTTCTGTTGTATCTTCGCCCCCCATTAGCACATTATGAGTAAAATGAAACTATCGGAGTTCAACTTTGAACTCCCTTCGGAATTAATCGCCGAATACCCTACTGAGAACCGCGATGAATGCCGATTGATGGTAATACATCGAAAAACCGGAAAAATCGAACACAAATTGTTCAAGGATGTTTTGTCTTATTTTGATGACGGAGACACCATGATTCTAAATAATACGCGTGTTTTTCCCGCTAGAATGTATGGCAATAAGGAAAAGACGGGAGCAAAAATAGAAGTGTTTTTACTCCGAGAATTAAACCGTGAGAGTTTTTTGTGGGACGTTTTAGTCGATCCTGCTCGAAAAATCCGTATCGGCAATAAATTGTATTTCGGGGAAGACGATTCTTTGGTGGCTGAAGTAATTGACAACACAACCTCCAGGGGTAGGACCTTGAGGTTTTTGTTCGATGGAACCTATGAGGAATTCCGAAAAATAATTTTCTCGTTGGGAGAAACACCTCTTCCCAAATATATCAAAAGAGAGGTTGAACCCATGGACGAAGAAATGTACCAAACGATTTTCGCGAAAGAAGAGGGGGCTGTTGCCGCTCCAACAGCGGGACTTCATTTTTCAAGAGAATTGTTAAAACGCCTTGAAATTAAAGGGGTTAATTTTGCCGAAATCACCTTACACGTTGGATTAGGAACGTTTAGATCGGTCGAAGTCGAGGACTTAACCAAGCACAAAATGGATTCTGAACAAGTGATTATCCCAGAGAAAGCTGCACGAATCGTTAATGAATCAAAATTAAAGAAGAAAAGGGTTTGCGCCGTTGGAACAACGTGCATGCGTGCCGTTGAAACTTCCGTGTCAACGGAGGGACTCCTAAAACCGTTTGATGGTTGGACCAATAAGTTCATTTTCCCGCCCTATGATTTTTCCATTGCCGATTCGTTAATTACGAATTTTCACACCCCTTTGTCGACCTTGTTAATGCTGATTTCAGCTTTTTGTGGTCATGACTTAATGATGGAAGCTTATCATACCGCGATTCGTGAAAAATACCGTTTTTATTCGTACGGCGACGCCATGCTCATTCTTTAAGCTATTTAATTTTACTCGAAAGCTCATTTTTTAGTCCTGAGTAGCCTACCAAGTGCATTTTAACGCTACCAACAGGGATTTTCGCCTTGATTTGAATCGGAATCCTGTTTTTGTCTTTGGTTACCCAAAAACTAACGTCTTCTTCGTGTTTAAAATACCTGCCCGTTTGAACAACCGGAACGAATCTCATGCATTTAAACTTGCCTTTCCGAAGCTCAATCACCTCATCGCCCATGTACTTAATTTTTAATTCGAAAAGTTCATCGTCCATAAACGTTGGGATTACGAATACCTTCCCTTTTTTAATGTGGCTAAAATCCAAGGTTCGAGCAAAGTAAAAACAGGAAATCATGTCCTGTACCCCCATTGGCGCTTTGAATGACTTTCCTTTTCCGTTGTCTACTTTTTCAGAGTGCTGACGAAAGGTATAGTCTTGTTTGATTTTATATCCGCCTTCATCCACGCGGCGGTAAAAAAACCAAGGCATAATGCTTTGTTGATCAATGTACGATTCGTATCGGTCATTTACCCTGAATACAGCGTTAAAAGCCCCTAGAGTCTTCCCGGTTCCTACTACATGGTATAGCTTTCGACCCGCTCCTTTTACCTCGGTTTCCTTGGTTTCTAAAACGGCTTCTCCTGCATCGATAAAACCGTAGCTGATGCGATACCGCAGCCGCTCCCCAATTTGAAAGGCTTGGTTATCAACGGTCGGATATTTCGGTCCGCTGCTACTCGAAATTAAAAAGGAGGTAAGTACAACAATGGATAGACCTTTCACAATTTTTCCCATGACAAGAAGTTTAATTACGGTCCAATAAACAAGGACTATGCCAAGTAAATTTAATTAAAAACTGCAATGAAATTGTTCTTCTTTCCTTTACCAATAAGCACATATCGTTCATTGATTAAATGCTCGGATGTTAAAATAAACTGCTCGTCAACCCGCACTTTATTTACCGTTATGGCATTGGCTTTAATTTCCCTTCGGGCTTCACCGTTCGAGGATAAAAATTTACCTTCAGCAACCAATAAATCCACGATTGAAATTCCCTTGTGGAGCAAATCGCTGGAAATTTGGGCTTGAGGAACCCCTTCAAATACTTGCAAAAACACCTCTTCCTTAAGGGTTCCCAGCGCCTCTGCAGTAGCTTTACCGAAAAGAATATCGGTTGCTAATAAGGCGTTGTTTAACTCTTCAGTGCCATGAACCCTCTGCGTTATATCAGCAGCCAGGGTTTTTTGGGCAAGACGAAGATGGGGAGCTTCTAAATGCTGATGGAGTAGTTGGGCAATGGTTTGTTCATCCAACAAAGTAAAGATTTTTAAATAGGTTGCCGCATCTTCATCGCTCGTATTGAGCCAATATTGGTAGAATTTATATGGACTGGTGCGTTCTTTCGCCAACCATACGTTGCCCTCCTCCGTTTTTCCAAATTTACCTCCGTCCGCTTTTTTGATCAAGGGAGTGGTTAATGCGTAGGCTTCACCACCGGATTTGCGGCGAATTAATTCGGTCCCGGTTACGATGTTGCCCCATTGGTCGGATCCACCCATCTGAATTTGACAATTTTTGTTTTGGTTCAAATGGTAAAAATCATAGCCTTGAACCAATTGGTACGAAAATTCTGTGAAGGACATTCCATTTTCCATTCTTGATTTCACCGAATCTTTTGCAAGCATGTAATTAATGGTGATGTGCTTGCCAACATCTCGAATAAAATCAAGAAAAGATAGGTTTTCAAACCAATCGTAATTGTTGACAATTTCAGCAGCATTGGGTCCCGAAAAATCCAAAAAATGCTCTAATTGTCGTTGCACCCCTTCAATATTCTTCGCAAGCGTATCCTGATCCAGTAAGTTCCTTTCCTGTGATTTTCCTGAGGGATCGCCAACCATTCCTGTGGCACCGCCTAATAGCGCAATAGGTTTGTGGCCGGCACGTTGAAAATGTACCAAGGTCATAATTTGTACCAAGCTGCCAATATGCAAGGAATCCGCAGTAGGGTCAAAACCAATATAACCAGCACATCCTGGATTTTTTAATACGTTTTCGATGCCAGGCATGAGGTCGTGAACCATTCCGCGCCAACGCAATTCCTCTATAAAGTTCATTATTTCTTCTTTGTCAATTCTTTAAATACCTCTTCAAGGCTTTTTCTTTCGGAACGCAAGGTTAGCACAAGCCAGCCTTGTTCTTGGGCTAATTGCGCCACGATTTTACGGACATCGGTGGAGCCATCACCCTCCAATAACCAGCCGTTATCTACGGATTTCGAGGTTTTAATGCCAGGGGTCTTTTTCAGCAATGAAGCATTGATTGCCCCATCAAATTCGACGTAAACGGTTTGACTTTCTTGCGATGAACTCAGTGCTTCACGAGGATTATCGGCAACAATTTTCCCTTGATTAATAATGATAATTCGGTCGCAAATAGCTTCTACCTCTTGCATGATGTGCGTGGACAATAAAATGGTTTTTTGTTGTCCCAAAAGTTTAATAAGTGCACGAATTTCCACAAGTTGGTTAGGATCTAATCCCGAAGTAGGTTCATCCAAAATTAATACTTGAGGATCGTGGATGAATGCCTGCGCTAATCCTACTCGCTGCTTATATCCTTTCGAAAGAGCTCCAATTTTTTTGCCTTGCTCTTGTCCCAACCCAACCATGTCAATAAGTTCGTTAACGCGGGCGTTGCGGTTTTTAATCTTGTAGATACCTCCCACGAAATGCAAGTATTCTTTTACATACATATCCAGATAGAGGGGGTTGTTCTCCGGGAGGTAACCAATGATTTTTCGCGTATCCAATTGGTCAACATCTACCGCCAATTGATGCACGTGGATGCTTCCTGAACTTACCGGTATGTAGCCTGTAATCATCTTCATGGTTGTGGATTTTCCTGCGCCATTGGGCCCAAGAAAACCAACAATTTCCCCTTTGCCAATTTCAAAAGAAATTTGGTTTACTGCGGCTTGCTGCCCAAAGAATTTCGAAACATTGTTTACAACAATTGACATGCTTTGCGAAGTTAATCATTTTTAAGTGACCATATGGCTAAAGCCTCTTTGGAGAGCAATAAACCCAAGAAAAGACCGGTAAAGGATGCTCCTGCTTGCGTTTCTAGGCTATCTTCTAACATCATGGAAAACAAAAAAATAAGCATGAGCAATGCCTTTAACCCTTGTTTTTCTCGTAACCCTAGGAAAAGCTGCCAAATGATGAGGCCTAACAACAAACCAACCCCGATTAGGCCGCATCCCAACCAAGTGGTCAGAAACATGTTGTGGGGGCGTTTTTGATTCTCTGCCAATAAAGCGGTGTTTTCGTAGGCTTTTTTCATAGAACGGTCAATGTCCCCGATGCCCACGCCCCATAAAGGATTTTGTTCGATGAGTTTCACGGCGGTTTCCCAATAGATGAAGCGTTGCAATAGCGAATGACCGTTTGGGTCTTTGGCTAAATGAAATTCGTACTTCACTTCAAAATACCTGCCCAGCATATTTCCTTTTGCGCTGTATGGGTCTGTAAATCCATTTTCGATGTCGATGATAGCCTCCTTTTCTAAACGTTGGATTGCTGATGGTGTTAATGGCTTACCAAGGGAACACAGGTATCGCTCACAGGTACGTTGCAATACTTGACCCTTTCGGTCATTTCCGTTAAAATCCACCTTCGATTTACGATTCCATGCCATCGATGCTTCTCCTACATCTTTGAATGACCCGCATGCCTCGGGTGCTTTCAAAAAATCACCGACTACGAACCAGGAAACGCATAATCCTAGGGCCAACAAGCCGATGAAAAGCACTTTGGTCCATTGCTTTGAAAGGAGCGTCATCGTTCCGAAATATCCAAACGTGATCAATAGGCATCCAATGGCACTAAAGGTTTGGCTGTATAGGACATAGGCAGTTGCCAGCACGATGTAGGACCAAGCATATCCTTTTGAAAGCAACTTCTTGAGCGCAAAATGTAGGCAAAGGGCAATGGAAAAAACAACCAAAATCCCAAATCGAATGTGTGACCCAAACCAACTTAATTGCCGTATGTCCAGCGCTTTTTGCCCGTTTAATAAATAGAGAAATCGAACCCCATTCAGAACCATTAGCACGGCAAGTAGGAGCATTAAAAACTTGAAAACTCGAACAATTCGGTCCTTATCCCACGTTAGGGTCGTTGAAATGAGGACAGGAAGTGCAAAAAATGAAAGCCTCACTCGGATCGCATTCCACCCTGCACTAAGGTCTTGGGTCCAGCATAAGCTGATGACATGGGCCAGAAAAAGGAGCAGTAAAACGCTAATCCATTTTTTGTTGGTTAGCCAACGATCTCGAAACAATGCATAATCGCCGAAAAGGAGAAAAACCAAGGTGTAGCCGATAAAGGAAACCGACATAAGGAACTTACTGCATGCAAGTCCGGTAAGAAACACACCAAGAAGGACAAAATAAACGTTTTCCCGTTGTTCTTTAATCCAAACTCGGCTTTTCATTATTTTAATTTCAGCAGGGATTTGTATTCTTGTTCGTTTTGCAAAATAGACGATGCCTTATTTAGTACCGCGTTGTTTCTAAATCCATATTGGTTCCGGCCTTTTTCAAAATAAAATCGACCAACGATTTCTTCTTCTAATATCGACACGACCTCTTCACGATGGCTTTCTAAATCTTCGATTAAGGGTTTTTTCAGTTGTTCTTGCAATGCCGCGTAACTTTTCGAAACCCTTGTAAATTCATTGTTTTTTTCCAATGAGCTCTTAAGTTTTTCTAAAAGACTGGTTTCAAAAGATGTATAAGTAAAGTTGCGCGCTTGTACAAAAGTTTTGAAGTTATCGTAATCCTCTTGTGATAGCTTGAATTTATCGGGAGCCTCGATGGTTGAGTGCGAGGAATGAAATTGGGTCGCAAAATGAAAAATCAAATGCTGCTGTATTAACGCTTTTGTAAATCCGCTTTCTATGGAATCAACCAGCGGTATATCCGGCTCTATCCCTCGGCCGTCGATCACCGTTCTTCCGTTTTTAGTCTGGAATTGTTGGAGTAAACTGTCGGGAATTTCTTTGGGAGTTGATCCGCTGTTTTGGTCGTAATAGTCCAACCTTTGCACGCAACGTCCCGAGGGCGTATAATATTTCGCAATGGTTAATTTCATTTTCGAACCGTATTTCAAGTCAAAGGTCCTTTGGACTAAGCCTTTACCGTAACTTGTATTTCCAACAATTACTGCGCGGTCTAAATCTTGCAGTGCTCCTGCCACTATTTCACTTGCAGAAGCAGAATTTTCATCAATTAAAACCACCAATGGAAGGTTTTCAGCTATGGGGTTTTCTTGAGTTTTGTACACCATATTTTCTTGCTTTGAGCGCCCTTTCGTAGTGACTACTACTTGTCCTTTTGGAACAAAAAAACCAACGATTTTGACCGCCTCCATGAGCAATCCGCCTCCGTTTCCGCGTAAATCAAAAATGAGTTTTTTCATGCCTTTTCCTTGTAAATCCAGCACGTTTTTTTTGACTTCTTCCGCGGCTGTTTGCGTGAAGCTGCTCAAAGAAATGTACCCAATGCTTTCGTTCACAAGTCCGGCAAAAGGGATGTCGGGAATTTTAATTTCGTCCCGAGTTAAATTAAAGGTAACGGCTTTGTCCGCGCGTTGAACCTCCAAAGCAACGGTCGTTCCTTTAGGACCTTTGAGGGCATTCGAAATTTCTTCGGTTGTTTTTTCTGCAACACTTTTGTTGTCGACACGAAGGATAATATCGCCCGCCAACAGTCCTCCTTTTTGAGCGGGGCTGTTTTCATAAAGTTCCGTAATGTAAGTTTCTTCACCAATTTTACCCAACGAAGCTCCAATTCCCCCGTATTGCCCAGTGGTCATTAACCGGTAGTCTTCAATGTTTGCTTCGTGGTAAAACACCGTGTAGGGGTCGAGCTCGTTTAACATGGCATCAATGGCCGTTTTGGAAAGTTTTCCGTGCCCAACTTCATCTACAAAATAGAGGTCCAAGTGTTCGTAGATTTGGTCCATTAACTCAAGGCTTTTGAGCTCCTCAAAACCTGCGGATTGTGCATGCGAAAAATTCGCATTGAAAAGGAAGACAAGGGCTAGCAGTGGATGAATTATGCGCATATTTTTTGGATGATTTGCTTTATTTGTGATTCAACTTTGGGATATTCCACCATTTCGTTGCTAAGATAAACGATGCTAATGTGTAAAACACACCCCTCTTCCGTTGTTTTTTTAACGAGAAGTTCTTTATTTCTACGCAAGCATTCGCGAACCATGCGTTTGATTCGATTGCGGTCATGGGCTTTGCGTATTTTTTTCTTGGGTACGCTAATCAGCACGGAGAACTGAGGGGATTCACTCGGTTTTTGATAAACATGACTTAAAATTGGAAAAAAATAGACTTTACTCCCTGCCTTGAACAGTTGGTCAATTTCATCCTTAAGATGCATCCGATATTTTTTTCCAAAATCTTCTCCCACGCTTCAAAGGTAAGGATATGACCTTATTTAACCTCAGCATCGCTTTTCCCTTCGTAAAATTCAATTCGAAGCAAGTCCCCTTTTTTCAGGGATTTCGCACTGGATAAAATCATGCCGTCTTTTCGGACGATGGAATACCCCCTAGAAAGCACTGCCCTAGGGTCCATGAGAGCTATTTCTTTGGATAAATGTTCAAGTTGAAAATGCTGTTTAAGGATGAGATGGCTTGATTTATTGGCTATTTTATGCCATAAACTCTGCGACTTTTGAAAGGCTAAATTCGTGGTTGATTTCAGCGTTTGATTCAATTTAAGAGGCATGTGTATAAGCTGATTTTGATGCTTTTTCAATGAAATGCGAGGTGTTTGTTGAACATTGGAAAGGAGTTGCAGAAGGTCACGTCGGTTGTTGTCGATATTCCAACGAGATATTCGGGAGATTTTTAATACCGCTTGTTGAATAGCACGTTGGTTCAATTGTTGCATCTCGGTGAAAGATTGCTGAATGCGCTTTGCGCATTGTTCCACGGACTCGGCGGCCACCTCAAAGATGTGCAGAATGTTATGCGCTAATACGGAAGGGGTAATGGCATGGGAATTTGCCACCATTTCAGCAACAGTGAGGTTGGTTGAGTGACCAATTCCGCAGAGAACAGGTATGGGAAATTCAGCAATTTTCTTGCAAAGGAGGTAGTCGTCATAACAGGACATGCCAACCTCGGACCCACCTCCTCGAACAATCGCAACGGCATCGAAATGCTTCAAAAGCCGTTCAATTTTCCCTAAAGCTCCAAGGATTGATTGAATCGCCGGGTCCCCCTGCAGCGTGCAATTGAAAAGGAAGGTGCTAATTCCAAATCGATTTTTTTCAGCCTCAAGCACTTCGTTGAAATCCGACAAGCCCTTACTGGAATCTGCGGAAATTAAAGCGATTCTTTTGGGTAAAGGCAATTTCAATTGTTGATTTTTATTTAACAGCCCTTCTTGGTTGAGTTTTTTGAGCGTTTCAACCTTCAGTTTGTGAAGTTCTCCTAAGGAAAAGCTCGGGTCTATGTCGATGATGTGTAAACTCAATCCAAACGTCTCGCTGAAGACTATTTTTACTTCAAGCAGCAGTTCTTTTCCCTCGGAAAGCGGCTCTTGAACGGTTTTTTCAAAATGCGTTCGTATGCGTTGAAAATGCGTTTTCCATAGAACTCCGCTAAGGTTTGCCACAATTTTACCGTTTTCACGTTGCACCAGTTCTGGAAAGGCATGGCCGCTGGCAAATTCGTTCATTTTGTAGAGTTCGGCACGAACCCAATACGTTTGCTGGTATCGGTTCTCCAGGGTTTTACGGATGGACCCCGCCACCTGTAGCAAGGTGAAAATTTGCTTAGACATCACTTAAAATTAACCATTTAGATGGATGGTTGAGTTTGGTAGCGCGAATTTAATGTTCTATCTTTGCGCACCTTAGGAAAAAATCATGGGAGCAAAATTTTTCGCAGGACGCGCCACGTTGGATTTGGGAAGCCGAATTGCCCAACATTACGGGTC
>JACCDP010443471.1_pt1 | contig 18043 bp, 12 predicted proteins | sample 7445841 | NCBI WGS metagenome assembly JACCDP01 (sample SAMN15323441, study PRJNA562643) | freshwater metagenome | isolation source: river surface water | place: USA:Blue River Watershed | collected 2017-08-17
CTCAAGCCCTTTCCTGAGTGGGTTAAACAAAGCTAACGTATCAGTTAGTTTACCATCGGTTCCTTTTACAAAGGATTGCCTAAGAGAATTTAATCTCTCTTGGATATCTTGTCTTGTATCATTTAACCTATTAAGAGTCTCGGTTAACTTTATGCTTTCGGGTGTTAGTGGATCAGGTAATTTATCAGGAGAATATTCGTTAAGTATCTCAGAAAACGATCTTACTGAACTATTAGTGGAATCCCTAGATTCTCTGATTGTTTTTCTAGTATTTCTAAAGAAATTATCAAGATTACGAATAACTGACGCTTCGTTTTGTTTTCTTAAAGCTTCAGCACGCTTTTTGTTTGCTTCATCTTGTTGTTTAAGAATCTCTTCCCTTTGTTTTTGAGAATCTGCAATAGCACCAGTGTTTACGCCAGCAGACGAAGGAACAGATGAAGTAGAAGGGGTTGCATTTATACGTTTTGTAGAACTATTTATATATTTAGCTGGATCTATTTGTATTCCATTTTCTTTTATTTCTATATGAGCGTGAGGGCCTGTAGAGTATCCTGTGTTACCCACTGTTGCTATTTGCTGTCCGGCTTTAACTTGCTGCCCAACCGTGACAAGTGTTGAGTCTAAATGTGCAATTAATATTTCTAATTTCTTATTATCTACTAAATGTTGTACTTCAATATATTTTCCCCACCCACCAGGTTGATTGCCAACCGTTTTAATTTTACCATCAAAACTAGCAACGACAGGAGTACCAATTGGTGCCGCATAGTCAACTCCTTTGTGCATTCCACCCCTTCTCATCCCGTATCCACTCGTAAAACTAGAATTGCCTGCTACTGGATGAATTATGTTAGACGCGTTTTGTGATGCACCGAAAAAACTAAATAAAGAAGAAAACACGCCTTGAACACCGTTAGAGTTAGATGAATTACTAGATGTCGAAGAGTTGTTAGTAGGAGTTGATGGAGCCGGTGTTGCATTAGAATAAGGATCTATTTTTATGCCCGCAGATCTCTCTAATAAATCAACAGTTTGTTGCAAGCTAACATTCATATTAGAAACAGATTCATTAGCTTTTACCATATTTTCATTTAATTTTTCGGTGTTTTTATTAGCCTCTCCCGACTCTTTAACAGTTTGCTTAGTCTGTTCAGTTACTTTTGCTGCTGATGCTCTAACTGCATTTATTAAAGCCTCTAATTCTTTACTTGATTGTGTAAAGGCTTGTTTCATATCAGACTCTATATCTTCCGTGACTCCAACAATGTCTTTACCAGAAGGCAATGTCCTTATAAGTTCTCTTGCTTCTATTTGGCTATCTTTAATTCTATTTTTAAAATCTAAGCTAGTTCTTTCAGCATCTATTTGGCTTAAAGCGGTTTGGTTTAATTGTTCTATGATAGATACCAACCCATCTATATATCTAGTAAATTCAGTGTCTCCTAATCCGGTTAACGCTTCATTAATTTTGGTTTTAAAGTTAGCGTTTTGTATTTCTTGGTTAGCTTTTTTAATCTCTAATCGCCCTTGATCTATCTCTCTAGTAACAGAACGAACGTAATCATCTACCTGTTTTTGTTGTTGTCTTAAAGACTCTTTTAAATCATATCTGCTTTTAGCTAATGAACTGCGAGCGGTAGCAAGGCTCGTGGCATCTTCTTGAGTTTGTTTTCTTAATTCAGTTATTTTATCTTTAGCTTCAGTATTAAGATTGCTATCAGGTATTGTACTGAGTAAATCCAAAGCTGCCTTTCTCATTGTGAATAAACGAGACAACCCAGACACTCTTTGTTCTTGTGATATTATCCCAGATCTCCGTGTTGCATAATCAACATCCCCAGGATTAGCACCGGAGCTATATATCCTTTCCTCCCTGAGTGCAGTAGATCTATCAATGTTTGCAGAGAACCTATCGTAAGCAGCTTGAAATCTATTTAACGCAGATAAGGTATCTTTGTAAACCTGCTCTAAAGGATTAACAGGGGCACTTTTTTCAATAATTTGTTTTGCTTCCTGTGCAAAATCTTTCATCTCTTTAGCTATTTGCAGATAAGCACCTCTCACGGGTGCTGGAACAGTTTTTGCCGCATCCTCTAGTTTTTTCGCTTCTTCCAGTAAAACATTAGCCGAATTAGCGTTGGCTTCTACATCCTTAGCCAACTCTTTTCTTAATGCAAGTCTCTGAACTATTTGTTTAGATAAATCCGCAGCCCTCTTTTTTGACTCTGGGGTATTTTGTTGAGTTGCTTTCGATTTTTCAACAGATAAACCTAATACTTCTATGTCAATTTGTTTTAATCTATCAGCAACGTCTTTTACTCTAGCTTTATATTTGTTTTGAGTTTCCTTAGTTAACCCTAAGTTACCAAATTCTTTTTTGCTACTTTGTAAAACAGAATCAAAGTAATCTAAATTATCAATTACCTGTTTAACTCCAAGTGTAATATCGTAATCAGTATCAGATATAAGTCCTTTTATATCATATTTTTTAAGAATTGCTTTTTGTTTAGGAGAGATTTTATCAGTTGCATATTCTCCCCCGAATCCAGTATTAATATTTTTATCAAGTCCACGCCTCCTGTTTTCCCCTTCTCTCTGCGCTACAATCTCTTCGTATTTGTTGTACTCCATTAACCCCAAACTGTTTTTATCTATTTCACCTCTTAATGCTTTATTTACATTTTTGACAAAATCGTCTGTAGTATATCCTTCTTCTTTCATCCCAAAAACATAAAAAATATCAAGCTGAAGCCCTTTTGAGGGAATAGAATCAGCAACGTTTTTATATCCTTTAGCCAACTCCTTGCTGCTTTTTTGGTTAACTTTAGAAGCTTCATCAACTTTTGCTAATGAATTACTAATACTTCCCAAAGCTCCATTAACAGATCTAGCCATTTCGCTAATGCTTTTCTGCATGGGGTTAGAAAAATCACTTCTAGCTAAAAACATAAAGGCTAGTGCTATACCAGCTTCTATCCCAATTTTTGCTAAGCTTTTTAATGATTTCATTAAACCTGCAAGCATTTGAGACAAAGCTTGTCCCCATGCTGCTCTAGCGCTACTTGCAAGCATTCCATCGGAGCTAAATAAAAGAGTAAATGCTTTTATAATTCCAACAGATGTAATTGTTTTCCCCAGTGAAGTAAGTGATGCTCCAATTGCGTTTAAGCCTCCAACAACACCTTGAGTCCATGCAAAATTTAGAGCAGCTTTTAGCCCTTTAAAACCATTTCCTACAAGTTGGAATAATCCAACAAAAGAAGCCCCAATTCCTTGCCAAAATCCAGCCTTAAAGCCAGCTGTTATATTTGCCATAAAACCTGCAAACGCTGCTTTTGTTGCGCTAATTCCATCTATAAAACCACCAAATATTGCAGATGCCCCGATTGTGGCTGGAAGCTGCTTAAAAAATCCAGTAAAAGAAGCCCATAGCCCTTTCATCTGAGTAGCTATTGTTGTTTTGGCAGAATAAAAAGCATATGCTATTTCATCTTGTAATCTAGTTCCTATGGGTGAACGTTGTTTAGACTCGACTTGAGCAGATAAGTCAAAAGTGTTTGTGAATAAAGACTGTATTCCTTTTGGAGAAATTGCTTCATTTTTCATCCCTACTAAAGACACTCTTATCCCATTAAGTCCCTGTAATAACCCCTTAAACATTGGCATCCCAAAATGTTTTGTAAGGGTAATTAATTGCTCAAACATTAAAACTAAAGCAAGCAGTTCAATTACACCAGAAGGAATAACTTTAGTTATATTGCCGATTCCATCAATAAAAGACTTAAAGGGGTTTTCACTTGGCTTTCCTACAATAGTATCAAATAACCCTTCTCCGGTAACTTTTCGTTTTACACTATCCAAACTACTTAAAAACCATAGAATTCCATTACTTACGCCTTCATACATGTTTTGCATTAATGTCTTCTGAGCGCCTAAAAAATCATCTAAAACATCAGCTAAAATGCCTAAGAAAAATGGCCCTAACGCACCCATAAGCGCGGCAATACCCGCCGTTAACAAACCAGATATATTCATTAAAAAAGTTTTTACTGGGTTCATTTTTAATAAGAAAACTAACCCAACTCCAAGAGTGGCAGTTACACCAATAACAAAGGAGCTAAAAATTTTGATTATATCGTCTAGGATTGCATTTATTGCGGACGCTATGTTTGAAAAGATATCAACTACAAACGAAAATAATCCACCAAAAGCATTGACTAATTTAATAGACATTTCCATCCCAATGTTTTGCAATCTAGTTAGTGAGATAGAAAACCCTTCAGCTCCTTTTGCCGCCCCGCTATAGTCTATTTTTAATTGTTTTGCAACTTTGGGTAATACTTCTTCTGCTAGCAAACTACCTGCTGAGGACATTTCTATTAATTGGGGTATAGAAATGTCTAGTGCCTTTGCAAATATACCCATAGCGGGAGGGAATCTTTCACCCAGCTGCTGTCTTAATTCTTCCATGGAAATTTTGCCCTTGGACAGCATTTGAGTATAAGCCATAAATACTAACTCAGCGTCTTGCCCAGATATTCCTAGCGCGCCTAGTGATGCACTAATACCTTCAAACAAATCCCTAGCGCCTTCACCTTCTAATTTTGTTCCTCTAGCTGCAATAGCAATTTGGCTGTAAGCCTGAGTAGCTGCTTTAGCTGGAACGTTTAAGGCTTTGGCTGTGTTCATTGCATAATTAAGCTCTGCTTTCCCGCCTTCTTTTGAGCCACCCAAAAAGTTTAATCGTCTTTGTAATGGCTCTAACTCCAGCATGGCTTTAACAAGAGACTGTATTTGATTTCTAACCATAAATACAGCCCCACCAATAGCTCCAAATAACGGAAGCAAAGGTGTTACCAATGGTAATAAAGTTGTGGCAAAAGTTGTGATAGGAGCAAATACACTAGCGGCAGAAACAATAAATGAAAGCATATTCTTTTGAATATCCTCCCTTTCGTCTGGCGCAAAGTTTTTCATTTTATCTCGCTTAAATTGAGCGCCAATTGCATTCCAGAAATCTTTAAAAACGTTTTTAGGTACGACTATACCTCTTTTCCATTGAGTAACTATCTGATTCCAAATTTCTTTTGGGTTTTCAGCTCCTAATGCTTTTCTAACTTCTCTTTTAACGTCAGAACCAACATTTTTCCAGTTGGCAACAGCTTCATTAAACCCTTTAATTATGGCTTTACCAATATTTAACCCTTCCTGAGTAAATGCTTTGTGGAAAGCAGATATACCCAAAAGCAGAGCTGTTATTGCCATTTTTACCTGAGCCGTGTCTATTTTTATCCCCATAGTTGCGGCAACGTTTTGAAGCCCACTCGTCTTAAATAACTGTTGGGCTGTACGTGCTGTCATATTAACAGCGCCTTCAACATTCCCAGACGCATAAGCATTGGCTATCCTAACAGCTCTACCACCCAATCCATTGGTAGCAGAAAGCATTCCAGAATCAACAATTTTATTTATTAAAAAGTCTCTAATACTGTTAACAATCTTGCTATTTTTTTCTAAAATCCCTCTCAATAAATTACTATTCCCAGGGTTTTTAATAGTAAAACTATCAAACAGTGTTCTTAAAACTTGTCTAGCTAAGTCTTTAGCACCTGTTCCTTCTATACCAATAGAACTTATGTTTGTTTTAATTTGATTTTGAAGAGTTTGGGTTAAATTTTCCCTAGGGACATTTTCCCCAAGTGCTGGTAATTTATCGCCATACACAGAACTAGCAAAACCAGCTACTTTTCGCCCAGCTTGTGCTAAGAAGGGTATACTAGACAACGTCTTTAAGAATGGGTTTTCACTACCTATAAACAATCTAAATAGCTTGCTTATTCCAAAAGCTTGTCCCCCTTTATCTCCCATTTTATCTTCCCTGCCTAAATCAATTCCTGTAACAGACTTGATGACAGAAGGCAACAACCCTCCTGGCTGGAAGATGTTGTTATTTTTTAAAAGATTAGAAGCAAACTGCCCTATCTTTCCTGCTTTATCACCTATCAGCCCTGGCAATAATGGCGCTAGAAGCGGCAGTAAATTAGTAAGATTAGCGCTACCACCAGTTACCATTTCAAACAGTTTAGGAGCCATTTTGAACAAACCCAGGCTAGAAAGTGCATTCATACGCCCTGTGTCCATAAAGTTTTTCTCAATCATGTTTTGGAGGCTCTTCCCAACAGCTTTACGAAGATAACCTCCTAGAGAAAAAATGCCCACTCCTTGTCCAGACGTGCTTGAAAACCCGTCTACAATACTGTCAAATAGTTGCTTAAATACAGATTGCTTACTAGTTGCAACAGCACTTCCAGATTCTTTGACTATAGAGCTTACAGTCCCAAACCCAACATTAACACTTTGGGCTTTTTTCCGAGAAAATTTATACGCATTTAAAATACTTTGTTGTATTTCTTTATCAGTCATTCTACCGGACGATACATCAGCAACAAACTTTTGTAATTTTTTGTCTATAAGATTTTTCTGTGCAGCATAAAGACTCTTTTGGGATTGAGATATCCCAGGAGTATTCATTAACTCATCTATCCGTTTTTTATATTCTTCTGATATTTTATGGCTTGCTAATAATAGAGTAGAAACCTTCTTAGATGAGTTTCTTATAAGAGGTAAAATATTCTGGTATCTTAATTCAGGAGCATTTTTATCGTAATTCATTAAAACATCAAAATCTGACTTCGCTGCCTTTGCTATTTGATTTTGTTGTTTTTTACTAAATCCTAAATAGTGCATTGTATCTTTATTAGGCTTCATAACTTTGGATCTTAAATAATCCATTGCTTCTGCCTCGCTACCAAATTTTCCTTGCCTATAAGACTTAGCAAAGTCTTTCAAGTCTGCATCTATTTTCTTTTTAGATCTTGCAAGCATGCCCTTTGAAGATTTAGTAAGAGCTGGATTATTCATTTCTTTATCAACAAACTTTTTATATTCTTGAGATATTCTATGAAATGAATAAACTAATGATGCTGTAGCTCCATCCTCAAAACCTTTTCCAAAGTCAAGCCCCACCCCTTTCATTATCAAGGAGGGTGATGATATGCGCAAAACTTTTTTGACACTTTTAACTAACGAAAAGAATGACTCTGAGATAACTTTGCTTTTAGAACCAAAATTACTAAACCCATTCAAAAATCCTTCTACTAAATTAAAGCCTATTTTCAAGAAACTTTTTGGTAGTCCTTGAGGGATAATGCCTGATATTCCTTTTAATAAATTTCCTCCTAATTTACTAAAAATACCTTGAGGCATTATAGACAATATTCCTTTAGGTATAACTTGCCCTATTTTAGAAAAAATATTTTTAAATCCAGTAGGTAAAACCGCTAAAAACTGGTTAGAAATCATTGACAATAAAACATTCCCAACTCCTTTCAAGTCAAAGTTTTTTAACATTGAAAACATGTCATTGTCTAATTGTTCTTCAACACCATTATTTAGTCGCTCCTCATCTTGTAGTGGCTTACTTCTGCTTTTTTGCCTAAACCTACTTTTAGACTTTTGTTTGGCTTTATCGCCATACATATAATTAAGAAAGTCTGGATGTGTAAAAACAGTTTCTTCATTTATTGGCTTGTTTTCTTTTTCTAACTGCTTATAAATTTTGGAGTAAAGCCTTTTCAACTCTCTTTCTTTTTTAAGCGGTACTTGTCTTTGCTGTACATAGCTTTGCCCTCCAATTATGTCGTGTAAGCTATCACTTACTTTTATTCCACCACTAGGATTAATGCTTACCAAACCAGACGTTCTTCTTTTAAATTCTTTGTCAGACATTGCACTAAGATTAGACTTCGTGACATTAACGTGCCTGCCATCGCTTTCCAATAATACCTCTTTCCTGGCAATAGCTTCTGCCTCTATTTGTTTTCTGGTTTTACCTAGATTTGTATGCCTTGTGTACCCGCCCAAGTCATCTTTTTGGAGATTTAATGATTTTGCAATAGCAGGGAATTTATCTAATAAAGAGATTAATTTAGAATTTATACTAGCAGGCAATGGAATGGTAACACCTTCCGGAAAGCTCCTTTTTTGTTTTGACTTTGCACCTGCCCAATCATAAACATCTACTGCATTTATCCCAGTTTTTGTTTTAACTACACCAAAACCCCCAAGAGTTAGTTGCAGCGATCTAAGATCTTTCAAAAGTAGATCAAACTCAGGTTTTTTACTTGAATTAGCAAATTTAGATTCACTGTCAAACGCGCCTAAGTAACCATAGCCAGACTGTTGCTTACCTTTATCAGCTAGAAAAACACTAACAGCATCTATTATAGGGGATAAAGAGTTTTTATCATTAAACTTAATTACATCTGTATTTCCCCTATAAAATTTACCAAGATGAGACATTGGGATATTCTGCTCTACAGAAGTAGGTTTCCTGCCTAAAGCCGGCAATACCGTTGACAATATTTTGCTGTTTGCAATTAGAAAACTACCTATATCTTGAGATAATTCATTAGAACCTTTTGAGCCTTTTCTTGAGTTTTTAAAAACTTGTTTTACCTTGGTTGCATAGGCTTTATTCTTGTCATCAACAGCATTCTCTATTAAGCTGTCCAAAGACTCCGCGCCTTGCTCTGTTGTGTCTTTAACGGTAGAGATTACTTCGTCAGCAGCTTTTTTTACATTAATTTTATTTGTAACTAAACCAATAGCCAAACCCGCAGCTATTGCAGCACCAATACTAATAAAAACTTTAGAAGGTGAAGATATGCCTAATATTTTTTTGAATGCAACTATATATTTTTTAGCTTCTTCTTCCCCAAGTGTTTTAAATGCAAATGAGTTTGTCTGAATTCCTTCCTGATTTGCTTTAGCTATCAAATCAGCTTCTTTTTTTACTTTTAAATATGATTTACTAACTTCTTGTTTAACACTTTTTTCGCCTGCGCTAATCGGTGATTTAGCTTGCGCTATTTCATTTATTTGTTGTGGAGTTGCATTTAAGCTTTTAGCTTCCGCCATTAGCTTTTCTACTGCTTTTCTACTGTCACTACTTACTTTTTTAAAGTCCTGATATACTAAAGGAATAGTGCTATAGTCACCTATGCTTGCATTAGAATCTATAACATTTTTTATTGTTTTATTATATTTGCTTTGTGCTGTTTTAATTTTTCTAGATTGAGCTATAATATCTTCTAGAGACTTTGATTCAGTCTGAGGTTGATCAATTTTTTGAGCAGATTGCTTAGACGTTTTTATAGCTTCTTCCAATACGCTATCTATTTCTTGCCCTACTTCTATAACAGACTCAATAGCTTCTTTTACTTTTTGAGGTATTTCATTAAAAATAGATAACTTTTTAAGCTCTTCTCTAGCAGTCCTATCAATCTCTTCAATAGGTACAGTTTCAGATTGTGGCTTAGGTTTTTTGGGCTTTTGAGGAAGTGGATCAAGTGGTATTGGCTGAGCGGGATTATCGCTAGTTTTTGTTTTTTGCTTTGCCATTGCAGACTGAACAATGCCTGCCATTTTCAGTCCAGTATTTATAGCCAGTCCGGTTGCAATAGACTGGAAAGCTTGCCCAGGTGTAGAAAAGGTTTCTTGAGGTGTTTTGGTGTCACAAGGGGGAATACACGTTTTGTTATTCTGTGTTGGGGGAGTATCTTGCTTAGTTTTACTTATGGGCTTTACATTTACTCCCATCATTTTAGAAAATGAATTTCCCATTTTCTGTCCCATGTTTTCCATGTTTAGCCCCATAGTTTCACCCAAGGACTTTCTGAAACCAGAGGACAATTCTTTACCAAAATCATTGGTAAATCCCTCAAAAAAACCTGTCAATAAGTCTTGCCCTGGCTTTAAAACAACCTCTATTGCCTTTGATGCTACTTCAGCTTTGGAATCATCAGCAGCGCCAGAAAATCCATCCTTGACTTCTTTAACAAGATCTTCAATACTTCTACCTGTCCCTGGAGAAGCTGATGAATCTGTCTTAACATCTGCTTTGGAAGCTCCACTAGAAACAGATTTTTCTACAATTTTTTCTATTAAATCGCCAGATTGTTCTATCCCTCTCTGCATCCCCGCTTTAAAACCCCTTTCTACTGCGGATGCTACCTGATCTTCTATGTCGTTTTCATTACTTAAACTTTTATATTTATATTCAATTTCAATGGTATGTTTTTTAGTGGTTTTGTGCAGTAATTCATTCAAATCCGTCAGAAGCGAATCATCCACAGAAACCGTAACAGGATTTTGCTTAAAAAACTCATTTACCTTTTTTAAATGCTTGACTTTAGAATCTAAATGCTTATTTAAATTAGTTAGCTCAGAATCATCAACACCAATTGACAAATTAGATGAAAAAGCAGATTCCATCTGCTTTACAGCATCTAAGGCACCCTTTTTTGCCGCAGCAAGATTTCTGTTAAATTCATCTGTGTCTAGGGATAATTCAACTATTAACTCACCTAAGTTAGCCATAATTTTACCAATTATATATATACAATGTTGCCAAAATAAAAGCTGTTTATTAATAAACAGCTAATGGCATAATAAGTTAAAACTGGCAATAAACAGCCCCTGACGCTAGCGCCACTTCCGCTTTATGTAGTTCAATGCCAAGATAGGCCGCATGTTCTGCTAATATGCTGGGATTGTCTGCAAGTATCTTGTCACACAGTTTAAATGAAGATTTGCCTGAGTATTTTTTTACCTCTTCCCCACGCTTGGTAAATTGAGTGACAACTATTATGCCATCATCAATTTGTATAACAAAATTGCCAACAGCATCTCTAAAAGCTTTTTTATCATACAAAGACTGATAATGAGACAAAACAATATCGTCAGCAGCATTCCAACAGTCTTCATAAATATGCGCACTTTGACTAATAACTGTTAACGCACCTATGCCTAAGTTTGGGTAAGTACTTGATAACTTGTTAAAAATGTAATATTGCAATGAGCGCAGTCCCATAGCGTTAGACACCCAAGCAGAAAACATATCATTGCTTCTAAGTGTAGCTGTCATGCATAACTCATTGTTGTAAATTTTCACCCAAATATGATTCAAGCAAGGTGGTGACTGAGAAAAAATATCAGTAGTAGCGTCCCAAAGATTAATCACCAATCTGTTAGAGATTTGACTTGTTTTAAGCATGTTAATAACATTTTCAGTCTGATTAACACCAAAATACTCATTAATCCTAGTTCCATAGCTGTTGCTATTATCACCAATGCATAATATTTGCTGCACATATTTGTTTACAAACTCTTTGTTTGTGGGTAAATAGTTTGGTTCTGGGAATATTAATTCCTCTGGCTCATCAGTGATAATTGTCATTAAATTCAATATTTCTTGCCAATAAATACCACTAGAACTTATGCTTATTTTGCCTGTATTTCTAATTCTATGAAGAATTTTAACCCAAGCCTGGTGGATGTAATTTGCCTCTATTCTGTGTCCATTTAACTCTCCCGGACATATTATTGTTGTTGCTTTCTGCTCTGGGAAAGTCATTGGATTACTCCAAGGATTCAACTCTATCTTGAAAACAGCATCAACAAAATTTTTGAGTCTATAAATATCTTCAAAAGCATAGGCATGGACATTGTTCCTGACTCTATTGAGAACATCTTCTGGTATCTCAATGTCTATGTAACCAAATCGATTAGATTTGATTACCCAGGCATCTCTCCCCGTATTGGTTTTACCAGCAGTAAATCCAAAAGTAAAAAAGTCTAGTAAGCACTCTACTGAACCAGCGTTTTTATCAAACTCAGAACAATTAAGTAACAGCAAGTATCTGATGTTAGGATTAGCCAGTAGATTACGGATTAATATATTTATGCCTGGCGTGCATGAATACAATTGCTTCATCACATAGTAAGAATCAGCCGGAATATGTTTTGCGAGTTTAGCCACTGGTGTCCAACCAGTGGCAATAGCTATAGTTTTGTTCATGTTGTTATGTTATGGATTGGCATTACACATCTAGACTGATTATCAACTAAAGCAGTGGGGCATCTCCACCCCCATTCTCTGCACTTATAATCATACTTAAAGATTCTAGTGTCTTTCTCTAAGTAAACGTATGGAACTGGTTTACACAACTTGTCATCTTTCCATAAATGATAATCATTTTCAACTTCTTGAATTAGCCAGGATTTAACGCCAGAATAAGCAAACGTTTTATATTTACCAATGGATTGCATTGTTTGTAGAATGTCTTCTACTTCTTGGATATTCCCTCTGCAATACCATGTCAGACAAGATGTCACTCTCCATGGCTTGACGTTTGAAGCACTGGGAAATTCTTTAATCTCTTTAGCTTTAATCTCGTAAAAAGGACTACTTGTTTTGTAGTACCAGCTACTCTTGCTTTCAGATAAATATCCTATCTCAATAGGCATTTTTTCTTTAATAATAGCGATGCTAGTTTTTATATCGTCTTGACTAGGATTTTGCTTTAAAATCCCGCAATTATACATAATCTGATAAGCTATCAATCCATCTAGCGCTGGAGTCCAATTATCGTTTAAAGCTATTACTTTTGACAAAAAGGCAACTATTTTTATGTTAGAGTACATGTCTAGTCCTGTAATTTTAACTAATGGATAGCAACTATCAAGAAATTTTAGAAGCAGCTCAGTATTGCTCTAAAGTCTATGACGCTATGACTATTATAAGCAATACCACAGATACAGAAGTGCTTGTAGCTGACAATCCACAAAAACTAATTATATCGTTTAGCGGAAGTGAATCAGTAGTTGACTGGAAACAAAATTTGGACTTTAAGCTAGTAAACTATTATAAACAAGCAAAAGTTCATTCTGGTTTTTTAGAGTGTTTTGAGTCTGTCAAACATCAAGTATTTGAGTTGTTGACAGACAAACCTATCTGTTGCGTAGGACATAGTTTAGGCGGTGCTATAGCCACAATCATGGCAACTTACATTAAGTCTGTTTATCCGCAACGGCTTGTAACAAGCGTAACTTTTGGAAGTCCTAAGCCAGGAAATCAAGAATTTGCTGAATTATATCAATCCCTAAATATTCCAACATACAGAATTGTCAACTCCATTGATATAGTTCCTTCACTTCCGAGGTGGTGGCAAGGACAATACAAGCATGTTTGTGAGCCTAAATATATTGGCACCAACATCAATAAATCTCAACAATTACTTAATGCTGATAAAATTAAGAGCCACTACATATCTAGTTACGTAGCGACTCTTAATGAATTAGTTCAAACTAATAAGATATAAACGGTATTGGGTTTATTAACTTTTCCACCGATTCTTTCATTTTTCTGTACTCTCTATACTGCTGAGAGTTTGGCTGACTAGAGTACAAATTAACCAATCTTTGCAGGTGCGGCACAGCATCTTTGTATCGTTTCTTAACTGTGTAGTGCTGAGCTACAAGCAGATTTCCCACCTCTGAGTTTTTATCAACAAACAGTGTCATAAATGCATCTGCTATAGACAAGTTGTAATATCCACCAACTTGGTAAGCCAATGCCCTAGCTTCTAATAATCTCGGATGAGTTGGGGAGATTTTCAACGCAGCTGACAAGTCAGCAATAGCATTTTCAGTTAATCCCATTTGGCTATAAAGCATTCCCCTACCCAGAAGACTAGTTACGTCTTTTGGATTTTTTTTAATCAGTATTGTGTACTGATTAATTAACTCAATGTTTCTAGGCTGCTGTGCTGCTACAGGATTTAGTAGCATTGCTGATAAAACAGCAGTTAAAAATATTTTTTTCATGATTCAGTAAAAATCGTCATAAATATTGTAACACGAGACTCTAGCACACAAACTCAACATCAGGATGGTATACAAAACCGAGATAGAGGCAAGGTATGTGTTGCCACACAATGTGAGTATGCAATCACCAGAGTTTGAGAGCTGGTGTAGAGAGTGGAGAGTTTTGCTGTAAAGCACTTTCCCATCCAAAAATTTTCCATAAACTGCTTGACGGTAAAATAAAAGTAGTTTATGATAAAGGAGTAGTTGAAGGAGACAGTTATGAAATTTTACGAACAAATGGAATACACCTATATGGAAAACGAATGGCACGAGCTGTTCGCTGCCGCTGCCCAGTCAGAAGGTGATGACTTCGAGCAAGTTGAAGTCAGTGATGAAGCTGCATTCTTTGCAGCTCCAGCGATGGAGCATGTTGGAAAGTTAAGATGGACGACTGCTAGGCACGTCTATCATGCTGTGGCGATAAAACCAACTCCATGGGAGTTGCAGTTTGACGTTGTTGCCGAAAGCGGCAATGGGTTTAATGTTGACAACTTCTGGAAACAGCAAGTCGGACTAATCTGGAGTCATCCAGAAGTTCGTTACGTTCCCAGCAATGATCCAGAAGTAGACATTGACGACTGCTACCACTAGGAGGAAACATGCATTATAAAATCACAGTACCGTCCAGCTTGAATTTACGTTCTTCCGATGACTGCCACAAGTTCATCGGAGAGCAAATCAACAACATCAACGATGAGTTGGTTGTTGTTGAACTTTTAGACGAATCGGGCAACATACTCGACTACAGTGGCTTTCTAGATGCTGCTGTAGTCGCATCTACTGACACACGCACGACAGATTGTGCGAAAGTGTCAAAATACTTTCCTGGTAAAGCCACCATCATGAGTGGCCCCAACCGGGGAGAAGTGATATCAATCTAAGCAATGACAACACACCTGGAAATCGTCCAGGTTTTTTAATGTCAACATTGCATAAGCGAAGGAGTAACATGAACAATACAGATTATTTTGGAGAAGATTTTGTTGGACAAGACTTGAGTGGAAAGGACTTGTCTAACAGCAGCTTTTCAATGGGAGAGCTGAGAGGAGCGAACTTGAGTGGAGTAGACGCAAAGTTTACTTCTTTTAAGTATGCTGACTTAACTAATGCCAATTTAAGCAATGCTGATTGCAGGGGAGCTGATTTCAGATACACCAATCTGGTGAATGCTGATTTGAGCAACGCAAATCTGGCATACGCAAATCTTAAAGAAGCTGATTTAACAGGAGCAAATTTAACAGGAGCCAACTTAGAAGGAGCTAATCTGTTCAACGCAATAATCGACACTGTTAACATTACTAATTACTTTGGAGAGCCAAGATGAGAGATTTAAACAGCACAGATTTGAGTGGGGAGAATTTAGTTGGAGTCAACTTGCAGAATCTAAGATTTAACGGCGTTGATTTGAGTGGAGCCAACTTGAGCGGAGCAGACGCATCATTTGCGTCGTTCAAATCGACTAATTTAAAGTTTGCGAAGCTGGTGGGAGCCAACTTGACAGGAGCTAATCTAACCAACGCAAATCTGGTGTACGCTGACTTAAAGAATACTGACTTAACAGGAGCGAGTTTGCATGGAGCGGATTTAAGAGGAGCGAGTTTGCAAGGAGTGAAAGTAGAGGGAGCGGATTTAGAAGGAGCGAGAGTAGACAGAGAGAGTGTTAAAGAGCTAAGAGATTATTTTGGGGAGGTGAAGATAGAGTAGAAGCATTGAACCACAAGCAGTTTAGAGAAAAAAGTTTTTTTATTAAACTGCTTGACAGATAAACAAAAGTAGTTTATATTAAAAGTATCAACAACGAGAGAGGGAAAGACAATGTTTCAAGACTCTAAAACACAAATTGGGAACGATAAACTAGTAGTAAAATTTGCCAGTTGCATTAATGGCGGGGGCTACGTTACAGATATGGATGGAAACACTATTGATGTCTCAAACAAGTTTGAGACACTATTTACCCAGATACGTTATGGAAAAAAGCCAGGTTCCATAACGTATCTAGGTTGCTCACGCAACCACAGTCATTACGAGGTTGAGCTAACAAAAAAAGACTGGGAAAAACTAAATGACAACGACGAGTAACATACACACAGGAGAGGAGACAATGTTCAACTCATTGACAAAGTATTGGTTCATAGAGTACTGCAACGAGCAGTATTCAGTAGAAAAAGACAACCACTTCTCAAAGTGGCTGTCCGACAACGAAGGAAGTCAAAAAGTAAACCAGTACGGATTTGAGTTGTCTTTTGAGTGGGAGGACGATACTCCCGTGTTAGGAAGCGAAGAGGTGGATTTGCACTATCCAGAGCCAGAGCGATGGGATGTAGACACTGAGGACTCAGCTCCTCAGTGGTATATCGAGGTGAGAGAAGTAGCGTCAGCATTTATAGCTGACAAATGGGAAGAGTTCAATAAATAACATATACCCACCCCTTGGGTGGGCAATAAAACATGATGAATTGGATGGACTATAACAGAATTGGACTTGCACGCAGTAAGTCAGGAGATTATCAAGGAGCAGTAGAAGACTACACTCAGGCATTGAATCTCAATCCTGAAGTGTGGTGCCTATACTACAACCGTGCATCTGCGCGGTGTAGATTAGGAGATTATCAAGGAGCAGTAGATGATTATACTCAGGCATTGAATCTCAATCCTGGGGATGAAATCTCTTACATCAGACGCGGATATGCGCGCATGCAGTTAGGAGATTACGAGGAAGCAATAAATGACAACGCACAAAGGAGATACTAATGGACTACTTTAGCTACATGTTGGAAATGGAAATGGAGAGAATTGAATCCTTAGAAAACGCCATAGAAGCTGACTCAGCGGAAGTTGAGCAGCTGCCGGAGAAAGAAATCAACGACATTCCCTGGGAGAACTTTTAATGGACACAATACTACAGACACTTAAATTCAACTTCCACGGCATAGAAGTGCCGGTGGAGGTAAGGCGATCACCCAAAGGCAAGTACGTCTTCTTCAATGAAAAAACGAAGGCATACAAAGCTGCCTTCAGGCGATCGCTAAAAAGGCAGCTGCTAATCTACACAGAGCAGCGTGCCAAAGCAAAAGCATTGCTGTTAATGAATTGCAAGTTTCGTAACTTGCTGTGGGAAAACAAAATTGTGTTAACTGAAGACAACATGGATGATGACACTCCATGTGTCTACTGGATGGAATAAGATAACATCACGCCTCCCCCGTGGGAGGTTTTTTAATGCCAAGGATGTTGAGACTTGACAAAGCATTAAAGCTAGCAAAAAGATTTAAATACACAAATAATACTAAATCGCTTGGAAATTTCGCCAGGAAGAGAATTGATGAGTTGTTTGTCATTTTGTAAAAAACGAGGGGCTTAGAATTGATTTAAAAAGGAGTTTTAGAACAGAGTAGAACAAATTAACTAACATTTTTGATAAAAAGTGAGAAAAGTTGATTTCGGGAAAGTAAGAAAGTTGATTTCGGAGAGTGAAGAAAGTTGATCTCGATTCTATATACAGATATCAATGCAAAGAAAAAAATAAATATAAGAGAAAAGTCTTGTTTGACAAGAGATAGAGAATTTTTGGGGAGGTGTACAAGAGTCCGGAAACAAAGAATTCTTCTCTGGTAAAAATCTTAGTCTTTCGGAAGATGGGACAATCCGTCTTGAACGAAAGATTATCCCGCGCTGCGACTTGTCAAGTAGTGTTGGTGATTTGATAAAAAATAGTCTCTGGGGAGAGACTATGAGTTAATTAGCCTAAAAGTGGCGTGTCATTGCCAGGATTAAGCAAGTTATCTTTACGTTTAAGATTGTCTTCAAGATATTGTTCTAAGAAGTGAGGGATATAAATATCTTGGAGAAATAAACGAAAATAAGAGAGTTCTGGATATTGGTAACACCTTATCGAGCGGGTGCCGCGTTTATCGTTAAAAGAGATGGTGCCAACATCGCTGTCTAGCGCCCATTGTTTATCTTTACGATGGTTTGCCCATCTTGTGCCAACTGAGCCGTCTAGTAAGTCAAATTTATCAACTGGGTGTTTCAACTCTTTTTCAACATGCAGTAGCAAAAAGTGACTTTCATTGAATACCGCCCAATATCCGGTGGGGACGACTATTTTGTTGTTTAACAGTCTGTCCGCATAGATTTCTTTAAAGTTTGGCTTTGTGGTGAAACTGCCTGTTTTTCTGATTTGTGGCAGTACTTGTTCAAATACCCAGTCTTGGAACTTTTCAGCACTTGGTAGCTTACTACCAAATATAAGCTGGTATATGCCAGCCTC
>JACCDP011506869.1_pt1 | contig 18036 bp, 17 predicted proteins | sample 7445841 | NCBI WGS metagenome assembly JACCDP01 (sample SAMN15323441, study PRJNA562643) | freshwater metagenome | isolation source: river surface water | place: USA:Blue River Watershed | collected 2017-08-17
AAGGTAGGCCAGCACTCCAGCGATACCGCCCAGATCCGCTTCGAGGACTGCCGTATACCGGCCGAAAACCTCATCGGCGAGGAGGGTGAGGGCTACAAGATCGCCCTTAGCTCACTAGAGGGTGGGCGCATCGGCATCGCCGCGCAGAGCCTGGGCATGGCGCGCAGCGCGCTCGACGTGGCGGTGCAGTACGCCAAGGAGCGCGAGAGCTTTGGCACGGCCATCTTCAACCACCAGGCCGTAGGTTTTCGCCTGGCCGACTGCGCCACACGGCTCGAAGCCGCGCGCCAGTTGATCTGGCATGCCGCTGCCTTGCGCGATGCCGGCCGGCCTTGCCTCAAGGAGGCGGCGATGGCCAAGCTCTTTGCCTCTGAGATAGCCGAAAAGGTGTGCAGCGCCGCCATCCAGACGCTGGGAGGCTACGGCTATGTGAGCGACTTTCCGGTGGAGCGTATCTGGCGCGACGTGCGGGTTTGCCAGATCTACGAAGGCACCTCCGACGTGCAGAAGATCATCATTCAGCGCGCGCTCTAAGCGCTCTGACCGGGCTGGGAGCCGCGGCCAGTCTGCCCAGGCCATCGGGGACAATCGCCCGATGCCTGCCGTCTCGAGCGACCACGATCCCTGCCCCTGCGGGCGCCCCGATTCGCGCGGGCGGCCCTTTTCTTTTGGGGCTTGCTGCGGCCGCTGGCGCGAGTCGCCTGCGCCGGACGCGGAATGCCTCATGCGCTCGCGCTACAGCGCCTTCGTGCGCGGAGACGCCGCCACTCTGCTGGCCACCTGGCACCCGAGCACCCGACCGGCTCGCTTGGACCTGGAGCCTGGGCTGCGCTGGCTGGGCCTGGACGTGCGCGCGCACCGCGTCACGGGCACGGACAGCGCCGAAGTGGAGTTCGTCGCCCGCAGCCGGCCGGCGACAGGCCCAGCCTACCGCCTGCATGAGCGCAGCCGCTTCCTTCGCGAGGGTGGCCGCTGGTACTACCTGGATGGAGACATATCTTGACCGCTTTGCCCCGATTTGACGCTGTGCTTTTTGATTGCGACGGCGTCCTTGTCGACAGCGAGCGCATCACCAATGGCGTACTGCGCGACATGCTGGAAGAAGAGGGCTGGCGCCTGACCCTGGCCGAAACATTGGCCATCTTTCTGGGCAAGGCGGTGCGCGACGAGCGGGCGCGTATCGAGGCCGAGACCGGCAAGCCTTTTCGGGAGGATTGGCTCAAAGCCTTCCAGCTTCGCCGCAACGAGGCGCTACGTCTGCGCCTGCAGGCGATCCCTCATGCACCCGAGGCTGTGGCCCGCATCCACGCGCAGTTCGGTGGCCGCATTGCCTGCGCCTCCGGCGCAGACCTGGGCAAGGTGCGGCTGCAACTCGAAAAGACCGGGATGATGCATGCGTTTGAGGGCCGCATCTTCAGCGGCCACGACCAGCCCCGCTCCAAGCCGCATCCCGACGTGTACCTGGCTGCCGCCCGCGCCTTGGGCGTCGACCCGCGCCGCTGCGCGGTGGTGGAGGACACGGCTACTGGCGCTACCGCGGGTCTTGCTGCGGGGGCCACTGTGTTTGGCTTTTGCCCACCCGAGACCGGGCACGACACGCCGGCCCAACTGCGGGCGGTGGGCGTCCAGCACTTCTTTCAGGACATGGCCGACCTGCCAGGCCTCCTGAGCTGAGGTCCCTGCGCAGGAGGCCCGCACGGGGGAGGCCTGCTTCAGCGGTAGCGGAGCTTCATCACCAGAACCGCGAGCGCGAGGGCCAGGGTGATGGCGTTGGCCACGTAGATGGGCGCTTCCCCCAGCATCACGCCGTAGACCAGCCACAGCGCCACGCCGGTGGCGAACAGGCTGTACATGCCCAGGGAGATGCCGCTCACGTCCCGCGTGCGGAAGGTCTTGAGGGCCTGCGGCACGAAGGACACCGTGGTGAGCGTCGCGGCGGTGTAGCCGATGAGGTCTTGAATATCCATGGATGGGCCTGATTGTCCCAGACGCCGGCACAATCGCTGACGCTTCAACCTTCCCGGATGGTCTGGTTCATGAAATTCAAGATGGCGCCCAACTCGCTGTTCGCGGTCCTCCTGCGCAAGCCGTGGTGGGTCAGCTTGGCGGTTGCCGTCGCGGTCGCTTTGGTGGCCCTGGCCTTGCTGCCTGTGGATCTGAAGGTCGTGGGCGCCCTCGGAGCCCTGCCGTTTTTTGGCATCAGCGTGGTGGCACTGGTGCGCCAGTGGCATGCGCCAAGCGCCCGCGAGGTCGAGTCGGTGACGCAGGTGGTGGTCGCCATGGGCTGGGCCGATTTCTCCAAGGCACTCACGCGGGCCTATTCGGCCCAGGGCTATGCTGTCCGCCCGACCGATGGTGGAGCCGACCTGCTGCTCGAACGAGAGGGGCGCAAGTGCCTCGTGGCTGCCCGTCGTTGGAAGGCGGCCCGCCACGGCGAGGAATCGGTGCAGGCGTTGGTCGACGCGCTGGCGCGCGAAGGTGCCTCTGAGGGCCTGTACCTAGCTCTGGGTGACCTCAGTGCCAACGCGCAGCGCCTGGTGCGCCAACACGGCCTGCGGCTGGTGCAGGCGCCCGAGCTCGCTCAGGTGCTGCGCGGTGCGCTGTCCTCGGGCGGCTGAGGCTCGGCGCCTTCTTGCGCCTCACACGCCTGCGCGTCACGCGCAACACGCTACCGGCCCCTTGCCCGGGGAGTGAAAAAGTCAATCCTGCAGCCGACGGCGAAATTGCGTCGGCGAGGTACCGGTCCAGCCGCGAAATGCGCGGATGAAGCTCTTCTCGTTGCGAAAGCCCACCGCCGCCGCCACCTGCTTCACCGGTTTGACGCTGCGATGCAGCAGCTCGCGTGCGCGGGTGCTGCGGACTTCGTCCTTGAGCTGCTGCAGGCTCGCGCCTTCCTCCTTGAGTTGGCGGTGCAGGGTGCGCGCCGACAGGTTCAGATGCGCCGCAATGCCGTCCGCTTCGTGCGCAATATCGGCCTGCGTGGCCAGCACTTGCCGCACCTGCTGCACCAGCAGACGGTCGCGTCGGTACTGCAGCACTGTGAGCGGTAGGGCCCGTTGCAGCATCAGGCGAAGCGCGGCCTCATCGCGCACCAGGGGCAGGCGCAAGTAGCGAGCGCCGAAGCGGATTTCAGCCTGGGTCGCGTCGAAGCGGTGCAGACCCGGAAACATATGAACGTAGGCTGCGGCGTGAGCCGGCTCAGCGAAGGGAAAGCGCGCCTCGTGCAGCGGGATGCGTGAGTCCACGTACCAGCAGGCCAGGCCATGGATGTTGCGGAGCAGGTGGACCAGGCTGAACTCGCGCGCGTCCTCGGGCAGGGCGAGGTGGCGCGGGCGCTCCTCGATCGCGATGGTGGCGGTGTCGCCCAGCACCGACAGGTGCAGGCGCAGGTCCTCGGCAAGCAGTCCGTGATGGCGGCACCAGCGTTGCACCGCCACCCCGAGGTTGGGCGCGCTGAGTGAGGCGCGCGCCAGCATGCCGTAGCTGCCCCACGGCAGGCGCCGCGAGTAGGCGCCCAGGGCTTCGTCGTCCAGGGCCTGCATGGCGGCACCCGAGAGCCATTCCATTTGCAAAGCGGTGATCCGGGACTCGACTTTTTTCAGTTGACTTGGCGTGATCTGTGCCTGCCTCAAGACCCCGGCTGGGTCCAGCCCTTGGCGCTGCATGGCCGTCACTATGACCCGCGCAAAAGCCATTGGCGTGACGGCCGTGGGTGTGGGGCGGCGCGCAGCAGGGCGCTCGTAGGGCGGGGCAGGCATTCCCGCAGTGTGCTTATCTATGGCAGGATTTGCAACCTCAGTGGCGGAATATTCTCTGCTGGCTTCACTAAGCTCGGGGAGCCTCGAGGAGATTTGCATGTCCGTCATCGCGTCCCAACTGAACCCCCGCTCGGCCCAATTCCAGGCCAATGCCGAGGCCATGCGGACCCTCGTCGAGGACCTTCGGTCCCAAGTGGCCGCTGCGGCCGCCGGCGGTGGCGAGGCCGCGCGCGCCAAGCATGTGGCTCGCGGCAAGTTGCTGCCCCGCGAGCGGGTGCAGCTGCTGCTGGACCCGGGGACGCCCTTCCTGGAGCTGTCGCCCCTGGCGGCCCATGGCCTGTACAACGGCGACGCACCCTGTGCGGGCCTCATCGCCGGAATCGGGCGGGTGAGCGGAGTGGATTGCATGGTCGTCTGCAACGACGCCACGGTCAAAGGCGGCACCTACTATCCCATGACGGTGAAGAAGCACCTGCGGGCGCAAGAGGTGGCGCAGCAGAATGGCCTCCCTTGTATCTATCTGGTGGACTCTGGGGGGGCCAATCTGCCGAATCAGGACGAGGTTTTCCCAGACCGCGACCACTTCGGCCGCATCTTCTACAACCAGGCCCAGATGGCGGCCCAGGGTATCGCCCAGATTGCGGTCGTGATGGGCTCGTGTACGGCCGGCGGCGCGTATGTGCCCGCGATGAGCGACGAGTCCATCATCGTCAAGGAAAAAGGCACTATCTTCCTGGGCGGCCCGCCATTGGTGAAGGCCGCCACAGGCGAGGTGGTGAGCGCCGAGGACCTGGGTGGCGCAGACGTGCACACCCGGCTCTCCGGCGTGGCCGACCACCTGGCCCGGGATGACACCCATGCCTTGGCCCTGGCCCGCCAGGCGGTGGCCAACCTGAACCACCGCAAAGACCATAGCCAACGCCTGCGGCCGGCCAAGCCCCCGCGCCACGATGCCTCCGAATTGCATGGCGTGGTTCCCACCGACACCCGCAAGCCCTTCGATGTGCGCGAGATCATCGCCCGCATCGTCGACGACTCCGAGTTCCACGAGTTCAAGGCCCGCTATGGCGCCACGCTGGTCTGCGGCTTTGCCCACATCGAAGGCATGCCGGTGGGCATCGTCGCCAACAACGGCATCCTGTTCTCCGAGTCAGCGCAGAAGGGTGCTCACTTCATTGAACTGTGCTGCCAGCGCAAGATCCCGCTGGTGTTCCTTCAGAACATCACCGGCTTCATGGTGGGCCGCAAGTACGAAAACGAAGGCATCGCCCGCCATGGCGCCAAGATGGTGACCGCGGTGGCCACCGCCAACGTGCCCAAGTTCACCGTCATCATCGGTGGCAGCTACGGCGCAGGCAACTACGGTATGTGCGGCCGCGCCTATTCGCCGCGCTTTCTCTGGATGTGGCCTAACGCCCGCATTGCGGTCATGGGCGGCGAGCAGGCTGCGGGCGTGATGGCCACCGTGCGACGCGACGGGATCGAAGCCCGTGGCGGCACCTGGAGCGCACAGGAGGAGGCCGCCTTCAAGCAGCCGCTGCTGGATCAGTTCGCGGGCCAGTCCCACCCCTATTACGCCTCGGCGCGCCTGTGGGACGACGGCATCATCGATCCGGCAGACACACGGCGGGTCCTGGCGCTGGGCCTCTCGGCGGCGTTGAACGCGCCCATTCCCGAGCCCAAGTTCGGCATCTTCCGCATGTAAGCACCCCGGCCCCTATTTCCACTTTTTTCTGGAGCCAACCATGAAGCACCTTCTGCTGTCCTTCCACCAGGGTGTGGCCACTGTCACGCTCAACCGTCCCGAGGTGCGCAACGCGTTCAATGACGAGGTGATCGTCGAATTGACCGCCGCCTTCCTGGCCCTGTCAGACCGTGACGATGTTCGCGCGGTGGTGCTGGCGGCCAATGGCTCTGCGTTCTGCGCCGGCGCTGACCTCAATTGGATGAAGCGCATGGCCACCTACACCCGCGAGGAAAATCTCGCCGATGGCCGTGGCCTGGCCCGCATGCTGGAGGTGATCTACACCTGCCCCAAGCCGACGGTGGCACGGATCCAGGGCGATGTGTATGCCGGTGGCATGGGCCTGGTGGCCGCCTGCGACATGGCCGTTGCCGCGGAGGGCGCTCACTTTTGCCTCAGCGAAGTCAAGATTGGCCTCATCCCCGCCACGATCAGCCCCTATGTCATTCGGGCGATGGGCAGCCGGGCCGCCCATCGCTGGTTTCTTACCGCTGAACGTTTCTCCGCTGCGCAGGCGCATGGCATGGGCCTGGTGCACGAGGTGGTGCCGGTCGATCAGCTCGATGCGCAGGTGCAGGCCATCACCGGCGCACTGGTCACGGCGGGTCCGGATGCGATGCGGGCCTGCAAGCGCCTGCTGCACGAGGTCGGCGGTCGTGAGATCACGCCGGGGCTGATCGACCGCACGGTCGAAGGCATCGCCGATATCCGTGCTAGCCAGGAGGGCCGCGAGGGCATCCGCGCCTTCCTTGAAAAGCGCAAGCCCGCCTGGCTGCAACCCTGAAGCGCCCGGATATCCGCCGCCCACCCGAGGACTCCGAGCATGTTCAAGAAAATCCTGGTCGCCAACCGAGGTGAAATCGCCTGCCGGGTGGCTGCAACCGCCCGCCGAATGGGCGTGCATACGGTGGCGGTCTACTCCGATGCCGACGCAAATGCCAAGCATGTGGCGGCTTGCGACGAGGCGGTGCATATCGGCGCCAGTGCACCCAAGGACAGCTATCTGCGCTGGGAGCGAATCCTGGAAGCAGCCCGGGCCACTGGCGCCGAGGCCGTGCACCCCGGCTACGGTTTCCTGAGCGAGAACGAGGAGTTCGCCCACGCCTGCACGCAGGCTGGCCTCGTCTTCATCGGCCCGCCAGCTGCGGCGATTCAGGCCATGGGCTTGAAAGCCGAGTCCAAGCAGTTGATGGAAAAAGCAGGCGTACCCCTGGTGCCCGGCTACCACGGCAGCAACCAAGACCCGGCCCTCCTTCGCCAGGAGGCCGACCGCATCGGCTACCCGGTCCTGATCAAGGCCAGCGCCGGCGGCGGTGGTAAGGGCATGCGCGCGGTCGAGGCATCGGCCGACTTCGATGCGGCGCTCGTCTCTTGCAAGCGGGAGGCCATGAACAGCTTCGGCGACGACGCGGTGCTGGTCGAAAAGTATGTGCAGCGCCCGCGCCACATCGAGATCCAGGTCTTCGGCGACACCCAGGGCCACTACGTCTGGCTGTTCGAGCGTGACTGCTCGGTCCAGCGCCGGCACCAGAAGGTTCTGGAGGAGGCGCCTGCACCCGGCCTCTCCGAAGCTCTGCGGCGCCAGATGGGAGAGGCGGCGGTGGCTGCGGCACGGGCGGTGAACTACGTCGGCGCAGGTACGGTGGAATTCATCGTCGAGCAGCGGCCCGATGGGGGCATGGCCTTTTTCTTCATGGAGATGAACACCCGGCTTCAGGTGGAGCACCCCGTCACCGAGGCCATCACGGGCCTGGACCTGGTCGAATGGCAGTTGCGCGTCGCCAGCGGCGAGCCGCTGCCCCTCTCGCAGGGCCAGTTGGTGCGCAGCGGCCACGCGATCGAGGCTCGCATCTGCGCCGAGAACCCGGACAACAATTTTCTGCCAGCGACCGGCCGGCTCCATGTTTACCGCAAGCCCGAAGCGGTGACTTTCGAACGCGGCGCCGTGCGCATTGACGACGGCGTGCGCGAGGGCGACGAAATCTCCCCCTTCTACGACTCCATGGTGGCCAAACTCATCGTGCACGGCGCCACCCGGGAAGAGGCCCTGGCCCGATTGGATACGGCACTGGCCCAGACCCATGTGGTGGGGCTGGCTACCAATGTGCAATTTCTTCGCCGTGTGGTCCGCAGTCGCGCCTTTGCCAGTGCCGACCTGGACACTGCGCTGATCCCGCGTGAGCAGGCGGCCCTGTTCCACCAGCAGCCTCTCCCCGCAGCCCTGGTAGCCGCGGCCTCAGTGGCGATGACCCTCGAGAGCGAAAAGGCGCAAGAAGGCCCAGACCCCTTCAGTCGGCGCGACGGCTGGAAGTCCCATGGCGAGTCGCTGCGGCGCTTGCACTCTGTCTTTGATGGCGAGCCGCTGCCCGCCGAGCTGCGCTACGGCCACGACGGCCGGCTCCATCTGGCGGTCGGCGCAGGGGATGCACGCGTTGAGGGCGACCTGTCCTGGCAGGTGCAACCCGCAGGTTCGGGCCTGGCGCTGGACCTGACCTTCGCGGGCTGGCGCGAGCGCGTCCATGTGTACCGGCGCGGCGAAGAGGACCATGTCTTCGCTGGCCGCGGTGCCGCTGTCCTGGCTGCCCATGACCCTCTGGCCCATGCGGGCGAGGGAGAGTCCGAAGGCGGGCGCCTGACCGCGCCCATGCCGGGCAAGGTGGTTTCCTTCGCGGTTCAGGCGGGCGATGCGGTCCGCAAAGGCCAGCCGCTGGCGGTGATGGAGGCCATGAAGATGGAGCACACCATCGCCGCTCCGGTCGACGGCAAGGTGCTTGAGCTGCTCTACGCCCCAGGCGATCAGGTCGCTGAAGGCGCGGAACTGCTCAAGCTAGAGGCAGCCTGAGCCCGGTGCGGGCGCAGACCGTGCTTGCAAGCCGGGCCACTTACTCGGGCCCCCGAACCCGGACCTGTAAACCGGGCCTATAAACCGGGCCTGTGAACCGTGCCCTCAAGGCACAACCGGCCGCCAGCGACAATCCCGACCATGCGAATTGCCTTTTGCTGCACCCACACCACGGCCGAACCCTGGGTTGAGCGCCTGCGCGCGGCCCTGCCCGAGGCGCAAATTGAGGCCTGGGTACCGGGGGCGCCGCAGGCTGATCACGCGGTGGTCTGGACCCCGCCGCAGCAGTTCATCGACGAACAGCCTGGGCTGAAGACGCTGTTCAACACCGGCGCTGGCGTTGACGCCTTGCTGCGCATGCGCCTGCCCCCCAGCATGACCGTGGTCCGACTCGACGACGCCGGCATGGCGGTGCAGATGGCCGAGTTTGTTTGCCAGGCCCTGGTCCGTCATATGCGGGAGCTGGACCTGAGCGAGTCGCAGATGCGCCAAGGCCAGTGGTCGTTCCGGCGGCCCCGCCTGCGCTCCGACTTCCCGGTAGGCATTCTCGGTATGGGCGTGCTGGGCCGGCGTGTCGCTCAGGCGGTGGCGCATTTCGAATTCCCTGTGCGCGGCTGGAGCCGCACACCGCAAACCATGCCCGGTGTCGAGTGCTTTCATGGCCCCGAGGGGCTGGATGCGTTCTTGTCGGGTACACGGGTGCTGGTCTGCCTGCTGCCGCTGACGCCGCAGACCGAAGGCATCCTCAATCGGAAGACGCTGGGCCGGCTGCTGCCAGGGGGCTACCTGATCAACGTCGCCCGCGGCGCGCACTTGGTTGACGAAGACCTGCTGGCCTTGCTAGAGGAAGACCGTTTGGCCGGCGCCACCCTCGACGTTTTCCGCCAGGAGCCGCTGCCCGAGGCTCACCCTTTCTGGCGCCATCCCAAACTCACACTCACCCCCCACACTTCGGCGCGCACCCTGCGCGACGAGACCATCGCCCAGATTGCCGGCAAGATACGCGCGTTGGAGCGGGGCGAGCCCATCGCTGGCGTGGTGGATCGCGGGCGCGGCTACTAGCCCAGGCCTTTCACTGGCGCCCCTCGCGAAGACAGACACGAGACCTCACCATGAAACTTCCCCGCACAGTCAGCCTGGTCGACGTCGGCCCGCGTGATGGCCTGCAAAACGAGAAGCAGCCGGTGCCTGCCACGGCCAAGATCGCCCTGGTGCACCGCTTGCAGGAGGCGGGCCTGCGGCGCATCGAGGTCACCAGCTTCGTCAGCCCCAAGTGGGTACCTCAGATGGCCGACAACGCCGAGGTGATGGCCGGTATCGAGCGCCAGAGCGGTGTTGCCTATTCGGTACTCACGCCCAATATGAAGGGTTTCGAGGCGGCGCTGGGCAGCCGGCCCGATGAGATTGCGGTCTTCGGGGCCGCCAGCGAGGCCTTCAGCCAGAAGAACATCAACTGCAGCATTTCCGAGAGCATCGAGCGCTTCGAGCCGGTGGTGGCGGCGGCCCTGGCGCGCGGCATCAAGGTCCGCGGCGCCATCTCCTGCGCCGTGGGCTGCCCCTATGAGGGCGACGTCGCGCCCGAGCGCGTGGCGCTGGTGGCGCGTCTCATGAAGCAAATTGGCGTGCAGCAGGTGGGCGTGTGCGACACCATCGGTGTGGGCACCGCCGCGCAGGTGCAGCGAGCGATGGAGGCGGCCTTGCAGCACTTCGCCATCGACCAGGTCTACGGCCACTTTCACGACACTTATGGCCAGGCCCTGGCCAACACGCTGGCCTCGCTTCAGATGGGTGTCTGGCAGTTCGACACCTCGGTTGCCGGCCTGGGCGGCTGCCCCTATGCCAAGGGCGCGACCGGCAACGTCGCCACCGAAGACGTGGTCTTCATGCTGCAGGGACTGGGCATTGAAACCGGTATCGACTTGGACAAGCTGGTGGACGCGGGCGCGTTCATCAGCGGTGTTCTCGGGCGCCAGCCGCAGTCGCGCGCGGCCACCGCCATTCTCAACAAGCGAGTGGCTTGAGGCCACAGCGAATCATGTGCGGCGCTGAACTCCAGTCCTTGCCCGATGGCGTCCAACGGGTCGCGCGTGCGCTCGAGGCCTTGGGTCACCCCCACATGCCAGTCATGCTGGATGACGCCGCGCGCACCGCGCAGCAGGCCGCCGATGGCCTGGGTATTGCCCTGGGGCAGATCGCCAAGAGCATCATCTTTCGGCGCAAGTCCGACGATTCCGCGGTGCTGGTCATCACCTCCGGTGACCGGCGTGTCGACGAGAAGAAGGTAGATGCCCTGGTGGGTAAGACCGGCCGTGCTGACGCCGACTTGGTCCGCGCCCGCACCGGGCTTGCGATCGGCGGTGTCTCGCCTCTGGGCCACCTGCAGCCGCCTGTGACGCTGATCGACCGTGACCTGTTCCGGTTCGAGGAGATCTGGGCCGCCGCAGGGCACCCCAACGGCGTTTTTCGCCTGCGACCGCAGGACTTGCCCGGGCTGACCGGCGGCGCGCCAGTGGCCGACGTGGCGCAGGAGCCGGTCTAAGCGCTGACGCCGCGAGCAAGCCTCGACAATGCGAGCCATGCCACTCAACGCCCTGACCGACGCCGCGGCTCGCCAGACCCTGCAGGCGCAGGCGCGCGCGGCGCTTTTCTCCTCCGGGCTGGTGCCTTCCCCCTGTGTTTCGGTATGCCAGATGGATCCGACCCGCGGCCTCTGTGCGGGCTGTCTGCGGACCCTTGTCGAAATCGCCGATTGGGCCAAGATGGATTCGCAGGCGCGCCGCGCCGTCTGGCAGCGGATCGTTTTGCGCTCGCAGTCCGAGGCAGAGGGGCCACCCGATGCTAAGGCCTGAGACCGTTTAGCGCGGCCCCAGCCAAGCATGGCGATTCGCGTAGCGCTGCACCGCCCGCCAAGATCCGCACTCGCGCGCCACCTGCGGCCAAATACGCTGTAGCAGGTCGCACTCGGCCATCACATCTGCATTGGCCTCATGGCGTGCCACGCAAGGAATGTTGAAGTGTGTGAGCCAGTCATCCAGCGCCCGGGCCTTGACCTGGGGGTAGGACACGGCACACAGGTGTGCGATATCGAGCCATTCATGTTTCAGCGGCCGCCCGAGGTGCTCCCGCGCGTAGCGCTGGAGCAGTGCGCGGTCGAAACTGGCATGGAAGGCGACCAAATGCGCGCCCTGGGCCCATTGCTCGAAGGCCTGCATGGCCCCAGCGGGGTCCAGGCCCTGGCGCTGAGCACCAACGCCAATGCCATGCACCAGGATGTTGGCCTTGTCCGACACTCGGGTCGGTCGCAGGTTGACTGCCAGGCTGTCGCCGGGTTGCAGCGCGATCCGCCGCGCCCGCCAGTCCACGCGCACGGCCATCGCTGCGATCGCGAGCATCTGATCGTTTTGCGTATCGAGGCCTGTGGTCTCGACGTCCAGCACCAGCCAGCGTTCGCTCTCCGCGTGGGATCCACGGCCTGGCCACCAGCGGTCCAACCATGCCCTCATCGCGCGTAGTCCAGCTCAAGCCTCTGCTGAAGGCGGCGCGCCTCGCGCAGGCTGGTCGCCAGGATGCGGCGGTCGATGCCACTGAGGTCCCTGAGCGGCAGGCGATTGGGGTGCTCCGAGCGCGCGACATCGGGCTCCAGCTGGAGTCGCAGTCTCAGGCTCTGCACAAACTCGAAGGCGCCGACCCAGCTTTCGTACTCTTGCGGTTTCAGACCCAGGGCTTCGCCGGTTCGCAGCAGGCGTTCGCGGGTGGATGTGCCCGCCACGCCCTGGGCCAGGCCCAGAATACGCGCAGCATCGACAAACAGTGCCGCTCCCTGAAGCTTGAGGTCGACGCAACCCTGATCATCAAGTTCGACGTGGCCAAGCCAATTCAGGGGTGAGCGGTGGGCCAGCGCATTGATTGCCATCTGATGCAGGAAGCGTGGGGTTTCACGAATCCGGTGGCTGACATGCTGGGCCAGGGGCTCCGCCAGTGAGACATCTCCGGCAATCGCACGGAAATCGAAAAATATGCTGGCGTGCAGCAGGTCCTCCGGGTTGCCGTGGTCAATCCAGTGTGAAAAGCGCGCCCGCCATTCGGACGCCCGCAGGCAGCACGCCGACTGGCCGGCCATGATGCCGCCCTTGCACAAAGGGTAGCCGCAGGCGTCCAGCGCCTGGTTAACACCCACTGCCCAGGTGCGCAGGCGCTCAAGCTCGGCATCCGAGGTGTCATCCGGCAGCAGGAGCGCGTTGTCCTGGTCGGTGGCAATGGTCTGCTCGGCCCGCCCCTCTGAACCCAGGGCGAGCCAGCACAGGCGCTGGAGATCCACGTCACTGGCTTGTGCTTGGAGGGTCAGCAGCCGGCGGGTGAGCAGGTCGTTCAGATGGCTAATCAGCTCTGTGATTTGGCGGGCCTGGACGCCCTGCACCAGCAGGCTGCGCGCCAGCTCACGGATGTCGGCGGCGGCGCTGGCGAGTGTTTCCAGATCCTGAGCGCGGTGGATCCGCGCACTGACCCCTTGCAGGCTAGCCCGCTGAAGCGCGAACAGGTCGCGCTCCGACACCATGCCGATCACCTGACCGTTCCGGGTGACGGGCACATGTCGAATCGCCTGCTCACTCATGACGAGTGCCGCGTCCTGGGCGGTGTGCTGATCGGTCAGGCTTCGCACGGGTGACTGCATCACCTCCGCGATCGGTGTGGCCAGATCGAAGCGGGGTCGGAGCACCAGCCCCAGCAGGTCATGGCGGGTGAGGATCCCCCGGAGAGTGCCTGCCGCGTCGACCACGAGCATTGAGCCGATGTGCCGGGAATGCATGGTCTCAAGGGCCTGTCTCAGCGGTGTCTCCGGCGGGCAGTGCGCCGGCGTCTGCGATGCCACCCGCGACAGGGGTGTTTCCATGGTTTGCTGTGCCAGGGCCCGACTGCTGTAGTCCTGGCGCAGGGCCTGGCGCGACTTTTCGAGCAACGCCGATACCCGCTGGTTCAGGAAGTCGGAGAACAGGGGGCTGCGCTGCGCCAAGGCCTCGACCTCCGCCACCGGGATCGCCAGCACGAACACATCATCGACCGCCGCGTAGGTGGACGTGACCGAGCGCCCCGACAAGGCCGCAGCAACCGGCAGCATTTCGCCTGCCACGTAGGCAAAACCCCGGGTCTGGCCCGCGGGGCCTTGCTCGCTGCGCACCGTGCCCTGTCGAATGAGGAATAAAGTTTGCACCGTCCCTTGGGCGGGTGAGAGCAGAACCTCTCCTGGCTCGAGGTAGCGCTGCTCGGCCCGGGCCAGTAGCCAATCGACCTCGTCCGCCAGCATGTCCATGAACGGCGGCCACTGCTGGAGGAGGGTACGGTAATGCCCGAGCAGCGTCGCGGAAGGGGTGGTCATGGTTGAGATCTATGTCTAGCGCATGAAGGTCGGTGTTAACCCTCGGTCACAGGGCTGCTCCTGCCCTGTGTAAGAGCCGGGTAAGTTGAAATTTCGACAGTCGGTTCGCGCAACCCAATAGGAACATGTTGACTGCATTGGTCATTGTCAAGCTTGTGGCGGAAATTGCCCTGATGGCCCTTTTGGGCCGCTGGGTCCTGGGCTTGTTGGCCGGCCAAAAGCGCGAACAAAACTTGTTTTACCAAATCTTGGACATCATGGTTCGTCCCTTCGTCTGGTCTGCGCGTCGCATTGCACCCCGCGCCGTGCTGGACCGGCATGTGCCGCTCGTCGCTTTTTGTTTGCTCGGGTTCACCTGGGTGCTTGCGACGATCTGGCGCATCCAGATTTGCGTCGAGATTGGAATTGACCAATGCCGCTGATCCGGCTGGCCCACCTGCTTTGGCTAAAGACCACCGCTCGCCTTGCGTTGCTACTGGGGCGGCGCGAGGATGCCCTGCGACAGTTTGAGGCGATGAGCGAGATCGACCCGCGTAACGCTTACGCATTGGCGAGCCGCGCGCAGGCCGAGGATCAGCTCGGCCGTCCTGCGAACGCGATTGCTCTCCAGCGCGAACTCACCCGACTCACGCCCGATCAGGCCAGCGCCTGGTTCAATCTGGGCTTCATGCTTGAAAAAGCCAGCGATCTCGAAGACGCGTTGGCCGCATTCCGCGAGGCGACGCGCCTATCGCCTGCGCTCGACCGGGCTTGGTATGGCCAGGGCTTGGTCCTGATCCGGCTTCGCCGGTTCGATGAGGCCGTCGACGCCCTGCGGAAAAACACAGAACTGCAACCCATGAGCCCCTACGGCTGGTACCAGCTGGCCCGGGTTCATGTCGATCGGCACGAGCCCGACGAGGCGGCGAAGATCATTCGCCACTTGAAGGGATTCGAGCCAAAGGTGGCCGCCCAGCTGGAGCGTGAGATCGGACTGCGCCCTGCGCAGTCCGCCTGACGCACCGGGTAGCCAGCCGCCTCGGACTTGGGCCGGGCGGATATTCAGCCGTGACCGGTGGCAGTCTTGCGGGAAACCGTGAGGGGTCGCGATCCGCCCGCCCGGGCGATGAGAAAGAGGTAGGAGACTATGGAAGTTTCAGAAAATCACCGCCAGTACTGGCAGAAAAACCTGAACATCACCGCCGTATTGTTGGCAATCTGGTTTGTGGTGACCTTTGTCGTGAGCTATTTCGCACGCGACCTGAGCTTCAACTTCTTTGGCTGGCCATTCAGTTTCTGGATGGGCGCCCAAGGTTCGTTGATCGTGTATTGCTTGATCATCTGGTTCTATGCCCGTCACATGGGCAAGCTGGACATCGAGCACGGCGTCGCCGAGGAGGAATAAGACATGGCTGGAATGTTTGGTGATGATGCCGGCGGTGTGAACACCGCGGCATCCAATAAAGCCTTCAAGCAGAACCTGAACAAGGTCTACACCTGGTACATCGGTGGCTTCATCATCTTCGTGGTCGCCCTGGCGATCCTCGAGCAGATGGGCCTGTCGCGTGCCTGGATCGGCTACATCTTCCTGCTGGCCACCATCGGCCTCTACGCAGGCATCGGCTTCATGAGCCGTACCAGCGATGCGGCCGAGTACTACGTGGCTGGCCGTCGCGTCCCCGCCGTTTACAACGGCATGGCCACCGGCGCTGACTGGATGTCGGCCGCCTCGTTCATCGGCATGGCCGGAACGCTCTACCTCACGGGCTACTCGGGCCTGGCCTTCATCATGGGCTGGACCGGTGGCTACTGCCTGGTGGCGCTGTTCCTCGCGCCCTACCTGCGCAAGTTTGGCCAGTTCACGATTCCGGACTTTCTGGGCGAGCGCTACGGCGGTAACCTGCCGCGCCTGCTGGGTATCATCGCCGCCATCCTGTGCTCTTTCACCTATGTGGTGGCACAGATCTATGGCGTCGGCCTTATCACGTCGCGCCTGACCGGCGTGGCCTTTGAGCTGGGCATCTTCTTGGGTCTGGGCGGCATTTTGGTCTGCTCCTTCCTGGGCGGCATGCGCGCGGTGACCTGGACCCAGGTGGCCCAGTACATTGTGCTGATCGTCGCCTACATGATCCCGGTGGTGTGGCTGTCGGTGAAGCAAACTGGCGTGCCGATTCCGCAAGCCGTCTATGGCTACCAGCTGGAGAAAGTCACGGCTGCAGAGAAGCGCCTGACCGACGATCCCAAGGAAAAGGAAGTGCGCGACATCTACGCGCAGCGTTCCGCCGCCCTGGCCGAGAAGCTGAAGGATCCTGCTGCCGCTCTGGCTGCCGACAAGGAAGCCGCGACCAAGAAGGTCGAGGAGCTCAAGGCCGCCGCTGCGCCTGCTGCAGATCTGGCAGCCGCCGAAAAGGCGCTCGCCGCTTTGCCCAAGGACGCGGATGCGGCCAAGAAGGCCTGGACCGCTGCCAAGGCGGGTGCAGATACCAAGTCCCGCCCGCTCAATGGCATGCCTGCGCATGCGCAGCAGTTTGCGGGTGACCCGAAGGGCGATGCCAAAGCCAAGGATACCTACGACACATCGCGTCGTAACTTCCTGGCGCTGATCTTCTGCCTGATGGTCGGTACTGCTGCTCTGCCGCACATTCTGATGCGTTACTACACCACGCCCAGCGTGAAAGAAGCGCGTGAGTCGGTGACCTGGTCGCTGTTCTTCATCTTCTTGTTGTACTTCACCGCTCCGGCCCTGGCTGTGCTGGTCAAGTACGAGGTGTTCAACGTGTTGGGCGGTACGCCGTTTGACAAGCTACCTGCTTTGATTGCGGCTTGGTCGAAAGTTGGCCCGACGCTGCTGAGCATCGTTGACATCAACAAGGACGGCATCTTCCAGCTCAATGAAATGAGCATCGGCGGTGACATCATTGTGTTGGCCACGCCTGAAATCGGTGGCCTGCCCTATGTGATCTCCGGCCTGGTCGCGGCGGGTGGTCTCGCGGCTGCGCTGTCCACTGCCGACGGCCTGCTGCTGACGATTGCCAACGCGCTGTCGCACGACCTGTACTACAAGATGATCGACCCGAATGCGTCCACGGCTCGCCGCGTGACGATCTCGAAGATCCTCTTGCTGGTGGTGGCCTTGGCGGCAGCCTACGTGGCGGCGCAGAAACCGGCGGACATTCTGTTCCTGGTGTCGGCGGCGTTTTCGTTCGCGGCGGCCTCGTTCTTCCCGGCTTTGGTTCTGGGCATCTTCTGGAAGCGCGCCACGGGCATCGCTGCCTCGCTGGGCATGATCGCCGGCCTCGGCATCACCTTCTACTACATGGTGACCACCCAGCCCTGGCTGCGCGGCATCTTCGGCGTGACCTCGCCGGTTGAGCTGTGGTATGGGATCCAGCCGATCTCTGCGGGTGTCTTCGGCGTGCCCTTGGGCTTTGCCGTGATCATCCTGGTTAGCTTGGTCACACCGGCGCCCAGCGCCAAGATCCAGGCCCTGGTTGAACACGTTCGTTACCCGAACATCAAGGCCTCCTGAGCGCATCGCGCGTGACCGGCTTCAGCCGGTCACGTAGCTCGCTTCTCTGGACTGGCAAGCCCTAGCGCTTGCCAGTTTTTTTTGTGTTTTCGATTTCTTCGTTCGGGTGGGCATATCCCCTGCGCGGCACTCGGCGAGACCCGGTCCCTAGAATGCTTGGCTCCCACAGAGAAAGACCGGCTGTATGACCCAGGGATTGATCCGCATCCGCGGCGCGAGGCAGCACAACCTCAAGAACCTCGACCTCGACCTGCGCACGGGCGAACTCACCGTGGTCACCGGCCCCAGCGGCTCGGGCAAGTCCAGCCTGGTGTTTGACACGCTCTACGCCGAGGGTCAGCGCCGCTACGTCGAGACCTTCTCTGCTTATGCCCGGCAGTTCCTGGACCGCATGGACAAGCCGGCGGTCGACCGGGTCGACGGGGTGCCACCCGCGATCGCGATCGACCAGACCAACCCGGTTCGCTCTTCGCGCTCCACGGTGGGAACGATGACGGAGCTCAATGACCACCTCAAGCTTCTCTTCGCCCGCGCGGCGCACCTGTTTGACCGCCAGACGGCGCAAGGCGTTCGCCATGACACACCGGAGACCATCTATGCCGACCTGGTGGCGCGCACCGAGGCCCAGGACCCGCGCCTGGTCGTGACCTTTCCGGTTGAACTGCCCGCCTCCACCACCGCGGAGGAGGTGGAACAGTGGCTGGCCGCCAGCGGCTTTACCCGGGTGCAGGCCCAGCGGGAGGTCGCCACGCCCACGGGGCCCCGGAAGGTGCTCGATGTCGTCGCCGACCGCTTTCGCGCCCAGGGCGT
>JACCDP010007556.1_pt1 | contig 18034 bp, 24 predicted proteins | sample 7445841 | NCBI WGS metagenome assembly JACCDP01 (sample SAMN15323441, study PRJNA562643) | freshwater metagenome | isolation source: river surface water | place: USA:Blue River Watershed | collected 2017-08-17
GCGCTGTCACGCGCCGAAGAGCGAGCGCTGCCGCCGTCCACGCTCATGGGGCGCCCGCGCATGCCGAGCACGGACGCCGCGCGCGCCTTGAGCCCGCCCCCCCAAATATCGTCCAGCAGGAGCCCAAAGCTGTCCTCCTTGGCCAGGCCGAACTGCGAAGCATTGGCAACGTGTTTGATGTTAATTTGCAATTTGCTGGCTGAGCTGTTAAAAGATCCTATTCAACAGCTAATTGCAAATGGTTTGATGACTTTCTATTCAATTGCTAATTGCTCAGATGCTAATGGGTAATTGTAATGTTGTAATTGTAATCCAAATGCTATTGTTGACAGGCCAACTCACCATGGCAGAGGCGTTGCGGCTGTTGACGCGTGAGGGCACGTCAAACAGGAACTCCATGTCCAGGGAGCCATGGCTTCTCTCCTCCTGTGCAATGGGGGGCATCTAATTGTTAGGAGGTAAACAATAGGGAGATTGGACATGCAGTCTTTTCTGCATTTACAACCAACCACTAACCTTGAAGTCCTCCTGAATCCATGCGTCAATTTGAGCATCCTACGGAGGGGGGAAGAAATACCACAAATCAGTACCATATATATTGCATTTTTCCACCAGCATTTCCCTGATCCCCAACACCCACCGTGATGTCGCCCAGGCGGTTCATCAGCAGCTTGGAGGAGTAGAGGATGTTGTTAGAGAAGTGCTGGATGCTGGAGATGGGCTCGATCACATCCAGCAGGTCTGTGACATATTTGGACATCTTGGACACGGTGAGATAGGTGATGTCTGGCAGCAGGCTGTTGGCGCTGTGGGCAGCGGCCATCTCTTGGTAAATGGCCAGCACGCAGATGGAGGGGTACATGTCGTCAATCAGCTCAATAAAGATGCCCACATCGCGCAGGAACGTCTGCTTGAGCACCTGTGGGGAAAGCAATTCATGGTCACGTTTATGTGTTCACCATACATCTAGAATTAGCAATTTGTTGTATTTCATAAATAACGTTTCCAATATTGAAAGATAACTGATGGGGATTGTATCTGACCCATGTGCAATTCAATGCACTTTCTATCACAGTCCGTCGTGAATCCTCTGTCTGATTGTTATAATGTCTATGCCCGTATTCATCGCATTCAATTGCAACATTAATTTCTTGAATGTACAAATCAATGCGATATTTGTCGATAGTGAACTGCTTAATACAAGTATAGTTTTTGAATGCTGCCTTTATAATATCGAGAGTATCAAGTTCCACAGGAGTTTTCTTGTAGGCAATTAGATCACTATGATCACAGCCTAATTTGACACACCAACAATTGATTTGTAGCCTACTCAATTTGCAATTTGCTATGATCAACTTAACCAACTTGTAAATATCACATATAGGAATTACGGGAGTTTCCCGTTGACCACTACCATCAAACTTGTGTGTTTCAAAAGACAAGGATTGACGTGATAACCATGAATGAGGGTTTTTCATTTCAGTTATTGCAGTAATGATATCAACAACACTGACTTTGTCATCATACGTGCGAATTCCATTAATGTCTTCAAAAAAATGACTAAGCACATCTTTTACTTGGTCAGATAGATGCCTCTTCACGAGGGCAGAAGGGACTGGATCTGGGTCCCTTCTGACAATCATATATCCACCAACGGGTGTTCTTTTCGGCATTGCTGCATATCTGTATATTCAACAGACCAGCTTCATTTTTTATATGGTTAGCAAATTTGGGCTTGGTTCATACAGTAGTTGATAGTACCCAGTCCAAATGACAAAAAAGAGGTCCGTTTTAGGACTACAGCTTTGCAGGCGCTGGGCAGCGTAATACTCCACCATGCGTGGTTTATCTGCTGATTTGCACTATTGACGAGAGGGTTTACATTAAAGTTGGATATTCAGATGATATACAGAATGCCAGACAAAAAGATGGAGTTTGAGAAGATGAAGCTGGAAATGGATTTGAAGCTACGTTTAGCAGATGGCTGGAATTAGCAATTGCGCAGGCAAATAAAAAATAACCCACCTCTATCTCCAGCGAGGGGATGCCCTTGGTGGTGACAAACTCGTACAGCTTGGTGGCGTCTTCCAGCACCTCGGTGTTGGGCTTCTCTGTGTAGGCGGTGGCCACAAGGATCTCCTCCTGGAACTCGCTCAGAGCCCAGCTGACGCGGTAGATGGGCACCACCGTGGGGTACTGCGAAGGTAAATACAAATACATTTGTTTTTTGTTGGCTATTTGCCTAATGGCAATTGCACCTGACTGCCAATTGCCCCTGACAGCAAAGCCCCATCTCACCAGGTTGCGCAGCTCGCGGTCACCGCCGTCGTGGCTGATCCACCAATTGTTCAGCCACTCGGTGAAGAAGGTGGGGTCCAGGCCCAGGCTCTCCTTGGCAGATGCCAGGAACACCATGAGGTCAGCGATCTTGTTGGTAAACTCCTCCTGCATGGAGTGCCAGGGCAAGTGTTGGGTGTTTATAGAGTGTGCCTGGGGGTGAGGGCCACGGGGTGCAAGGACATGTGTTGGGTGCCAGCGCGGGCTCACCTCGGGCAGCTCGACCAAGCGGTCCAGCACCATGACCTCGCCGTAGTCGTGCTGAGAGTCGCGCGCGCTCTTGGACAGGCCCTGCGGCGGCGCGGTGAGTCATGCGCACGCACGCACAACGTGCTCGGCTAGTGGCGCTCAATGGCAGCCAGCCGCGCGCACGCACGCACAAGTGCTCGACCAATGGCGCTCAATGACAGCCAGCCGCCCAGGCGCGCGCGCACGCACAGCCAGGCGCACGCCATGCCCGCGCGCGCACCAGCCACTTGGACTTGATGACCAGGCGGCGCCCAAACATGCCCACGTTGATGATGCCCGTGGAGCCGCACAGGCGCTCAGTGTTGGGGGCGTCGGGGGCGCTCTCTGCAGCTGCCAGAGCCACGTAGGGCGCGTCCGTGGAGGTGAGCGACGCGTGGCCGCGGCGATAGTCGGGCCCGAAGCTGGCTGGGGAGGTGAGGGCGGCGAAAGCATCGCCCCTGCACACGCGCGCGAGCGCCCCCATGAAGTCGCGCGCGGTGTGGCGGTGGTTTGCCACTGCTGCGCGCAAGCGCTTGGCGGCGCCGCGCACGATGTCGATGAACGGCGCCATGTTGCGAGTGTTTGCTGGCGGGCGCAAAAGGGGGCGAATGATGAGCATGTCCGCCGTTTTGCTGCGCTCGGCGCGGCCTGCTGCCATTTTGGCAGTACTAATCTGGCAGTGGGGCGCGCCCTCGCTCGATCGATCAACGCAGCATATCAAATACAACCTTGTGGTGCAGGATCGTGGGGGCGCACTCGTGGGGGCGCGCTTTCGGCGGCAGCTAGCAAGGCAGCTAGCAAGGAATGGCTCTTTGGGCGATCGTGAGCGCGCGCGGCGGAGACCAGATGCGGCTGCCGCGCGTGGCAAAGTCGCGCGTGATCGACAGCAGCGCCATGGCCAGACTCGCGGCGCCGACGATCCAGGGCGCCCCGCGCGGCGGCGACACCATGCTGGTGATGCACGCCCGCAAGTACTACCTGATCGTGGTGCGCGCGAACGCAAGCGTGGGTAGGGCGCGCCAAGCGCAGCAGTGGCACCACTCACAACACTCACGTGCGTCCTACACGTACCCCTTACGCAGAACAACGCCACCTATTCCATTGACCGCCCCACGCTGCTCAACACCAACTCTGTGGTGTCTATGGAGTTCTCCTCCTTCATTGCCAACATCACCATCTGCCTGGGGAATGGCTCCTCCATCGTGGGGCGCATCGCCAACCTGCTGGAGGACCGCAGCCACGAGGGGAGCGTCCTGACGCCCTCTGAGCAGCTGGCGGTCAACACCTTTGGCGTGTCTGGGCACGCGGTGAGCATGCTAGGGGCGGCGTGCACTGGCTCAGCAATTGCAGGCAGAGGTGGCTGTGTAATTGCAGTGGCTCAGCCTGCAATTGCAAACACAATGCAAATGGCTCAACAGGGCGTGCTATTGACACTAATTGCCTATGCAGTGGGGAGCGGCGTGGGGCTTCTCTGGGGACTTCTACTCCAACCCCATCCCAGCCATCCCCATCATGTCGTGGGAGCCGCCCACCATCTCGACGCCCAAGCTCAACATCGCCTCAAACAACATCGGCAAGACCACCGCCGAGCTGGGTGTCCTGGTGCAGGCGGCCCAGGCCCAGGCCATGGCACAGCAGGCCCAGGCCATGGCGCAGCAGGCCCAGGCGCAGCAAGCCCATGCGCCGCTCTCGCCCTCTGATGAGGAGAGCGTGCAGGCCTTCCTGGAGAGCATTGGCATCTTTTGATATGCGGCTTTTCAAACGTGTGCCGATGACTGCTTGTCAACATGATATGCACCTTTTGCTACACATTGGTACACATTGCTTATAGTGCGACTTGCCTATTGCCCGCCACTCAAAAGGGTTCCCACCATATACTGCATGCCCGCCACTCAAAAGGGCTCCTCATCTCCACCCACCATCTATTGCATGCCCGCCACTCAAAAGGGCTCCTCATCTCCACCCACCATCTATTGCATGCCCGCCACTGAATAGGACTCCTCATCTGCACTATTGCATGCCCGCAACTCGGGCCCACCCCCATCTGCACCTGCGCAATACAAACACTGCATTTTTCCACCCTGTAAACGCATTATTGGGCCAGGCCCAAATGGGAGTCGCCTATATGAGTCGTGCCAGTGCAGAGCCCCTACTGCCAGTAGAGCCTCGCGGAGCGGCCGTGACTCTATTGGTGACTCTGGGCCCCTCGCAAAGTCACGGCGCTCGAGGTTTACTGTGCAACTGGGCGCGGACTGACTCTGGCAGAGTCACAAATAGCTGAATCGCTAGGCAAAAGGCCCTGGCTGTGACTCTAGTCTCTGTAGGCGCGCGCGCTGGAGTCACGGGCCCCTACTGCCGCTGCCCCTACTGCCAGCCGCTGCCACGACGCCTGCCGCTGCCCCTACTGCCAAGACGCCAGACGTAGCGTAGAGCGTTCGCGTGTTGTTACTTGGTGTAGCGGCCAGCGAACTTGCATGCGCGCGAGAGCTGCACGCGCCGCTGCGCTACGGGCGACGACGGCGGGCTGGTGTTGGGCGACGTAGGGCAGTAGTTGGTGGGCACGGGCGGCGGGTAGAAGATGTGCTCCTTCTCGGAGTCCTGGGTGGGGCCATCATCGATGCTCTCGCGCGCCAGCGCCACGGAGCGCTCGATCCACGACTTCTTGCGGGCGGTCTGCTTGGTACGCGCCATATTGATATCGATGTGGCTTGCTGTGGCGGCACGCGCCCATATGTTTTCTCGCTATTGACAAGCTGTCAATCAGTAATTCGGCGCCGTCGATTCTCGGCCCGCGGCGGCGACACCAAAAACCCCATGCGACGCATTGAGCCATGCAACGCTTGCGCCACTCACAGCAAGCCACAATCAATCAGCCGCGCTCATTCCCCGCACGCAATCGCAGCCAATCGCTCCCACTCAGTCCCACTCGCTCGCGCGTGCTCCACCATGAGCGCTCGGGGTCTCAAGACGAAGCTGTATGCCGCTGTGGGTCTGCAGAGCAGCGCGGGGCCCATGTGCGATGAGGCCAAGGCGCTGGCGGCGTTCATCGATCAGGAGCAGCTCGCGATCGCGGGCAAGGAGTTTGTGATCATCTCCAAGGTGGGCAGTCGCGTTTGCGCGCAGCGCTGCGAGTCGCGCCCTGGCGCCGCCGCCCTCCTCCCACTGACGCCTCCGCCCTCCCGCTGTCGCCGCCGCCCTCCCCACAGGACGCCGACCGCAAGAAGGAGGTGGCCTCTGCTATCAAGGCGTTCAAGGAGCGGGCCAAGATCGAGCTGGCGGCTCAGCAGCGGAAGGAGAACAAGCGCAAGGCCGAGCAGAAGACCGCCAAGGTAGGGGGCCTGTTATTTACTGGCGCCCGCCGCAACAGCGTGGCAGGGGGCTGCAATGACAACACACTGACATCTGTGTGTGGTTCTCACTTGCAGACCCCCAAGAAGAAGAAGCTCTCCATGGAGCCCTCTGGCAGCAACATCCAGGGCTCTGACGACGACGAGGTGAGTCTATTTGGGGTCACCTCTGCATGAAATTACTGAGCCAGTGCACTCCTGCAATTACTGAGCCACTGCACTTGCCCCTGCAGGGCTCTGGCCGCGACGAGGAGGAGCTGGTGAGTCTATTTGGGGTCACCTCTGCATGCATGTATTTGCAATTGCTCAGCCACTGCAATTGCTGAGCCACTGCAATTGCCCTCATGCAGGGCTCTGGCAACAAGGGCTCGGAGGAGGAGCCGACGGTGAGTCTATTTGTCTGCAATTGCAGGGCCACCTCTGCATGCAATTACATGTGTTTGCAATTGCTGAGCCACTGCAATTGCCCCTGCCTGCAATTACTGAGCTACTGCAATTGCCCTCATGCAGGGCTCTGGCCACGAGGAGGAGGTGAGTCTAAGTCAGGGTCACATCTGCCTGCAATTGCTGAGCCACTGCAATTACACAGCCTCGGCCTGCAAGCCACTACAATTACACAGCCATTGCATTTACCTCTGCCTGCAATTGCCCATTGCATTCTCATGCAGGGCTCTGGCCGCGAGGAGGAGGTGAGTCTATTTGTCAGCAATTGCAGGGTCACTGCATGTACCTCTGTCTGCAATTGCTGAGCCACTGCATTTTACCTCTGCCCCCAATTACTGAACCACTTCACTTGTCCCTTTCATGCAGATCAAGAAGCCGAAGACCGCCATGGAGGAGGTGAGTCTTGCCCGCATTTGCAGATGTCTATTGCAATTGCTCGCATTTGCAGACGTCTATTGCAATTGCCCGCATTTGCAGACGTCTGTTGCAATTTCTCGCATTTGCAGATGATCGCCGACTTCCAGATGACGCTCCAGTCCAACAACGCCCTGTGGCTGAGGATCAACCAGGACATGTGCAAGCTCAGCGAGAGCAACAAGATCATGGCCTCGGCGCTCGTGTACCAGCTCAACAAGAAGGAGGTGAGTTGGGTTTGGGCTGGGCACAAAGGGGGGTAATTACAATTCACAAATGTTGGTTTGGGCTGGGCACAAATGTTAGGGTAAAAACAATCAGCAATGGGGTACAAATATTTACATTAGGCTGTGGGCACAAATATTTACACTAGGCTGGGGGGTAAATGCAACCAGTAATGGGGCACAAATATTTACACTAGGCTGTAAATACAATTGGGCACAATTATTTACATTGAACTGGGGTAAATACAATTAGCAGTGCAGCAGAAATATTTACACTAGGCTGTAAATACAATTGGGCACAATTATTTACATTGAACTGGGGGTAAATACAATTAGCAGTGCAGCACAAATATTTACATTGAACTGGGCAAATGCAATTAGGCACAAGTATTGAAGTAGTTCTGCTGCACTCAAATACAATTGTGCATGTGCAGCCCATGCCCGTGCAGGAGATCGAGGCGGTGGCCAAGAAGGCGGCGGACGCCATGGGCCTGGTGGTCGCCGACATCGAGAAGGAGAACGAGGCCCTGTCCAAGATCAAGAACGAGCACAAGCAGATCTACGGCGAGATCATCGCGGCGCAGGAGAAGCTGGACAAGCTCAAGCACGACATCGCCGAGAAGGAGGCGCACGCGGCCAAGGTGAGAATTGCACGGCGCTGCATGTTGGGAATTGCACGTTTCCAAACAATAACTAAAAATATCCATGCTTGCACGCCGCAGGTGAACTCGATCATGGCGACGCTGGCGGCGGCGGTGCTCAAGAAGGACAACGAGTAGAACATGTAACGATTGTGCTCGATTCAAAATTTTTTGTAATATTTGGGTAGAATGCAAAATTCCAGTTCCAACTCTAAACGCAAGACATCGAAGGATAAAATATTAAATCCTGCCACTGGTCGTTATGTTCAAAAAACAGGTAAAATCGGTCGTAAAATTCTCAATACCGTCCCGCAGCCGTCAAGCAGCAACAAGCCAAACCGCAGCTCTACAGCATCAAAATCGTCGCCCAAAAAGACTTCAAATTCGTCACGCAGCAGTAGCAAATCAAACAGCATGGCATCTCTCAGTCCAAACAAAGATATTACAAGCAAGGACATCAAGCATACACTGAAATACGGTAAATTCTCACATAATAAAAAAACATCCATTTCTGGGATGCAATCATTCGAGTGGGTATTGACTACAGACTCTGGTACAAGAGTAAATATCACAATCGATCTTATAAAAATAATTGAGGAAAAACCCTACATTTCAGAGATAAAAGCTGACAAATACTTCCAAAACTCACCTGGTAACAAGGAAGTTTATATTCGTTATTACTATGATGAGTTTGGTGAAAACCCGCACGTAATTCAAAAAATTAGAACTAGCGTGTCACACAAGGTTCTCTATGACATCCTAGTAGCTATGTATGAACGATATATGAAATCAGACTCCCAAATTGAACTACCAATGCAATCTGTGATTGATACAATAAAAGCAATTGCATCGCTTTCTAATGAGCCACCCGAATCGATTCAAAAATGGGTTCAAAAATTAGAATCCATGACTAAACAAGAAGCCTTTAATTTCGATCAATTGCCCCCCGATCTTCGTAAAAAGATACTTAGCTCCAACAAATTACCAATCGCTCGACTGACAGAACTGAAACTAGTATCTAAAGGGCTACGTAATGATATTGAATCCATTACCATGACCGATGGAATTTTGATATTAGAGAAAAAGTTCCGTAAATTTGTGAATTCTCTAGATAAACAAATATTGTCCGAGTTTCAAAAAATATATGGCCCATGGTTCATAACTAGTATTGAAAGATACGAACAACACGGGCAAAATGCTACATTACGTCTTTCGTGGTATGACAAAGGACGTGATAAAAATGCTTACAATGCTTGGACCGTATCATTACAATTCCATAAATCTGGAAAAGTTACATCTAATGGTACGGAACAATACCACACATTAATTGAAACCGCAACGGAAAAAATGTGGAAAAAATATGTAAATACTGATGTATACTTAGCAGTGTTTGAAAGCATTGTGTATGATGACTCAATATATACTGGCGATAAGTTTGCATTTACTCTAAAATAGAGTCATTATCGAAGGATAACTTTGATGTACATTTGTATACTCGCGGTATATTTCAACCTTAAAGCATCATTCTTGTGTACAGAATCCCGCGTCTTTTTTGCTATTGCATAAACCTGAATTGGGTTTTGGCACCGAAATTAACCCAACGCGATTTCAATTCCAATTTTGCTTCGGGCACAAAACATACCAACGCAGTGTAAGCAAAAAGCACCATATCCTCAACCAAAGGTTGCCATCAAAAATATCCATATCCCATACGTGGCCGTGGTTGGGGTCGTTCCATGATGACACCAGCTATGCAGATGATTCAAGAAAAACCATACTGATGACACCGCATTGGCCGTCAACAAATGTTTGCGTTAGTCATGCGAACAAATGTGCAGCCGTCCACACGGGCTCTCTCAAAAGTTGATGGTGAACAAGGAGGAGAGAGTACATACAAACACGCTACGCAAGCTACAAGCGCGAGCCCAAACACGCGTACGTGGCCAAGATGGAGACGACAATGCGCGAGTTCTTTGCTCAGTACGCTCACGTCGACCCCAATGAGCTCAAGAAGGCTTTCAGGAAGGCCCTGAAGCCTGACAAGTCGGCGGTGATTCAAGCCGAGCTTTGTGAGATGATCACGAAGCACCGCAAGATTAGCCTCACACGCCTGAGGAAGGAGCTGGCGGCGGCCTACAAGACCGTTCACGAGACGGATGATGACACGAGTGACAGCGACCGCCCTATGCGCAAGTACAACCAGTTCTTCAAGGAGCAGAGCGCGCTGCTGAAGGAGGAGATGAAGGATATGACGCAGACCGAGCGCGTGAAGGAGATCGCGCGCCGCTGGAAGGCACACAAGGAGCTCGCGGCCGAGCAAGCGGATGCCGCCGCTGAGACGGAGCCGCAGCAGTCTATGAGCAACGAGCCCGTGGACAGCGAGGGGCCGCTTGTGGAGACTGCCGAGCAGGCGCGCAAGAAGAAGTCGCGCAGTGTCACCACTCCCACTCGTGTGAGCAAGCGCAACCGTGCTACCTAAATAGTATCAAAAACACAAAAACCAAAAAACAAGGGTTGGGGTCTTTTGGGGGTTGGGCTAGGCCCTTATAGATTGTGATGTACAACTTGCTGTCGATGATTGTGAACCTCTATTGAGAATTATGGATATCACCAACGTTACTTCGATGGCGCAGGCTATGATGAAAGAACATGGCCTTTTGGAGGAAGGATGGTCTTTCCAAGTCGACCGTGCCAAGGCTCGATGTGGATGTTGTACGTTTGGTCCCAACATCATCTCCATCTCTAAGTTCTATATACAAGGACAACATGTCACGACACAAGACATTCGCAATACAATACTTCATGAAATTGCCCATGCTTTGGCTGGCCCCGATGCGGGCCATGGTCCCAAATGGAAGGCGATCGCTTTGAAAATTGGGTGCGATGGTACCCGCCTCAACTCAAGTTGGACGGGAGCGCCGCGGCGCTACATCATATCATGTGAGTGTGGACGTATCAACCGCTCACGCCACCGTCTTCATGGATTTTATAAGAAACATACGTGCAAATATTGCGAAAACATCCGTATCAAGGATTCGATGATCATCGCGTAGCTTCCTCATGTAGCTTCATGTAGCTTCCGCCTCCGAAACCCATTTTTCTACATAAATATAGTCGCAAAGACACACACACATACCAAACCAACACCATCATGGATATTACTTTCTACTCCGTGCCCATCGCTGATGTTCAGCGTCATGTCATCTTTCAAATATACAACCACATCAACGACTTTGATACTTTAGTGTCTTCATGGAACGACCCCAACCACGGCCATGTGTGGAAGATGGAGATATTCAATGGTGACCTTTGGCTTGGTAACCAATCAGGCGAAGACATGGCCCTATTTGCATACAATAAAACGTCGATGGTATCATACGGCATCGGTATTTGGACTTCTTCAGAATTTCGAATGGTGACATTCGAAGAACTCTATGAAGGTGGAAAGATGGTCGACACGTATCTTGTACTTCAAGAACAACCTATCTTTGACGTCACGGCCTATTTGCACCGCAAGAAGGCGGGCCTTCACTATTCCCGCAAAGATACGGTTGTCCTCAAGGCAGGCATCTACTTTGGCATCGGGAATGTAGCGGCAAGTCTTAACGATAGCATCACCATGCGTGGTGAACGCAACGGCTATATATATCACTTTATTACACGCAAGGGCAAGATTTGCGTTGAGTCGAGCCACCGTCAGCCTGACCCTTCTTTTTTGGAGATTGTCCCTTTGGCAAAGACGTTGGGGCTAACCGATGACACGACGCTTCGCCTTCGCACTAAAGAACGCGTGGATTTTGAGTACGGTGCTTGCCCAATCATTGTGTAACAAATACGAGTATGTATCTTAAGCCTCTATGATGTAAAATGTAGCTTTGGTACCGTGAGCTGTATAACTACGAGTTGTTACCAAGATATTCAGATCTTAAATGAAGGTAATGGGATCAGTATTTTACATGATATCTAAAGCATAATAATGCATCATCATGCAAACTTAAAAACAGACAAGCGATACAGATCATCTGTGCGGATGATGAGCACTTCGTCCTGCCTGTCCTTACGGCCATACAGAGTGTAAGGAATGCCACTAACGTGCGCCCGCTTCGCCTTGGACTTGTAGTACTCGGTCATGGCCACCAGAGCCATGCGGGGCACAATGAGGAAGCCCCATGGCTGCTCAAAGGCGATCTCGTCCGAGGCACCATAGACCCAGCCCTTCTCGCCAATGATGTTCTTGGTCTCTATATACAAAATTTCGGCGTTGGGAGGCTCGCCGCGGCGCGCGGCCTTCATCGCCTTGACCTCCACGCGCGAGAATGTAGCGTTGGTTTTCTTCACGATAAAGTCATAGTGAAGGATGCGGTTCTCATAGCTTGTAGCGTTGCGAAGCAAGAAGCCCTTATCGATGCAAAGCTCACGAAAGCGGCTCTCGGCGTTGGTGCCCATGCACGCGGTGGCCTCCGTCGCAAAAGAGCCACCACCGCGCACCATCTCGGTCACGGGGCGCTTGCCCTCCACAAAGGCCGCAAAGCACGGGCGGCACATGTTGACGCCGCGGTAGCCGCAGATATTGCAAGACGCCATGATGTATTGCCGTGTGTTATAAGGGATGTGTTGCCTGTGTGAAGGAAAACATAGATGTACATGCCTTGTATTTGGCCCAAAAAAAGTGTGATGTTTTGCGAAACCAAAAAAACGTGATATTGTTGTAGATATGGGAGGGGCGCTCATACAACTCGTAGCATATGGCGCTCAAGACGTGATTCTCACTTCAAATCCACAGATTACATTCTTCAAACAAATATATAGACGACATACGAACTTTGCATGCGAATCCGTCAAATGCACGTTTAGTGGTGCGCCTTCTTTTGGAAACAAGGTGACGATTAAGATTCCTCGCAACGGGGACTTGTTATCCAAGACATATGTGCGCGTTTCGGTATCTGCAGGATCCGTTGGTGAAGCCGACGCGAAATGGGCTTGGGTAAAAAACCTAGGTCATGCGATCATTAAATCAGCAGAGCTCTGTATTGGAGGTCAACGTATTGATCTACAAACAGGTGATTGGAATCACGTTTGGTACGAGCTATCCCATGCCGTGGGTCAAGAACGGGGCTATAACAAACTCATTGGGAATGGCCTAGAGCAGACTACGCTTGCTTCCGAGCATGGCGCATTCGTTATGTATATTCCGCTAAATTTCTTCTTCTGTCGCCATATCGGCCTCTCCCTTCCGTTGGTAGCGCTACAATATCATGATGTAGAAATGAATATCACTTTTGAATCTCTAGACAACCTAATCATCACTTCGGGTCCCATCACGCCTTCTGAGCTGGGTGTAGTGATGACAGATGGGTCGATATATGCCGATTATGTATTCTTGGATACCGATGAGCGTCGACGCTTTGCACAGTCGTCTCACAACTATTTGATTGAAGCGCTACAATTCACGGGCCAAGAGCATGTGCGAGATCATACTAACCAAGTTCTGCTCAACTTGAATCACCCTGTCAAAGAGCTTGTCTGGTTTGTTCGTAGCGGTGCTTTTACAGGTAATTTCACGTACCTTTGGTATCACCCTACAGATACCGATACAATGTTGAATGTCGCTACAAAACGTTTAGCGCTTGCTCTTGCTCGCTATGATGGTAGTGGCAACTTGATTTTGAATAATGGATCTTTATTGCCTAGAGTTGGTTTACCCCCTGCCTTGGCGAACATCTTTGATCAAATCCAAGCAGTTTCCTTAAGTATTACGCCATCCCTTGAGAACGTAACTCTTCTCGGTGATGTTATTTCGATGCAAACAGCATCTACACCGATTGAGTCTTTGCTTGCGAGCGTTTCTAATCGGCCCTTAACAGGTCATGGATCTGCTGCATATGATGTTTGTGTAAAGATGCCTCATAATTTTGGACTGTATCTGGATGGTACAGTGAATCCTCTTGTGGATGGCACAATCATGCTCAATGGCCACGAGCTATTTACATCACGAGATGCGCTTTATTTCAATTACATTAAACCCTTGCAACACCATACAAATACTCCATCAGATGGAGTCAATATCTTTTCGTTTGCGTTAAACCCTGAAGATATTCAACCATCAGGAACATTGAATTTTTCGCGTATTGATAGCGCAGTGCTAAAGCTGATATTAGATGCACGTGGTGCGCAGTTTGATTCAGCATCTATTAGCGTATATGCTCATTATTATAACGAACTTCGAATTACCTCGGGCATGGCAGGATTGGCATGGTCGAATTAAAGCGAGAGACATTTCAAATGGGTCCCCGAACTGGCTAATTAATCCACTTCCTTGTATTTTTTCTTGGGCAATCGCTTCAGACGAGCCTCCTTTTCCTTCAGCCTTTCAGGTTCGTAAGCATTCAAGAAGTAGTTCCTTAGATGCTCTTTTCTCACCTTTCCTAAACTGTATTGTATCGCCTCTACTACTTCTTGTTCACTCATGGGGACTTTCTCACGCATATAGTGCTTCAATTGGTTAAAGAAGTTTTCTATTGGATTCAAGTAATGCTGGTAGGGTATCACATACAGACTTTTGTGTCCGAGTCCTTCAATGAATTTCACTGTGTCTTTCTTGTGGATTGGCGCATTATCCAAAATTACCAGTTTTTGTGATGTTTTCTTGCTCAGGATTCGCTTTACAAACTTCTGTAAATCTTCTGTTTGAATCGCACCTTTCTTCAAATACCACCCTTCTACCCTTTCCATACTGATTGCCATGAGTAAAGAGAAACGTTTGAATACCGCATTATTGTCTGTTTTCTTTACACACCGCTGACCAACATAGCACCTAGCTCTTCCTCTACTCATTCCTAGCTGTATGCTTGTTTCATCCAAAGCAATCATATCCTCCAAACGATATTTTCGTAACTCTTGAAAGAATTGCTCTTTGTCCCTTGGTAAGTCCAATTCCTTCCCATATCTCTCTTTAGGATAGTGCCGAATCGTCCATTTCTTTTTACTGAATGGGATGTCCTTCACAACTCGTGATAGATGTCGTGATGTAATGTCAAAGTCAGGAAAGCGGCGTTTCAATTGGTCACGAAGCTCATACAGATAAATGTCCCGCTTTTGCGAAATGAGCTGTTTCATATAATCAAAGTGTTCCTGTGTGATTTTGTAGGACATAGATCCACGATACTTATTTTTCAGATTTCCCTCGGTTTCTTGACGTTTGACCCAGCGACGAACAGTCTCCCATGGAACCTGAAACATATCCGCAACTTCTTGGATGCTTTTGTCTTCCATTCTGTCATAGAACGCAACCACGGACTCTTTCAAATCAGTGCTTTTATGCTTTCCCATACCATATGGTCTAAAAAGATTTAAGGAAAAAATCAGAATGTATATTAGTGATTTAGCAAGTTTACAAGATGAGAGCGAAAAAAGATGTTTTCAGAGAGGAACAGATTCAGATCAAAGGCCAGTTGTTGGATATTCTTGAGCTACAGAATGCCGACTTCAATCCTGAAGTAAAAACCATTACGTTACATGAGCTTGATCAAGAACCAAAGAAACAAAAAATTGTAGATCTCATTCCCCAGATTCGCAAATTCTTCGCTGTGACAAACAAGGCTTTCTTCTATCCTGAGGATTCCAAGCGAATTCATATGACAGTCATTCGGGAAATGTTGAAGAATGACTACAAAATCAACAGCACGTTCGTCTGGGAAGGAGGAATCAAGACCCGCAGGTATCATTTCTATCCGATTGTACCTAAAGTGCCCAGCACAACATGTAAAAATTGATTTACAATAGCCGAAAAATTATATATTGGATATTTAGCATATGAACACTGCAAAGGAGTTTTTTGAGAAGAAAGCAACTTCTCCCAAGTCTTCTGATCCCAAAACATCCAAAAAAGTGACTGTTGCAACCTCTCCTAAGAAAACTACTCCTAAGAAGAGCAAAGTTGCTGTAGCAACTAATACTTCTCCTAAAAAAAACACTTTACACTCTTCTTCTAAAACGAGGAGTCCATCTAAATCGTACCTTGTACTCAAAGTATATTACAAGCATGGTGGTTATAACCTAACTTACTGTAAAACTGAAAGAAGCCTTTTTCAGCACTTGTGGGATTATATTGATGAACACGATGATTACACCAATTACGATGCTGATGACTGGAATTCAATGAGTACCAAAGAAGTCATTGAAGAAGTATTGAAAATTGGAGATCGTGTTCTTGATGATCAAGCTGGTATGGGTATTGTGGCAATTATTGAAGTGAATAGCTCAACCACATTTGTTCATGGCGGAGTTCATGAAACTATTTAAGGATTAGACTATTCTTTTTATTTAGCAAGAGAGGCAAAATTATTTTCTTGTGATATATTAACAATGAAACCGCCCGATCCAAAACCCATGGAGCGGAAGCACATCATGACCGTGAAGAAGACGGCATTGAAGAATATCGTGGGAAAGGATCCCATGATTATGGAGCGAATCCAAGATGCGGTGTTACGAACACATACCATAGTGGTTCATACTACTCACTTTTTGAAGCTCTATCTTCTTCATCAGTATCATCAAAACCTTGAAATGCCGCAGCTCACAAAGGACTTTATCGGTATTTGTATGCGTGTGGTGTCCAATATGCCGCCCAAGGAGAAGAGACGAGGAAGACCGCCCAAGGAATCTACTACACAAGTTATGGATGAATTGGATGCGTTTTACAAGCAGTGTTATGAGCCGCTACTCGGTCCCAATCCTTCCGAAATGAGAGCCTCCCTCCATAGAATCAACGACATGCTTCAGTATGAGGAGACGGACATTCTCAAGAATATCAAAAACAACATTTTCATACACTTTACAGATTATTGTAAGGAGTATGTGAATAAGGTTTTTGATCTCAAGGCTACACTGAAAGCGTTTGATGACAGAGAAGACCTTTCTGAGCAAGAGAAACGGCTCGCCAAAAGAAACTTTTCCATTGAGTTGCGGAAAGTCAAGGATGACCTCATGTCTCCCTTGGGTTCTCCCTATAGCTCCTTGGAGAAGTATCACAAATGGCTGAATATCCAAAAGCCCAAACTCATTTTCAAGGACAGGTATCTGAAAGATAGCATTTACTACGACATCGTGGTAAGACCTCTGGATTACCTTCCTTCCATGATTCACATCTGTTCGGAACTGGAGAAAATGGGTCGTCATGTCCATGCGATTCCTCTTCGCACGAGTTTCATCCCGTCCTATGCGACTATTGATACCACTACCCTCATTATGTTGATGGTGGACGAGGATGTTCTCAAGTTCCGCAATAATGTGAAGAAATGTAAAGAAGATATTTGGAATGCTTACTTTCAACTGAGCAACAAAGCATTTCACAGAAAAGACTACAAGTTTCACGGAATGATTACCACAGATGGAGTAGGTTGCTCTGTACTATTCCATCGCAAGGATCAAAACCCCGAAAAGCTGGATGAAGATAACATCGCCACTCTGTACAAAGAGCAGTATTTGGATGAACTTCCTCGGGAAATTCTGGATACATTCAAGGACAAGAATATAGTGGGTATTGATGTTGGGATAGATGACATATTGTACTGTACCGACGGCGAGCTATTTTATCGTTATTCAGCAAACCAAAGAAGAAAACAAACCAAAAAGAAGAAATACATGAAAATTGTGGATGGTCTGAAAAAAGAAACTTATGTAGACGGGTTATCTGTAAAAGAGTGGGAAACAGTGCTTTCTTTGTACAACAAATACACCTGTTCTGTACAAGAGTTCAGGAACTACTTGGGTCAAAAGCTCCCACTCTTCTACACGTTGAAGCCATTCTACAACGATTACCTTCTTCGCAAGTTGAGATGGAACAGCTACATCAATCGCCAGCGATCCGAGGACAAGATGATCAACCAAATTCGCAAGAAGTTTGGTGACCCCGATCGCACGATTTTGGTAATCGGTGACTGGGATCAGAAAGGCCATAATATGGCTGGGAAAGAACCAACGAAAGGAAAAGCAATACGCAAGACGCTACGGAAAGGCGGTTATGAAGTGACATTGATGCATGAAAAGAAATCATCGTGTACATGTCATAACTGTCACGGCGAGAACAAAAAGTTTATGTACCGAGAAAGTCATAAACCAAAAAATTACGGACAGATCGTACAAGTCCATGGGCTCCTCAGATGTTCTTCTGAAAATGGGTGTGGAAGCCTGTGGAATCGTGATGTCTGTGGAAGTTTGAATATCCGCTACTTGGGACAGGAGGCGATAGCGGGGCGAGAACGTCCACAGGCATTCACATGAATTCATAGCCATTAAACGATGGCTAAGACCCAAATTTTTGTGGCGGGACATTGCCTCAGAAAAGGGGCTTATATTTTGGGCATAGTAAGACCCATTTCAAATGTCCGACGCTGTAAAA
>JACCDP010162159.1_pt1 | contig 18029 bp, 20 predicted proteins | sample 7445841 | NCBI WGS metagenome assembly JACCDP01 (sample SAMN15323441, study PRJNA562643) | freshwater metagenome | isolation source: river surface water | place: USA:Blue River Watershed | collected 2017-08-17
GGTACGTAGTTGCGAAGGGTACGATGCCGGAGATGCCGCTTCCGAGCATAGGTGCGCCGCCTCGTGGCACGTCGCCCTCCTGATTTCTCGTCGACCTCAAGCTCCTTGGCAATCTCCTTGCCTGAATTCCGCTTGCCCTCGATGGTCTTCTTGCTCCCATCCTTCTTGATGTGAATCATCGTCGGGAAGCCCGTGACGCCACTGCTGGACGGCGTCTCTTCGGACTCGATCTCGGCGACGGGAAGCTTGCAGGACTTCTTGAAGTCTTCCCACGCAGGCTTGTTTGCTTCGCAATGCGGACAGCCATTCATGTAGAACAGAACCACAAGAGGCTTCTTCTGGAGGATCTCCTCCGCCTCTTCTGTGTTCTCCGGTTTCTTCGCAGGAGACATTTATATGGAGAAGTAGAAAATGGCGGTACTCAAGGACTACGAAAACTACATGAAGGCGCTGCGGGGTGAGGGTGTTGGCACTGTACCCAACACGTCCTACAACACCAAGCGCAATACCACGGAGTCGGGCTTCAAGGAGTTCAAGCCCCGAGACGAAGTGGGGCAGGCGAAGTACGATGCTCTTTCGCCGACGTGGGAAGGCATCGAGTCTTCGGAGAAGGCTATCGCACGGGGTGACTACGATCTGGACCGAGCGGAGAAGAACCGTGCGGAACTGCGAAAGCAGACTCCTCCGAAGCTCGACTTTACGAAATCGGGAGGCCAGCCCCAGCCCGAGTCGACCACGTCTTCTTGTGTCGTAAGTTAACAATGCTGTGGTTGCTGTTCGCAATCGCTTTGGTCCTGTTTGCCCTCTCGTTCCGAGAGTTCTACCAAGATCCCGACTCTCCTGTGACTCGTCCAACGGGTGACCGCAAGAGAGATCAGGCGTGGTACAGCAAGATTGACTCGCAGGCTCCTATCGACGGAAACGATGAAGCCTATATCCGAGCCATTACGCAATTCTACGACGAAGTCTATGCGCCTGCCGAGACTCGCCCCACGAAGACTGAGCTTGATGCCTTTGTGGCTAGACTTCCTGCCCCGTTCAATCCTCCCGAGAATGCGGCCGGAACAAAGAACGCCAACCACAAGGCCATCGTCGAGATTCTGGAAACGGGCTTCCGTATTGGCCGAGCGGGAACTGCAGCGGCCCGAGAGCAGGCCGAACTCGTGACAACGGGGGCCCTTGCGGGATTCAAGGGAGAGAACCTCCAGCCCAGCGACGGATACGACCAAGTCTACGGACACCGTACACAGGAGGAATACGACCCCGCAGACAAGCGTCCCGCAGTTCTGTTTCCCGAAGGCGAATACGAACCGACACGGCAGACCGAACCTCGCCGTCCTGGAGAGCCCGATCCTCGTGAAGGATCGTGGACGGGTGTTCGTTTCTTCTCGCTCGAATAAGCAATGAAGAAGATTTGGATTCTTCTTGTGATTGCCTTCGTGGTTCTATTCCTCGGGTTCCGAGAGGGACTGGAAGCGACGAACGAGATAAAAGCGCCTCCTTATTCGAATGAAGAAGCGGACCGAGCGATTGCTCTTGTTCCGACGAATCTGAAGGACGATCTTATTCGAACGTCAACTCTCCCAGCGACTGCGACACAAGCGCAGCGCACAAACAGACTTCGGACAACAACTAGAACTATTCTTGGAGGATTTTACACCAACAAATATGCTCCCGCCACAACCCAAATCACAAACGCAGATGTTGATAACCACATAAACTCGACTACAACGTCATGGAATCCTCAGACTCGTGAATATGCTCGAGCCCTTCTGAAGGCGTATTTCGTGGGACAGACTCCGTCCGAGTATCAACGGCTCCTTGCGGAGATGGGCCAGTCCACGGGTCCCGCACCAACTCCCACGGGAGAATCGACACTTTCCCGCAAGCGCCCAGGTCCGGGCGATACCCGTCTGCGGGGTGAGGTTGCTGCGTATACCGGACTGCCTACCAACAATCCGATGGTCGATACTATCATCAACGAGATGGCACGGTTCTACGACAGTGTCTATGTTCCGAACGGCAAGCAGATGCCCTCGCAGTCGGACATTCAGTCGTTTGTCATGCGATCGACGGTGGTCCCTGCGAATCGCAAATCAAATCTTACGTCCGCCATCGATTACTGGTTCACCGAGCCCGCCGCTCCTGGAGACATTCGTGTGGAAGGTTCTCCGGCGACTCCTCCTCCGCCTGCGGGGACAACGACGGGTGGCGGTCAAGCGACTGCCTCGAGTGGTCGTGGATTCGGAATTGCGAACAACCAGATCTGGGGTCCTCCGTTTTCTGGTCTTGGAAGACCTCGCAACTGGAACGAAAGCGGAGACGGAAGTGGACGCTACCCCAATCTGCTCGGTCCGCCCCGTCAGCAGGCACCGTATATGTCGGGCGTCGGCGTTGTACCTCCGACACGAAGCATGGATCTTCCCTCGTCGACTTCGCTGGGTTCGGACCCGATGTCTGGCTTCCTGCCGTTCTCTCGTCAACCGGGCGATCAGGAACGCATCCCCGACCCCTACAGAGTCTCGCAGTCGTATTCGCCCGCCAGCAATTCCTCCAAAAACGAACCCGTTCCATTCCTAACCGATTTTTCAGCATTCCTGAAGTAAACATGTTCGGACTTCGCAACAATCGTGGCAGCTGCTGGGTCAATGCGACTCTGCAGGCACTCTTCCGCATTCCCGATCTCCAGAAACGGTTCACCGACGGAGAAGAGGACGGCAACAATCCCATCGAGACGTGCCTCTCTGAAATCTGGGGCTCTCGAGGGGATGAGGGACTGAATGACTTCTACAGCGCCATCAAGACGGTCTATATGCCCGCAGGGGATGGCATTGGCGACTCCCATGAACTCTTCGTGGCTCTCTGCGACAAGATTCCGTTCCTCGACAAGCTGGTTCGCTTCAAGGTGATGAAGGTCGTCCAGTGCAAGAACTGCAAGGCGAAGGACGAGCACCCCGACAGCTACACCGAGTTCTCGGTGACTCCGACTCGTCGGGGTCAGTCGGTATCGTCCTCTCTTGTCGAAATGGTGACTCCCTCCGAGGTCCCCGATTGGTACTGCGACAAGTGCAAGACGAAGGCAGGGTGCATGACTCAGGTCCTGATCGGGACGTTCCCGAGGATTCTGGTCTTCCACTCGTGCTCGATCACGGGTTCGGTTCAGTACACTCCTGTGCTCAATCTCAACGAACACCAGTATGCGCTGTTCGCAGTCGTCTGCTTCACGGGCGGTCATTGGTTCACGTATGGGCGCAATCTGCCTCCGGGAAAGTCGTGGCACCTGCTGGACGATACCACCGTTCAGAGCTATGACCCCAAACACTTCCCAATGGCCGAGAATATGCGTCTGCTGATGTATTATCGTATCAATGAATAAGCAAGAATGTCGGCTACAGGAGCAACTGGTCCGGCTGGTACAAGCACGTCGACGACACCGGCGGCGGCCACCAGCACGACGGCAAAAAGTGGAGCTGTGAATTTCAACTCGTGGAGTGAGTTCTGGGGCAGTCTTGCCAACAACTCGACCACTAAAGACGATGGATCTCTCTCGGGCGTGGGTATCATGATTGTGTCGATGGTGTTCCTCGGAGTTGTGAGTATCTTTATCCTTTTCAGCACGGGGTCCATCGTTTCGCTTCTTGTCTTCTGGATGCTGACCGCAGTGATCCTTACGGTTCTCATCTACTACAAGTTCATCGATGTGAACAAGATCTTTGGTGAAGACCTTCTCAAGGGGAAGTCGACGACCGTTCAGCAGACGCTGGGGACTGCATTCCGCCCCAGCGAGGTCTTCCATGTGAGCAACAGCATCTTTACCTATGATGACGCTCCTGCCGTCTGTGCAGCGTATGGTGCGACTCTGGCGACTCTCGAGCAGATCATTGACTCCTACAACAAGGGAGCAGAGTGGTGCAACTACGGCTGGTCTGCGGGCGGTATGGCGCTCTTCCCCACACAGAAGGGAACGTGGGACGAGCTCCAGCGGGAGATTGACCCCTCAAAGCGCACTCGCTGCGGTCGTCCGGGTGTCAACGGTGGCTACTTTGATCCCAAGAACAAGTTCGGCGTGAACTGCTACGGCTTCAAGCCCGAAGGACAGGCGACGTTCCCTGTTCCCGCACCGGGCACGGACAATAGCGCTTTCCAGCGGGCAGTCGATGACTACAAGAACCAGCTGAAATCGTTCACGGTTCGCCCGTGGTCTCGTATGCAGTGGAACTACGGCAGTCAGTTCACTCAGCCTCTAGGAGCTCTGACGGAGGGATTCACGGAGCACAACACAAGTTACTCGGAGGCGGTTCAGGGTAGTTCAGCAACAAGTGCGGCGGCTGTAGGTGGTCCGTACGGTCTTCAGGGTGCGGTCGGTCCGACGGGTCCCCTCGGTCCTCGAGGACCTGCTGGAGTGAGCATGGTGCCGGGTCCCACGGGTCCTCAGGGCCCCCGTGGCCTGCAAGGTACGCAGGGCCCTCAGGGTGCGGCAAGCACGGTTCCGGGTCCCGCTGGGCCTCGAGGATTTCAGGGTCCTGTAGGTCCTGTAGGCCCCGCAAGCACGACTCCTGGACCCGCTGGTCCCGCTGGTCCCACGGGGCCGGCAGGTTCGGCTGCTGCGAGAGGTGACACGGGTCCTCGGGGTCCTGCGGGTCCTGCAGGTGCGGCTGGCGCACCGGGTCCTGCGGGTCCTGCGGGCTCGGGTGTTGTCCCCCCGTCTCTGATCAATGACGTTGCGAATCTCAAGGCAAATGCGATCACCAAGGACACTCGGTTCCGTATCCAAGATGGCGACGGCAAGTACATGTCGCAGAACGGTGGTGGATCGGCGGGGCCGTGGGAGGTACTCAAGTTTGCCCCCGTCAACTTCCAGAACGCAACGTGGGCGCAGCAACCTAAGACCGACCTTACGAACTGGGGGGCGGGCGCACGTTAGTCTCGCTATACAACAATGTGCTGGAACGCTGAGGTGTCGTTCCAATCTTTCTTGGTGGGAATCCTAGCCATAGGACTGGGTGCGTATAGAAATACGCCAATTCCTGTGCTTCTCTTCTGTCTGTCGATTGTTCTCATGCAGTTCATCGAATTCGTGGTCTGGTCGAATTACGAGAACAAAGACATCAATCGCCAAGCAAGCCTTGCGGCAGCGGGTCTTCTCTGGCTCCAACCCATTGCGTCTATCCTGACACTGCCGCCTTCGGGAACCCGTACAGCCGCTCTCGGTGCCTACACCGGTCTCTCGCTGCTCAGTGCTTTCCTCGGAAAGGATCGGGACTATAGCATGACACGTGCGCCAAACGGGCACCTGGCATGGAATTGGCTCGAAAAGGACTGGAAGACTGCGATAGGACTCGCTGTGTATTTCGTCTTCCTTCTTGCTCCTCTTCTGATCTCGAAGAAGTTCGTCTTGCTGGGACTTGCTCTCGGAACTCTCGCAGTGAGTCTGTTCACGTATTGGAAAGACAACACGTGGGGCTCTATGTGGTGTTGGATCGTCAACGTTCTCGCAATTCTCTCGATCGCTCGTTCTCCGCCTTTCTAGAACGGATTCCACGTCCGACCAATTCGCACAAGACTCGGGACTCGTCCAACACCTCGGCCATAGGACAACGGCCCACCCTTGTAGCAGAGATACGGCATACCCGGCAGGTGCTTGGGGAAATCCTTTGGACACTGCTTGTAGCAGAGACCATCAACTCGGTCGGGGTGTGTCGCCTTGTAGTTCTTCGGATCGCTCTTGTCCACGAGCCAGCTCGGGAGCTCACCACGATCCTGCGGCCAGTCGCAAACACCGCCATTGTTCAGACGTCCTTGGAGTCGCCCTCCTTCCAGTCCTCCGATACAAAGACCAAAGAGCTTCCATGAACACGAGTTCCACTTCAGAGGCTGACGGCAGATGAGACCGTCGTTGGTCCAACCTGCGGGACATGGCTCAAGACCGATTGGCTTTCCGACACCAATTCCCACGGTCTTCGCCCAGCAGACGGGACCCACGCCCTTGAATCCTTCCTTGCAGCGCTCGTAGCAGAGACCTGCGTCGAGCTCTGGTTTGTCTTGGGGACACGTATGCGGAGTCGTGCTGAAGATCTCGACACCGTCGTTGGTATCCGTATCGGTAGTGAATCCGTAATCTCCCGTTCCGAGTACAAGTCCGAAGTGCTCTCGTGCCTTGTTGAACACAAAGAACACGACAATTAGCACTAGCAAGAGTGCCCACATTGTTTTCCTAGCACATTTTAAGATGGACACAAAGAAGTTCGATCGCAAGGCTGCTCAGACCACCTATGAGGTCCCTGTTGCAAAAGGTCGGGAAGTGACATTCCCGTTTCAATGGCTGCTGTTCAAGCCTCAGCTCCACGCCGTGACGCCGTTCGAGACGAACAAACCGTCAAGGCTGGAAAATAGGTCTTACCCGGAGTCGAACCGGGGTTTCGGGAGTCAGAATCCCACGTACTGAACCACTATACTATAAGACCGGTGCGCTCGGTGGGAGTCGGACCCACGACCAATGGTTTATAAGCCCACTGCTCTACCGCTGAGCTACGAGCGCTGAGTGCCCTCGATGGGAATCGGACCCACGACCTACGGTTTGTTGCGAAACTACAAAACCGGCGCTCTACCACTGAGCTACAAGGGCTGGCACCCTCGGTGGGGATCGAACCCACGACTTCCCGCTTAGAAGGCGGGTGCACTATCCACTGTGCTACGAGGGCAATTTGTAGCGGCCGCTACACTCTTCTAGCAAGTTTCGTGTGTAAGTCGTGTGAACGCAAATAATCTGGGGCCCCAACAACAAAGATGGAGGTCCCGCTTCTACTCGGACTTGCGGCACTGGGGTATGCACTGGCCCCGATCATGGCAAAGAACATCGACGATGAAAAGAAGGAGACTGGCAAGATTGACCCGAAGGAGACCTTCCTGAGCCCGCAGCTGTTCAACGAGATGGACGAGGTCACGATCGTCCAGTCTTCGCAGGGGCACAACAACATGGTGCCCTTCTTTGGCGGACGGGTTACGCAGTCTACCTACAACGGTGCGACGGACGGCATTCTCGACACCTACACGGGTTCGGGTAAGCACACCTTCTTCCACAAGGACGAGGCCCCCGCCTTCTTCAAGCCGGAGCCTGCGACGGGCCTGCCGTGGGGTCGCCAAGTTGAGACGGATTTCGAGCAGTCTCGTATGGTCAGCTCCATGCGCATGGCGAACGTGTTCCCGATTGAACAGACTCGTGTCGGTCCGGGTGTGAACGACGGCTATACGAACCTGCCGTCCGGTGGCTACCAGCAGGATGCGATGCGTGAGTTCGCTCTGCCCAAGACCACGGACGAGATCCGTGTGGCGAACAAGCCCAAGATGACCTACGAGGGTGTTGTCGTGCCGGGTGCTCACTACATCACGGAGATGGGTATCCAAGCGCCAGTCAAGAAGAACCGCCCCGACCGCTTCCAAGTGCTGGAGGCGAAGGACGGCTCTCTGCCTCACGTCAATACGGCGGTGGGTCAGCAGGTTGCTGCGGCGATCTACCCGACCACCATCATGAAAGAGCAGGATCGTGAGACCACGTCCGTTGCCTATGGCGGTACGGCGCAGGCAGCTGCGGGTGGTTTCCTCTCCTACATTCGGGCGTTCACGGAGCCCTACCAAGAGTTCATGAAGCTGACCACTGAGGGTCGCCCGACTCCCGCAGGCCCTCCGGGTGGCTCAGGTGGTCTGGCGGCGGGTCCTCAGTCCTACAACGTCCAGACTCACCGTGACGAGTCTCTGCTCAACAACTCTCGTGGCTTCGAGGCACCGCTGCTCTCCTTCGGTGGTCAGGCGCCGTCGGCGGCCCTGCAGGGATCTGTCAAGTACGTGGTGCCCCTGCAGGAGGACATCAACATCCAGCGCAACGAGCCGAATATCCTCGATGCCTTCCGCAAGAACCCCTACACACAGAGTCTAACTTCTTCTGCATAATGAACAATGCGGTTTGAGGTACAGACGAGACTTCATACGAACTGGCCGGATGTTCGAGCAACTCGCAACTTCGCAGAGGCCAATCTTACGGCGTATACCAACCGGTTTCCGGACGCATATGGCGGGTTTCCATGGGGAATTTACAACTCGTATACGACCGATATGCTGAAGGTTCTCAACGACGAGGGAACTCTTATCGGATTTGCGCTGTTTGACAACACGGCAAGACACTGGGGAGATGGCGATCCCATGCTCGTTCTGGATATCTACGCAGATTCGGATGAAACTCTGGCTGCGATGATGAAGTATCTCGTGGAACTTGCTCGAACTCCGGGTAGAACCAAGACAGATATGGTGGATGCCGGAAAGTTGAACGAGCGTGGAAAGACTGCCCTAAGAAGACTGGGATTCAATAGAGTTGCGTTTGCGTATATGTCGGGTGCCGGAGAGCGGACGAATACCCTACGAAAGATGGCGTCTCTTGAGTTCGAGACTGCGAAGGGCAACGCTCCGGGTCTCGTTGCGATGACGAGTCTGAGCAGAGCGGGACTTGCTCCAGGCGGGGTGCCATTCCCCGAAGATCTCGAAAAGAAGGTTACTGGTTTCTTGTCTCCCGAAGGACGGGAAGAACGCCCCGAGATTGCGTTGAGCAAGACGACGGGTATTCTGAGAAACACCGGTGTTTCCGTTCGCCCTCCGGCTGCTCCTCCGGCTCCTCCGGGTGGTTATGGACCGGCAGCAGCGGGTGGTCCAGGTGCTCCTCCTGCAGGGGGCCGGCGCCGGCGGAGAACGGCTCGGCGTCGCAAGACCCGCAAGTCCCGCAGACAAGTAAAGTCAAGATACTAGACAATGAACTTCGAGTCGTTTGTGGCGGATGGGAAGAACTTCAGGCGAGCTGGAAGTCTTCTCATCAAGGCCATCGATAACCAAGCGACAAAACCCGGTGAGAAAGACTGTACCTCGCTTCTCGAGGACGTTCTTTATGAACCCAGCAACAACTATCGAGGAAAGACGTTCTTGGAGGCACGTGAACCCGGCGGTCGTTTCTGCGGGGTGGCTATCTATACCCCACAATCGGACTACATTTTCGTTGATCTGATTTGTTCAGATTGTCCGGGAACAGGAACGCTGATGATTGGTGAATTCGTTCGGGTGGCAAGAGAAACTGGAAAGTCGTTCGTTCGTCTGTTCTCGATCAAGGAAGCAATTGGATTCTATACCAAGATGGGTTTCGCACGAGTTGGAGAGCCCGTGGAATCGGGCGCCGTCCTTATGGAGATACCCGTGAGAGAGGGTCCTGCTGCGGCGGGTGCGTCGGGTGGTCGACGGAAGGCTTACAGACGTCAAAAGTCCAGAAAGCATGGATCTACTTCGCTACGCCGACACAAAACTCGACGTATGCTTTCGAGATAAGAGTCGTCGAGAGATCCACGACACACTGCGTCAGCTCCTCGTCCACCCCGATCGTATTCGGGTGTGCCCCTGCGTGCAGGACGTCTGGGTTCGGAAAATACTGGAGTTTCTCGGCGCACAACTGAACAATGAACCATCTCATCCGGTCTGAAGACCTGTCTCGCATTGAAGGGATCCTGATTCAGCGACGAGACGAACTCGTCCAAGCCACGTCGTGGGCATTCAACCTCGTGTTGCTTGGATTGGTGCTGGCGGGATTCGGGTATTTCCTGTACACGCAGTACAACACGACACAGGAAACACAAGAGCAGGAGAAGCGGATACCGTTTGAGCCGCAGGTGTGGTACTCGGCAACCCGAAATGTTCGCAGTGAAGAATATGGAAGTCAGCTCCAGCCTCATGAAATTGAAACTGGATATGGTCTACCGGGATCTCCCGGAAGAATCGGCGAGAACTCGCTTTACGGAGATTACGGCTCCCTACCCCGCTGAATCGGCTCCTGCCCCCCGTGAGAGACCCCGAGCCAGAAGACGACGTGTCGTTCTGGCTCCCGCAGCTCCTCCTCCAGTCCCCGCCGAATAAAGTTAAAGTCCAAGTGTTGACATCATACAATGGGTGTTCTCATCAACGGAAGTCCCTTTTCGGGAACTTCGACAACGCTAGCAGTATACAAGTACGAAATCATCTCGTACATTCTGACGGCGTCGGGCGGGGACACATCTGTCACGCTCATCTCTGCAACGACTCTGATCCGTGCTCTCGTAGCCCAAGTCGGAGACGAGGTTCATTTCGAAGCCCCTGCGGGCTATTCGGGCAATGTATCGTCTGCCGAGAGCATCGTCGTCAAGTCGGTGCCCGGAGATGTCACCTATACGATCGGCGTCACCATCGGCGCAGGACGGTTTATCCTGACTCCGCCCCTGACTTCTTTCACGTTCAACAAGAACACAAGTGTCGAAGACACCTATGGGACTTCAATTCTATTCACGTCTCCGATTCCGATTTCCCTTCCGAGATCGCTGACAATTCTTCCGCCGGGTGTTGGGTTTGTTCAGCTCAATTCCAGCAACTTCTACCTGACCGGAACACCGCTTACCACGTCTCCCTCCACGTCCTACAACATTATTGGATTCGGAACTCCCGACACCTCGAAGGTCATTTCCAAGACGATTACAATCACGGTCAATGACGAGGTAATCACGACGTCTCTCGCAGGTGGCTCAAATGTCTCGGGTATGATCGTAGATTTCCCGATCGGTGAACGAGTCATTACATCGGCGTATCCCAATCGGTTCGCAGGAAACCTTGTCTATAGTTGGAACACGCTACCGGATGGTATTCGATTCATTGATCTCAGCGGAAATACGGTGTCCAGTGGATTCGCTCCACTGGACGTGAACTCGACGATCCGCCTTGTCGGTGTTCCGTCACTGACCGCTGCCTATTCCTTTGCGAGTCTGAGTCTTTCCAACTATCCCGTCACCGTGAGAGCCACTCGGCAAACGACTCCGCAGCTCACCTCGAGTGTTGTTCTGAACTTCTCGTTCGCTGAGACCGTGCTGTTCGATCCCGTGTCAAACGTCTCGGTCTACACGAACGCTCCCATCCCTTTTGGGACGATTCCCTTTACGGCCCGCACATACTTCTCGTCGTCTCCCGTTGGAATGCAGTTCATCGTTGCAGCTGCAGGTCTTCCCGCAGGTCTCGTTCTCAGTCATACGGCGGGGTCGTCCAATGCTTATCTTACGGGAACGTCGACGGGTGCGGGTGCGGGAACCTACACCCTGACGGCACAGAACTCCAACGGAGTCTATCGGGATGTCAGCGTAAACATTGCGATCTCTACAGACAGCGTTCAGTTTGTGTCCAGTTCTCCTATTCAAGACGTCTCTTACAGCTTCATTATCTCTCGCCCACTCAACCAAGCCAAGACTGGTTACTATCCGGGTTCCATTCAGTACACGGCAACCGCTGCATCTGGCTCGGCGATCACGTATTCGACTGCGAATCTTCCGTCGGGAGTTACCGCCACGACATCGGGCGGAAGTCTCACTCTCACTGGAATTCCAGACACCATCCAGTCTCTTCAGACGGCCGTGATTACCGCAACCGCTGCATCAACGGGCGCAGACCTCTCTCGCAACATGAACTATCGGGTTCTAGCGGATACGATGGTCGTGTCCCCCACGAGTGGGTTTTCGTTCTTCCAGAACCAGACAATCAACCGAACCCAATTCACGGGCACAACCCTGAGTGAGCGGCTTATCACAACGTGGACGTCTCCAGATCTCCCCGATGGACTTTCGCTGTCCTCGACGGGTTTCCTTGCCGGAAGCCCTGTCAATGCGACCTCTGGAAATGCAACGTTCACTGTGGTTTCATCGACCGGATACTACTCCCAGAACAACACGATTACCTACAAAACCATCGGAGACAATGCGCTTGTTCTTCTGAATACCAACCCGACCGTAACAACCGATGTCTTCTCCAATGTTCCGATCAGCGTTATTGCGTACAGCGCAAAGCCCGTGACGACCTTCGTCTCCAACATCCTCCCGCCGCAGAACCCGCCCATCAGCCTGTCGACAAACGCATTGAGTACGTCCATCTCGGGCGACGTTACGACTGCGGGAAGTGTCTATCCGGAATATGAGTTCAGCATCTATACGCAGGTCAGCAACGTTACGATCGACGAGCAGAAATTCCGACTGATAACTCAGACCCCGAGCACACCTCTTCATTATATCCTCGACGTTTCGGTTACAGGAGGGTATGTTCAACCCACTGGGTCCACGCCTCTGATATTCCCAACGGGTGTTCCGAAACTCTTCAAGAACGTGACCAGCGCAATCACGGCATCCAATTGGATCAATGAGACGCCAACTCTGACGTCTTCGAATTTTGGGTATCTTTCGGACTTTGACCACTCCAAGAACCGAATCGTGCTTGTTGCGGGCTCGGAGATGTTCCGAACTACGGACATTTCTGCAACGGGACAGGATCTTTTCGAGAAGATTGGTGCCAGTGATATCTCATCGCTGCCCGACATCGTCGGCGACTACAGCAATGTTCCCTCGTATAGTGTTTACACCAGCCCAGGGCCTCTGCTGATGTCGATTGCGACCAATCGCAACTCGAACTGGCTGGTGGCGGGGCAGGGGTTCGACTCGAATACGGGAACCGAGTATTCGATCATCCGCACATCGAGCAACGATGGCCAGACTTGGGTGGATATCTCGCTGTCTCCGTTTGTGGTCAGATCCTCGAACACAAGTCTCTACTACAACAACGGGCGATACTTCCTCTCGCAGCCGAGTAGCCTCTACTACGCAGAAGAGAACTCCCCTGCGATATGGTCCAATACGGGAGTCAGCATAGATGCGTCGGGCGGATCCATGGCGTTCAGCAACAACACCGTACTGGTCAATGATATCTGCGGCGGCGTCTTGGTTTCCTCAAACAACGGAACCTCGTGGAGCCCACTCACTCCGACTCCTGTAAGCACCGGACTTGGAGCACGGAAGCTCGCATATGGGCTTGGAACATGGGTAGCGTGTATGACTGATTTGGTGGGCGGTTCTACGACGTATATTTCCATCTCGAACTCGAATACGGTTGCAGTAGGAAGCAACTGGAGCTCAGAGGCCGTTTCTACGGGAACAGTTGATGGGATTGATTTCGATGGCTCCTATTTCATGATGTCCTTGGCTACGGGGGATTCCAGTCGAAACATGTTTGTTGACAACGTACCGTTCAGCCTTACATCCAACGAATTCGCAACAAATTCGTCCATCGTCTTCACTCGCCGCATGAGATCTCGGTTGATCGGGTATTCCAATGCGGCCGTGACCATCTCCACGATTTCCAACTCAGCAACGTTCATAGACCCGCCCAAGAGTTCGTATACGCTCTTCCAGTATGTTGGGGCCAACATCCCGATCGAACTCTCTCCGCAGTCGAACTTCATATACTACTACGGGTCGAACCTTCCGCAGGGGCTTCGAATTGCGCTGGATCCTTCAGGAGTCTTTGCCGACATCTCGGGTATCCCGAGTCGTTTCTCGGATGGATTCCAGAGCTCTACGATCTATGCCCGTATCCCCCAAACAGATACGGTTGCAGGATTCCCGATCAGTTTCCGAGTTCTCGTTCCCTTCGTCATGAAAAAACAGGACGGGGCCAGCGGATACACCGCCTTCCTGCGGCAGTATATCACCGTCAACGGAGCGCAGGCCTCTCGAGACTCGGTAGCCCTGCCGGTTGAGACTCGCCCGATCGGCGAGTTCATGCATCCCGGAGCCCCCATGGTGATCACGGACTCGAACTGCCCGTGCTAAATGGTAAATTTTTTATAGAAACATGCAGCGACCGGACTAGAGCTTACTCCTCATCCGTGTCGTCGGGCGTCACCTTCATGTCGGCGAAGTCGCCCGAACCCACGTACCCGAGGTGCTTCGTGCCCTCTGCGTTGTAGACCGCCATCGCATCGGGCTTCCGGGTGTCGACTGAGTAGGTGACACCCTTGAACACCACCTCCGTCACCTCCACCTCATCGTCCCCCGCCGCAGCCCGACCGCCGTCGGACGGCTTCGGGGCGGCCGCAGGGGCCGGTGGGACAGACGCCCGCAGGTAGTCCCGCATGTGCTCCTCAAACGTCCGAGCGTCGTAGTCAGCCTTCGACAGCCCGTTGAGGTGCGCAGCGAACTCCTTCTGCTTCGCCGGAGTCACGTTCATCGTGAGGCCGAGCTCCTTGACGACGGGCTTGACCCGCTTCGTCCAAGTCGGCGACCACTCGATGTTCTTGTCCGCCGGCGGGGCGTCCTCCTTCTTCGCCTTCTTCGGAGCCTTCTTGACCTTGGGCTCCTCCGTGGCGGGTGCTGCAGGCGCCCCCGCACCTGCAGCTGCCGGCCCGTCCGCAGCAGCGGGGACGGGCTCGGGGTCGACCTTCTTCGCCTTCTTCGCCACCTTCTTCTTGGGCTCGGCCGCCGGAGCCGCAACTGCGGGCACCGTCGAGTCGTGCGGGAAGAGGGTGGAGAAGAGGTCGGCGAGGAGGACGTCGAGGAAGTCATCACGCTCGACGTCGTAGGTCTTACCCTCAAGCGCCTTGAACGCAGCCGTAATGGCCTGCTTCATGGCGTGCTCCATGGTGATGGTCGTGGTGGAAGACATTCTCGGGCGTTTGAGAACGGAGCAAGGGGTGGTCTGGGGGACACTTCTTCATTCTCTGGTCCAACTCGATTCGTTTTTCGCAGGTCGAGATCCAAAGTGTAGATTCACCTATAAAAAACGAATCGGTTTGGTCCAACATTTGGACAGTGTGCCCCACTGGTCTTGGTCTGAGTCATCGAACTCAGACAGGGACAGGGGCCGCCACACCACACGCAGTGATAAGCGAGTATCACAACCACGCCACCATGTCGCTCACCTCGAACTGGTACGACATGATGGCGAACGAGGAGGAGTCCCTCCTCGACCTCAGTCTGGAGGACTGGACTGCCCTGCGGGTCACGCTGATGAAGACCCGTCCGGCGTTCGCCACTCGGATTGACCACCTCCGGCGGGCCCTCTGGTACGCTCGGAAGGACCGCCGGACGGTGACCCCCGAGATGCCGCAGATGCGGTACTATCGGGACATCGCCGACGAGCCGTGGAAGTACGGCGACGACGCCTTCGAGCAGTGGCAGCTGCTCGACAACGACCTCCCCAAGTTCCCTGGGCGGTGGCGTGTCGAGGCGTACTGGACGATGCGGCTGGAGGAGGAGGTTCTGGCGCCCCAGCGGCTCCGGTTCTTCGCTCTCCTGCAGCAGGCGCAGGCGGAGTTCGAGGCGAAGGTGAAGGTCGCCAAGAACCTGCAGGCGCTGTTCCGGAAGCGGCAGCTCCACAAGACGATCGCCAAGCTGCAGGCGGTCGTTCGGGGCCACCAGCAGCGCTGCCGGATCAACTGGATGGACTGCGCCGAGTGTCTCGCCCACGGCCCGACGGCCTACGAGGTGGAGGGGCGCTGCGTCTGCCAGACGTGCTACGACAGCATGGGGTGGTGCGAGTGCGCCCACTGCGGGATGCCGGTGCACCGTGACCGGCTGGCGGACTTCTCTGGGTGCTGCAGCTCGGAGTGTATGGCGGAGATCATCGGGGTCGAGGAGGACTCGGAGCCCGCCTTCTGCGAGGGGTGCGGGTGTCCGATGGACCCCGAGGACCGCAACGACTATCGTCGGGGCTTCTGGTGCTCCCGTGCGTGTGCCTATGCGTGATTGTATAACGGAAAAACGGATCGAGTGGACCGACCGTCTTTCCCATTAGACACTATGCGGAACCTTCACAACGCCCTTTCGGACACTCTGGAGGTTCTTCAGATTCGGGACGCTCATACCAGCATTCTTCGGGACCCCAACGACAACGACTGCTGGCGCATCTCGCTCTACACGCTGGATCACGAGAATCGAGACGTTGTGCTCGAGGTCGAGATCATCGACAGGGTAAATGGACCCGTGGGAGCCGTCCTCTTCCGTAGGAACGTTGGTCGCAGGTCGATGTCTCGTTTCATGAACACGCTGATGGATCGAGTGACCGATTAGATCTTCTCAACCTTCGCAGCTTCAACCTTCACGAGCTCGACCTTGTCCTTCGAGACGTGAGTACACACATGGACTTCCGGCAACAAGCACGCCGAACAGAACATCTTTTCACATTTGCACTTGAGCTCCAAGTGCGTCTTCTTCTTGCAGCAGGTACAGCGGGGCATTCTCTTTATCACTCGAGGTCAATGTATTTCGTTTTCTCGGGAACCGGTAGCTTCTGCTGGGGCGGAGTCCGGCGGCACTGGCAGTGCTCGGTGAGGGGACACGGCCCTGCACAGGGGCTCGACTTGGCGACGAAGCGGCAGCGGGCGGCTACGTGCTGTTGCTCTCGGTAGACGCAGCCCGTCTCACACATCGACCGAAAGATACGAGGAAGAGTACAGCGAACCTTCTGCATTGTGCTGTGTGTATCTATGCGATACCCATTTTCGTTTTGAATAGACAATGGGCGAGGTTCTCTACGACGTGGAAATCGGAGAAGGCGTTCAGTATCCGCTGGCGAAGTTTCGCAAGGAGGTCGAGAAGTACCTCGACGATCCCGATGGATGGAAGGCCCGAGGCTACAAGTTCAAATACATTAAGGAGGGTCAGAAACCCCGCTTTACCGTCATTCTGACCTCGCCCAAGACGCTGCTAAACAACCACTGCAATGACGCCAATCTATCCTGTGCGATTCTCAATGGCGGAAAGGTCTGGATCAATGCGATGCGCTGGACGAATGGTTCCAAAGCCAGCAAGCAGGATCTTGATGGTTACCGGCAATACGTCATCTCGCATGAGGTCGGCCATGCGCTGGGGTACGAACACGTTAAGTGTCCGGGTGCGCATTCGCCCGCCCCAATCATGATGCAGCAGACACTGGGAATCGGTCAGTGCACTCCGAATACGAAGCTTACACCCGCCGATGTGAAGAAAGGGAAATGATCTATCTGGTCGCCCCCGTCTGGATGGATCACGTCGACGAGTGCCGTATTTTCACGACCTACTCGGCGATGGAGATGTATGTTCTGACTCATGCGTTGCAGCGCAAGACGTGGAACGCAGATCCCGAATGGTGCAATGTCTATGCGTTCGGTGGTGATGCCGAACTGCTTCATCCCATCTTTCGCTACTACATTCGGGACGGACATCTGATGCGTGTGCCGATAAAATCGTAGAAAAGAACAAATGGCAGGCGAACAAGCACGGGCAGAAGATGCTAAGTTAGAAGAGTTGCGGTTGAAGTACTATCTCGAGTTGTATGCGATTCGAAACCGTGCGGGTCGCCCCACTCGTGCCGATTTAGTCCTCCAAGTCATGGAAACAACTCCGATTCCTGCTGGGACACTAACTCCGCAACATCGGAATATGATACGGGGATTTCTCTCGTTTAGACACCGGTGGGATGATGATGGACTTATGGGAATGATCCAAGGGTATATGGAAGACGCCCATTTTAACTTCAACGAGAGGATGATGGTGTACGACTATGTTATCGACCTGATTGAAAAGACCGTGAAATTGTCGAAGAATCCGAAAGCCGTTGCCGACCAACTGAAGGTTCAGCGACTGATGTCGGGGAAGCATGCGGATGTCGAATCCCTCTTGGGCCCGTACTTTACGGAAAGCCGTGAACCACTCGCCGTTCAAAAGAGCAAGGCATTGACGTTGGTTGGAAAACCAGGTGTACCTGATTTTAGTCCCAGGGGACCGCCGCCTCCTCCGCCGGGTGGAGCGGGCCCTGCGGCTGCGGGTGCGGGTGGTCCTGCGGGTGGAGGCGCAGATGGTCCTGCTGCTACCGATGTTGGATGTACGGGGGGTCGGTGCTCGGTAATGGGTGGTCGTCGCAAGACTACTCGGTCACCTTCAAGATCGTCACGCCGGAGACGATCAAAGCGATCGCAAAAAAGTCGTGGAGGTGCAAGGTCTCTTTGAAGAGGAGGATGCCGACCGTCGTGGTCGCCACGACTGACAGAGCCGACCAAATGGCATTGGTCATCGCCATGCCGTTCGTATTCATAGTGAGCCGAAGCATATAGCCTACCGCAGCGTAGAACAGCACACCCAGCGCAAAGAAGGCCGTGCTGTCTACGCTCTTTTTGAAGCAACTCA
>JACCDP010054283.1_pt1 | contig 18025 bp, 25 predicted proteins | sample 7445841 | NCBI WGS metagenome assembly JACCDP01 (sample SAMN15323441, study PRJNA562643) | freshwater metagenome | isolation source: river surface water | place: USA:Blue River Watershed | collected 2017-08-17
GACAAGAACTGCGTCAACTCCTCAGTCCCAATCGAACCCGATGTGTCGATACCAATGACAATGCTACCCACCTTCTCGTCATAACTGCTGGGCATAATGATGTCTGAGGCTATGTATCTCTTGTGTAAGCGTCGCCAAGATGTTTGGTCTTTGCCTTGCGTGACAGACTTCACGAACTCACGCAGAGCATCTTTCCAATTTATCTTGGGCACAAGCATCTCGCTAATGTTGCGATCCACATTGCCACCCATCTTACCCACGAGAATAGAACCTTGACGCAAAGCAGACTCGATCTCCTTGGCTTGGCTTTCCTTCTCTTGCTCGGACATAGACTCAGCACCTTCCCAATCATGCTCGTCTAGTCCATCAGGTAGTCCTTCGCCATCGTCGTTGCCATCACCGCTACCACCACTACTACCTTCGCCTTGCTCGTTGCCTTTGCCTACGACATACACCTTCTGTTTACCCGCATCTTTGCCATGCTTCTTGACAAGTTCGAGAAAGACTTGGTGTGCATCCATGCCACGATATGCTTCATCCATGCACCCTAGGTTCTTGCCGTCAGGCGTTGTTGGGAACTCGGTGACTTCCTGTTCCCTGTCATAGTCGTGTATCTGCAAGTTAATGACATAGTCGCAAGCCATGTTCGCAAGCACAGCGTTCTGTTTGTATAACTTTTCCCATACGATCAGATGCCGATAAGCCTTGTGCATATTCTCGTGTAGGATAAGAAACGACAACTGCTTGTCATTCAGACTATCGACAAAGCCTCGACCATAGATCACATCGAGTCCGTTGGTTTGTGCGGTGAACGGCAAGTCCTTGTCCACCACGCTTACCTTGCCAATCATGAACAAGCCTGAGAACAATGCAAAGTTCTTGTGCTTCATCATCTGCACATGGCATCTTTCGATGCGTTGCTCGGCAGTTAGTTTAGCCATTTTGCTACTCCTTCCTCGTTAGATTCATCTTCATCATCGTCGTCATAACACTTAGCGACGGCGGTTCCAAACATCAAGATCGCATGATGCGGTGGTGTGTCAGCATCCTTCATAACATTTACCAACATACTCATGAGCACACCAACAACCATACCTATCTCGAGTTCTTCCTTTTCAAAGTAAGTGCCAAGCACTTCCTTGATCTTGTTGGCTTGTTCAAACTTTTGTTTTAATTCTGCTTCATCCATGTGCATCTCCTTAGAAAAGGTATTGGTTAGTCCGCATCCAATCAACAAATGACTGGCTCGTGAAAAACAACTTCTTCTTCTCGTCGTCTTTCATACCTGAGAGGCAGAACACAGACTGCAACTCCTTCGGTGTGCGTTTCAGATACTCAAAGAACTTACCGATGGTTTGCCGATCAATCTTCTGCACCGCAGAGAACGCAAGTAAGCACAAAGCGGCTGGACTATTCGGAACTACTGCGTTGTTGGGGTCTTTGATGATGGATTCCCAAGTCGGTAGGCTGTCGGCTACGGCAACATAAGCCATCAAATCTCGTGCTGCTGGTGCACCAATCGTGCCTTCCAATGCACAGATGACTGCGTTCTCCGTGAAGTCGTTGCGTTTTTTGAGAATGTTTGACGCACGCTCGAGCGAACGAGGCGACACGAATGAACGCTGAACTTCTTTCGGATTGAAAATATACTTGTTCCCGTTCTGTCCCGCATCAAGATAAGATGCCAAGGCTTGTGGTGTCTCACGAACCCAAGCAAGAATCTCAGGGGCAACCTCGTTCTTCAAAGCCCATTCACCCCAAGAGTTCGGATCAACTGAACCATCAACATTCAAACCCGCATGAGGCTTACGCACATTGACTACGCTGATCCTGTTTCTTGAATGGCTCATCATGTTATCGCCTACACCATCGGTAGTGTAATTACCTGCCGTTACGACTATGTCTTGCTTGTGTAAGGGGATACCCATAATCATGCGTGGTGAGTTAAGCATTGGATGCAACATATTCTTAACTGAGGCATGAGCCTTGGTGAACTCGTCAATGAAAATTACTTTGGGTTCGTCGATATGAAAACCCCATTGCTCGTTTGGGTAGATGCGGGTGGTCTTGGTGGTATGGTCAGGAATCGGAATACCCAACTCACCAAGTTCGATGTTCGGTGCATCAATGTAGATACCACGAAAGCCTGTCCGTGCCACGATGTTCTTGAACATGGAAGTCTTACCGACCCCTGGCTCACCCATCAGATGGAAGGTAGCACCCTCGCCCATACCAACAATCATATCCTCGGCTTCTTTTAGGTTTACGAGGCGGTTCAAAATTACTTCAGACATTTAATTCTCCTTGTTTAGATTAAAAATTACATAACAAACCGACACCATGTCGGGTTGTGAACTACGGAACTACTCTGCACCTTTGACATACTTAGCGTTGCGATCACGGAATGGCACACCAATCTCTTGCGGTATTCTCTCGAACACTACTTCCTCATGGTGATACTTGATGATCTCGTCAAACGCTCTAGCAAAACTACTTGCTTTGGCAGAATACAAACTACTCCGATACGAATAGTCCGATGCAGTCGAGGCAACCACATACATGAGTTTGTATTTCATCTCGAGGTCGTTCTTCTCCATCGCCTCTTGCACAAGACGCATGAGCCTACTGCGTTGCTCGGGCACACTGATAACAACTTGTTTGTTGTTTAAGTCATACCTTGTGTATTCCTGATACCCACGAAAGCCGTCGGTCTGAAACTTAAACTCTTCTCGCATAGAACGAATCTTCTGCCAGTCGCCTAGTTGTCCATCAGCCATGAGCATGGTCTTGCCGTATTCAATGAAGTCGTTGTAATACTTTCGCAACTTGTTCATCTCTTTGCGACGCACCGCAAACTTGTGCTCTTGCTTGATCTCGGTTGGTCTAAAGCCATGCCCGTCGACAAACTTAATCGACATCTCAGATCCGTAGGCAGTAGGCATCGGGAAGGCTTCGCCTATCTTGTTGACGAAATACCATTTGCTACCCTCAGATGCGACCTCGCCTATGTATTCCTTTAGCACATAGTTCAAGAACATCATAGTCGTAGGGCCCCGCCATTGGTTTACACGCAAGATAATCTCCCCATCAGGAAAGAACTCGATACAGTCGGTCTTATACAACTGACACGAATAGGAAGTGACGAACTCCCCGAGTGGATTGTCCTCGGATTCTTTGCTCGAATGACGCTTATGAATCTGCATCCATGTGTAGCGTCGGTTCTTGCCAAGGGGTTTCTCCTCGGGGTATCGCCCACGAATGGGCTTGACCTCCTCGAATATCCGCTTTGCCATGTCAAAGTTAGCGATGCTTGGCAGTCGGGCAGAATTGTAGGTATGGGTGTGATACATTACTTGCCCCCCTTAAATAGCAAGGACTCGTAATGCTCGATCAATACCTTGAGTCTGCGGTTCTCCGCCATGAGTTCGCTCTCGTTGTTGATTGGAATGGTTCTCTCGAGGAAATCAAACTTAGTGCGTTGGCGGTTTAGGGCATCAAGGTATGGGGTCTCCATGCCATCTGCATATAAGCCCTTGATAATCTTTGGCTTTTTGGTCTTGGTCGGCTTTGCCTTTTCCTTGGTTGCGTCTTTGATTAGCATGATCTTCAACTCTTTGGTTTTCTTGGCTCTGCGTTGTAGGGCTTTGACCCGCTTGGGGTTGCGGATCTTCCACAAGGCGGTGTGGATTGTATTGACCTTCTTGCCTGTGAGTTTGGCAATCTCGCTAGGCTTGTCAATACCGCCTTCCAATAAGCACCACTTCGTTGCTTCCATGATTGACATGGTTTTGAAGTCAGGCGTTGTGGGATTTGGAGAGGGATTTGTCGGTGCACTTGGCAACGAGGCTAGGTCTTGCTTTACTTTCTCTAATAATGCGTTTACTTCGGGTTTCATAATTAACTCCTTGGTTAGATTGAAAAAACTACATAACATACCGACACCATGTCGGCTTGTGAACTGCGGTGATACTTACTGCTTACTTCGTTAGCCATAAAACAAGAAAAATCGGGAGGGCTATGGCACACCCACCCATGAAAAGGGTTGTAAAAAACTGCGAGAAAAACTCAAGTGTGTGTCTTATATCTGACTTGTGCCTCTCTATTGCACACGCATAGGTTGCGTCTTTGAACGCTTCGCTCACCGAACGACTGGTTCTGCCTGCCACATGGTGCGGGTCAGCCGTGCCACGATAAGTCCGCATATCAATACCTTCAACTACCATCACTGGTTTTGTTTTCTTCATTTAGTTTCTCCAATAGTCGTTGTAAATCAAAACAAGCCTTCCACACGAGCACCTCTTTGTGTCGCCTATCAATGCCTCGTGCTTGTGCTTCCTGTAAGTCCTTGATTGCTAAAGCAATCGCCTCCTTAACTTCTTCCATCACTCCCCCTGTAATGCGGTTAGTTTGGCTTTCATAATGGCAAGTGTGGCTTCACCTTGGACATAATCCACAAAGTCTTGCTCATTCTTGATGCCGTCTCGGTTTATTTCGAGGGCGACTTGTAACTCTTTGATTCTCAAGAGTAGTTCGTCTATCCTCTCGCCTTTGTAGTATTCAGCCATGATTACAGTCCATACTCAATCTTGATTGACCAAAGCACTACGCACATGGCGAGCACCAATATAAAAACCCCCGCTTGCAAGTAGCCCTTCATCTGCCACCCCCCATCTTGCTCATGGTATCCATGGCATTGTGGTATGCGTCTTTCCACCCCTCGGCACGCTTTTCGGCTTGGGCTAGTTTGACTTTGAGACTTTGAATCTCGTCGTTGAGTATGCGGTTTTGGTCTCTGAGCATCCGTTCCCGATCCTCTCGGTCTTCGATGTCGTAGGCTTTCATGCGGTCTTCAGATGTGAATGTGGTCATGGTTTTTCCTTAGTCGTTGGTGTCAATAATGTCTTGTTGCATCTGCTTTACTTCATACTCACCAATGGCGAGTTCATACAAAATGTCGATAATCCCACTTCGTAGGGTATCGCTACCCACCCATAACTCGACCATTTCTCGAGTTATTTCTTTTTTTATTTCCATCTCATTCTCCCGTTGTATGTGTTAGGCGGTGTGCAAAACCCTCAAGGAATCCCGCCGTATAGCCTTCCCTGAGAGCGTGGTAATTGGGTTTGTCCACGACTATGCCTGTGCTTCGGTCGTATTCCTGTGCATAGGCATGGGCTTTGGTCATTGCGATGTCGTAAAGCGTTGTTTCTTCGACAGACCATTCGGGTGGTTCTTGTGGTTCTTCGTCGCAGTCAAAGTCGTCTTCGAATCTTGGTTCGTTTGGGTTGCTCATTTATCCCACCCTAGTTCTTTTATCCGTTGCTCTGCTATGGATAGCAATGTCTTTTTAACCTTGGCTTTTTCGGTTTTGGTCATTTCCCTACCCTCACTTTTGATCTTTTCCAAGTCTTTAATTACTTCTTTGATTCTGTCTACTATGTCTTTTTTCATGTTGTCCTCTTTGGGTTTAGTTGCTTGAGCATCTCGGGGTCGCTGATGTAGGTCGGGGTGCTCTTGTTGATGGGTAATACTCGGCTTTGCTTGATCTTGGATTCTTGCTTGGCTTCGTATTCTCCGCATGGGGGGCAAGTAAAGCGTGCATTGGGGTTTGTGGTCTTGCGGATATGTTTGATGTGGTCGTAGCGACCTTGGGGTATGCGGGGTAAGTGGCAACGCACGCAGAGGTGGTTTGAGAAATCGTAGGCTAGGAACTGCGGTTGATACATGGTTGTCATAATCATCTCCTTAACAAACCGACAAACTGTCGGGAAGTGAACTGCGGTTGAACTGCGGTTGAACAAAGAAAAAACACAAAAATTGGGCGAATTCCCACTCTATTAGTATACCACAGATAGTATACAATGTCAAGTTTTTGTTAGGTTTAGTGGGAGAAAGTAGGAGGAATTTTAGGTGGTGTTATGGGTGCAAGGGGGTTGCGTTAGGTCGTAAAAAAGGGGGCACAAGCCCCCTCGGTTATTCAAGTTGTTGCGTTAGTCGGTGCGTGTTTTGGTATCGGTCGACTAGGATAAGTTCGAGCATGGCGGGGATACTTATATTGTTTTGCTGTGCCTCGTTGCGTAGGTGCTCGAGTATGTCGTCATGTGCTCGGATATGCAAAGTTGAGAATGGGCGGGGTTTTGGTTTAGCCCCGAGTGCCTTGCGTGTTTCGCTAGAAATGTATGATGCGTCTTTGATTTCGATGTTATCCATTGTTAGCCTTTCGTGGGATAATGGGTTGGTGAAGTAATACATTGTTATTGTAATGTAAGATAATAACAAGTCAAGTGAACAATAAAAAAGGGTAATGTTCTGTAAAAATGGGGTATTGTTCAGTATTGTTCTGTGGGGGACAGAACGATATAAACCCTTGCTGATATTGGCTTTGCGGGTGTTTTATATATAATGTTCTATTGTTCTATATAAATATAAATGGGTATGGCTGGAAAATTAAGAAAAGCCTCTGCACTATGCGAAGGGGGTCTCCCGATCTGCCTAAAAAATCAGAAAAGGGCTTAGTAATTTTTAGAACATTACGAACAATAGAACAAAGCACGCAACTCTTTGATTTAATTAGGTTTCTATTGTTCCATCGAGACAGAACGATATGCGTTTTTGACAGAACAAAGGGCTATTTTGTTGTTCTAATGGTGTATTATTGTCACGCAGAACAAAAACAAAAAACGGAAAAGGGCTAATGCGTTGCTACAAATGACCGTTCTTTAAAAAAGAAAAGCCCCCGAAGGGGCTTGGTTTAGAAGTAGTAGATTATTGCAGAGCATATTGGGATTGTGATAATTAAATAGAAAGCAAGAGCAAAAGCAATTTCTTTTAGCGTAAACATAATTCACCTCATACACAAGAATAGGGGAGTGAAACGGCACTCCCCGAACCGACTACTTACACCTTAGGCAACATAGCCGAGATTTTGCTAAGCAAAGCCCGATCGGTGGTAATCTTGATTTGCTTGATTACCGCATCACGCAAAGCCTTGATCTCATTCTCAAGGTCTTTATTCTGCTCTTTAGCCCGACGCTTTAATTCGTCTTGCATACGCTTAGCCTTGTCAAACTCAGCATTAGCCGAGTAAGCCGCCATCTGCTCACGCAAAGCCGAGTCGGTCAAAGACTCTAATTCAGCCTTTTCCTTCTCACGCTTGGCAGACATAGACTTAGCCGACGCACTCACAGCCTTGGGCTTGGACAAACCGCATTCCTTTTCCATACGCTTAGCCACACGCTGGAACGAACGCTCAGCCGATTCTTCGGTGGCATTTTTGCACCGAGCCATATAGCCCGATACATAAGCCTTACGCTTAGTCTCCCACTCGATATAGGAAGGATTAGTCCCCATAATCTTAGCGAGAGCCATAGCCGACTTCTCCATTCCAAGATCACCCTCAAACAGGGCATTCTCAGCCTTGAGAACATTGTCGATCAATGTGCCGATCGAACCGAACTCATCGGTAGATAGAACATACTCAGCCTTTGGTGATTCAACGATTTGCACTACAACTTCTGATTTGGTTTTATTAACCATGGTAAACACCTCATATAAAAGTAAATAAACATAACAAACCGACAATGTGTCGCTTTGTGAACTAGGGAAAACAACATCATTTCCCCATACCTTTATATTACCTGAACTGTATTAAATGTGTAAGATTTTCACACAGATTACCACGCTTTCCCACGCTGAGCGTAGCCAAGCCGAGCATGACGAAATCGACCCGAAAAAAAAAATCGAACCTCATAACTAGCAGAATAGTTCTAATAATTACTAGGCATAGCCCCCATAAAATTTCATAGAACGCAGACCCCACCACTACCCGACCCACCAGATACAGATTAGGAGTCCCAACGCCTACATATACACAATGATCTGCACAACCAATCACGCAAAAATAAATTTCACCCCAACATGCTCAAGATGCTCAGAGCATCTTCCAACTCATCCTATTCTCACGTAACAGATAAGGTTAATCTCCTGGCAACCAAATATTAATTACACCCCCCACCCCCCTTCGTTTTGCTGCGCTGCAATAAAGTTCAGCAATATAGAAACCCCACCCCCATCAAAAGTTTTGGGACTCCACCCCCCGGGGGGTATATAATTTTTTTGTCCTTCACGTGGACACGGGGGGCAGTGGATTTTTATCAACCAATACTTGTTCTATTGTTGCCATTGCCCCCCACCTTTGTTACACTCCACGCATATAAACCTGACAAGAAGGTTGTATGCAAATACCTGTTGAGCCAAACCTCGACAAACCAATACCTGTTACTGCCCAACCACAGACGGGTAAAACCCTAGCTGATCGGATGAAGATCGCTGGGAACACTGCACTCTTACTAAAAGAGCTTGGTATTGATGACGCCGTGACCCCCGAGGAAGAGGAAAAGGCTAAAGAGATGTTCGCTCGCCTTGACGAGACTGAGAAAAATACCAACCCAAAGCCAGAAGAGAAGGCAATGAAGCAAGTTGGCGTTGCTCTAAAACTCGGTGGCTATATATCTGAGTACGAGAAGCAAGTCGTTGCGGACAAGATTCAGGTTCGGACCATCGTAGTTAATCGCCTAATGGAGATTAGCCAGGACGAGGACAACAAAACTGCGCTTAAAGCCTTGGAATTACTAGGAAAAGCGTCGGATCTGTTTACTGAACGGGCTGAAATTACCATTACCCATCAGACTAGCGACGAGTTAAAGGCTGCGATCAAGGAGCGGATCGCTCAACTGATGCAAATGCAGAAGTTAGACCACAAAAATAAGACAGAAAACCGCTTAGCCCAGCTAAAACACAGCCAAACAGAGGTTGTGGACGTCGAAGTTAAAGAAAAATGAGCGCTGCTCAACCCCAAAACACCCAGAAAAAGCGGTTAACCATCGCTGAATTGGAGTTTTTGGATAAAAACTTGGACCATATGAGCGAAACGGAGCTCAGAACGTGGTTTAAGAGCTTAGATACCACCGTAGTAAGCGAAGAACAGGACACTGCACAAGAGCATTTCATGGCTTTTGTCAAAAAAGCGTGGCCTGGGTTCATAGAAGGAGCACACCATGAAGAAATGGCAGCAGCGTTTGAAAGGGTCGCAAGAGGAGAATGCAAGCGACTTATTATTAATATGCCACCTCGTCATACAAAATCTGAATTTGCTAGTTACCTCCTTCCTGCTTGGTTTTTGGGTAAATTTCCTGAGAAAAAGGTTATTCAAACCAGCCATACCGCTGAGCTTGCTGTGGGCTTCGGACGCAAAGTCCGTAATTTGGTCGACTCAGACGTATACAAGTCAATATTTCCGGGAGTTGGACTCCAAGCAGACTCCAAGGCTGCAGGTCGCTGGGCGACTAATAAGGGCGGAGACTACTTTGCAATCGGTGTTGGCGGAGCGGTTACTGGTAAAGGCGCTGATATCCTCATCATTGACGATCCGCACTCAGAACAAGAGGCAACCTTAGCCGAGAGTAACCCAGAGGTGTATGACAAGACGTATGAGTGGTATACGTCAGGTCCTCGTCAGCGTCTACAGCCTGGTGGCTCAATCATTATTGTGATGACCCGGTGGTCTAAGCGGGACTTGACTGCCCAGGTGGTTAAAGCTGCTCAGCAAAGGTCTGGAGAGAATTGGGAAGTCATTGAGTTCCCTGCCATATTGCCTGATGGGCTACCGCTGTGGCCTGGCTTTTGGAGTCTTGAAGAACTAACGGCTCTAAAGCAGGAATTACCAAACGCTAAGTGGCAGGCCCAGTATATGCAGGCGCCGACATCAGATGTAGCGGCGATCATTAAACGGGAGTGGTGGCAGATCTGGGAGCATGAGCACCCGCCGCAGTGTGAGTACCTCATCCAGTCTTGGGATACGGCCTTCCTTAAAACCCAGCGGTCTGACTACTGTGCTTGCACAACCTGGGGGGTGTTCTACCAGGCTAATAGTAGGGGGGTTGAGGTGCCCAACATCATCTTACTTAATGCCTTCAAAGAGAGGATGGAGTTCCCGGAGCTTAAGCAAAAGGCGCTAGAAGAGTACAAAGAGTGGGAGCCAGACTCACTAATTGTGGAAGCTAAAGCCTCCGGAGCCCCGCTAGTGTTCGAGTTAAGAGCGATGGGTATCCCTGTTCAGGAATATGTCCCATCAAAAGGGAGCGATAAAATTGCCCGCTTGAACGCAGTTGCTGATATATTTGCATCTGGGAGAGTATGGGTACCGAACACACACTGGGCTGATGAGTTAGTTGAAGAGACAGCTAGCTTCCCAAGTGGCGAGCATGACGACTTAGTGGACTCGATGACCCAAGCACTATTAAGATATAGAAGGGGTGGGTTTGTGCAGTTGGACTCCGACGAAGAGGATGAGCCACAGCAGTTTAAATCCAGGCGTAACAAAGGTTACTACAACGTATAGGTAAATATATGGCAATAGATAAAGCACTATCACAGGCCCCGATGGGATTAGGTGGACTTCCTATGATGGAAGAAGGCCCAGAGATTGAGATCGAGATTGAGGATCCCGAGTCAGTTGAGATTGGCATTGATGGTATGCCGATTCTGCGTCTTGAGGAAGAAGAGCCTAGTGATAAGGACTTTGATGCCAACCTAGCCGAGTACATGAGTGAAGAGCATTTGCAGTTATTGGCAAGTGACTTAATAGGTGACTTTGACGAAGACATCAGTAGCCGCAAAGACTGGATGCAGACATACGTCGATGGCTTGCAACTTCTAGGTATGACTATTGAAGAGCGGGCTGAACCATGGGAAGGTGCGTGCGGTGTGTACCACCCACTACTTAGCGAGACGCTAGTGCGCTTCCAAGCTGAGACCATCATGGAGACATTCCCAGCACAAGGTCCAGTTAAGACACTAATTATTGGTAAAGAGACACCTGAGAAAAAAGCTGCAGCCGAGCGAGTTGCAGATGATATGAACTACCAGCTCACGGAAGAAATGCCGGAGTACAGACCTGAGCATGAGCGCATGCTCTGGGGCTTGGGCTTATCTGGTAATGCGTTCAAAAAAGTTTATTACGACCCAAGTCTTGGACGTCAAGTATCTATGTTTGTACCTGCAGAAGATCTGGTTGTGCCATACGGTGCATCGGACTTAGCAAGTGCAGCACGGGTAACGCATGTGATGCGTAAGACCCCCAACGAGGTTAAGAAGTTGCAAGTGGCAGGCTTCTATCGTGATGTTGAGTTGCCAGAACCTGTTGATGCGTTCGATGAAGTCGAGAAAAAAATTGCAGAGAAGATGGGCTTTAGAGCGTCAGTAGATGATCGCTATAAGCTCTTGGAGATGCAAGTAGACTTGGATTTAGATGGGTATGAAGATGTAGATGACGACGGTAAACCGACAGGTATTGCGCTACCCTACATTGTCACCATCGAGAAGGCCAATGGTACTATTCTTGCCATTCGTCGCAACTGGAGGCCAGAAGATGAACATAAGAAGAAGCGTTCGCATTTTGTGCATTATGGTTATATTCCCGGTTTTGGTTTCTACTGCTTTGGTCTTATTCACCTTATCGGGGCGTTTGCTAAATCAGGAACTTCAATTCTCCGCCAACTCGTTGATGCAGGATCTCTTGCCAACTTACCTGGTGGCTTCAAAGCCCGGGGCATGCGAGTCAAAGGCGATGACACGCCGATAGCACCTGGAGAGTGGCGTGACGTAGATGTGCCCGCTGGAACAATGCGGGATAACTTCTTGCCGTTGCCATATAAAGAGCCAAGTATGGTTCTTGCTGGGTTGATGGATAAGATCATCGAAGAAGGCCGACGCTTCGCAAGTGCGGCTGATCTTCAGATTAGTGACATGTCTAGCCAAGCACCGGTTGGTACAACACTAGCGATTCTGGAGCGTACATTAAAGGTAATGTCCGCTGTACAAGCCCGCATCCACTACTCATTTAAAGAGGAGCTTAGGTTACTTCGTGACATCATTCGTGATTACACTCCAGATACCTACACATACGAGCCAGTCGAAGGCACACCACGTGCGAAGAAGTCTGACTACGACAACGTTGACGTAATCCCAGTGTCTGATCCAAACGCTGCAACCATGGCGCAGAAGATCACACAATATCAAGCTGCACTACAGTTAGCTCAGTCAGCTCCACAGATATATAACTTGCCACAACTGCATCGTCAGATGCTTGATGTGTTGGGTATTAAGAATGCCCAGAAGCTGGTCAAACTACCAGAAGACCAGAAACCTGAAGACCCCATCACCGAGAATCAGAACATCTTGATGATGAAACCAGTCAAGGCGTTCTACTACCAAGACCATCAGGCGCATATCGCTGTACACATGGCAGCCATGCAAGATCCAAAGATCATGCAGTTAGTTGGGCAAAACCCACAGGCACAAGCCATGCAAGCCGCAATGATGGCGCACGTCAATGAGCATATTGCTTACGAGTATCGCAAACAGATGGAAATGGAGATGGGTGTTGACTTGCCGTTCCATCCAGATGAGACCGACGCTGATGAGAAAGTCATGCCAGAAGAACTTGAGGTACGCATCTCGCAAATGGCAGCCCAAGCATCGCAAGCACTACTCCAACGTGATACTAACGAGGTACGTGCACAGCAAGCTCAAGCCGCTCAGAATGATCCGATCGTTCAAATGCAGCAGCAAGAGTTGGCAATCAAGCAGGCTGAGGTTGATATTAAGAACAAGAAGCTAATGACTGACGCTGCAGCCAAGGCCGACCAGTTGCAAATTGAACGCCAACGCATTGACTCGCAAGAAAAGATTGCTGCGATGAACGCAACTATTAAAGTAAATGAAGACGCCAAGAATCGCCTTGCAAAAGAGGGTGAGATTGGTGCTAAGTTAGGCATTGACCTGGCCAAATCCAGGGCACAACTTATGAATAGAGGCAATAAACAATGATAGATAAATACCTTGACCATCTAACCCAAAAGTTAGCGGAACAGGTCAGAGCTTTGGAAGAAAGCTTGGGTGCCGGCGGGGCCAAAACCTTCGACGAGTACCAGTTAGTGTGCGGTCAGATAAAAGGTCTGCTGATGGCACAGAATGAAATTAGTGACCTTAAACAAAGAACGGAGAACTCTGATGAGTGAAATCCTTATCGGCTCAAACCCCGATAGTGCGCAGCAAATAGTAATAACCGACGCTCTTGGCAATCCAATGCCTTCGATCAACAACGAGGGTGAGTACATCCCCATTGAGCAACGGGCAAAGCAGCTTCCTAAACCACAAGGGTACCGCATCTTGTGCGCCATACCTGATGTGGAAAAGCAATTTGAGGGGTCTGATCTATTTAAACCGGATGACTTAATCAAGAAGGACGAGATTTTGACTACGATTCTTTTCGTGGTTGAGCTTGGCCCAGACTGTTATAAGGACGCCACAAGGTTCCCAACCGGACCTTGGTGTAAACCCGGGGATTTTGTATTAGTTCGACCGAATGCCGGAACCCGCCTTGTGATTCATGGCAAGGAGTTCAGAATCATTAATGACGACTCTGTTGAGGCTGTTGTTGAGGATCCACGTGGCATAACCCGTAAATTTATATAGGAGCTAAATCATGGCTGACTTTGAAAAAGAAGAATTTAAGTTCCCTGATGAGCAAGAAACTAAGGGTAAACCCTTAGAAGCGTCAGCGGATGACGATGTTGAGTACATCATTGAAGACGACACTCCTCCAGAGGATCGGAACCAAAAGCCGATGCCAAAGGAGATCGTCGAGAAGCTAGAAGTTGCTGATGAAGACGCAGAAGAGCTAGACCCCAAGGCGCAAAAAGAGCGTCTTAAGCAATATAAAAAGGTCTGGAACGATGAGCGTCGCCGTGCTGAAGCGGCCGAGCGTGAGCGTCAAGCAGCTTTTGAAGCACTAGAAAGACTTAATGCCGAGAACCGGCAACTTAAGGAGCGCTATACCGCAGGCGAGAAAACGTACATTGAAACCGTACAAAGCAACGCCGACCTAGAACTCAACGCAGCTAAGAAGAATTATCGTGAGGCATTGGATTCTGGTGATGCAGATCGCATTGTTGAAGCTCAAACCGCTTTGTCGGAAGCTACCTTCAAAGCACAGCAAGCCAAACAATTTAAGCCCAGTGCTTTACAAGAGCAGGAAAATGCAGTACAAATACCACAAACGCAGCAAGAAGTTCCCAAGGTTGATGCCAAAACACAATCTTGGTTGGATGAAAATCCTTGGTATGGTTCCAAAAAAGCCATGTCAAACTTTGCTGTAGGTATACATGAAGAACTTATTGATGAGTATGGTCCAACAATCGTAGGCACCGATAAGTATTTCAAGCACATTGACAAAACAATGCGCAAAAAATTTCCAGAGTATTTCGATACCGAGGAAGAAAGTAGTCAGGCTGAGCAGCAGCCAGAGCCTCAAACAGCTCAGGAGAAAGCAAAGCCAAGTACGGTTGTAGCTCCGGCGACCCGCTCAACGTCCTCCAAACAGGTGCGATTGAAGCAGTCACAAATGGCCATTATTAAGAAGTTTGGCCTAACACCCGAAGTGTATGCCCGTGAACAACGTAAATTGGAGGCTTCAAATGGCTGAAAACAGACTGACCCGTGAATTAGAGACCCGAGTTAAGGTAGAGCGCCCCACGCATTGGGCTCCACCTGAATTACTCCCTGAGCCCGACAAACAGGCTGGGTACGCTTATCGCTGGATTCGTGTTGCATCTTTAAACCAAGCGGACCCCCGCAACCTATCTGCCAAACTCAGAGAAGGATGGGAGCCAGTACGTATTGAAGAACAACCGAAATTTCAAATGCTAGTCGATCCCAATAGTCGATACAAAGACAATATTGAGATTGGCGGGTTGTTACTTTGCAAAACTCCTGTTGAGTTTGTTGAGCAGCGGAATAAATACTATTCTGGCCAAGCCGACGCTCAGATGGAGGCTGTAGAGAACACTCTTATGCGTCAAAGCGACACCCGTATGCCTCTGTTTAATGAGCAGAGAACTACGAGTTCCTTTGGCAAAGGTTCTTAACTTATTAATTAGGAGTATTTAAATGGCTTACCCAACCGTTGACGCTCCCTACGGCTTACAAGCAATTAACCGTGTAGATGGCTTGCCATATGCAGGTGCAGTTCGTCAGATTCCAATTGCATCCACATATAACACTGCAATCTTCAATGGTGACATTGTTAATATCGTCGCAGGTGGCACTATTGCAAAATCTCTAGTTACTAGTAACGTTTCGGCTAATACCGCAACAACTACTGCTGGCGTTTTTGTTGGTGTTCAGTATGTAAATTCGCAAGGCCAGACTGTACAGGCTCAGTATTACCCAGGTAATGCTGCTGCTACTTCGGCTATCGCTTATGTTATTGATGATCCTATGGCTGCTTTCAAAGTGGCAGTAACTTTTAGTGGCAACGCTACTATTACTACTGTTAACCAAAGCATTGTTGGTACCAACATGGCTGTACGCCAAGGTACTGGCTCTACTACCACAGGTGACTCAGCAGTTTCTGTATACGCAACCGATGCAGAAGGTAACTCTAACGTTTTACCTTTCCGTGTTATTGCTGTTGTACCTGACACTGCCGCAAATGCGACTGCTTTCCGTGAGGTAGTAGTTAAGTTCAACAACCACCAGTACAACAATACTACTGGTCTAAACTATACAGCTTAAGGAGCATATAAATGGCTATTTCTCGTGCCCAACTACTTAAAGAGCTCCTCCCAGGCTTAAACGCTTTGTTTGGCTTGGAGTACGCTCGCTATGGTGAAGAACACAAAGAGATCTACGAAACAGAGACCTCTGAGCGTTCCTTCGAAGAAGAGACCAAACTGTCTGGCTTTAGTGCTGCTCCCGTGAAAAACGAGGGTGCACCAATTGCTTATGACAATGGTCAAGAGGCTTGGACAGCTCGCTATACCCACGTAACGATCGCTCAGGGTTTCTCTCTGACCGAAGAAGCAATTGAAGATAACTTGTATGACTCCTTGTCTGCTCGTTATACCAAGGCTTTGGCTCGTTCCATGGCGTATACCAAGCAAGTTCGTGCTGCTTCTGTATTAAACAACGGCTTTAGCGCAAGCTATCCAGGCGGTGACGGTGTTGCTTTGTTCGCAAACAACCACCCACTCGTTTCTGGTGGCACCAACAGCAACATTCCTACGACCGCTGCTGACCTTAACGAGACTTCTTTGGAAGCCGCCGTTATTCAAATCAGCTTGTGGACTGACGAGCGTTCGCTTTTGATCGCTGCTAAACCACGTAAGTTGATCGTTCCACCTGCATTGCAGTTCGTTGCAACTCGTTTGCTAGAAACCGAACTCCGTGTTGGTACCAACGACAACGACATCAATGCAATTAAGAACAATGGTTCGATTCCAGAGGGTTATACCATTAACCACTTCTTGACCGACACCAATGCTTGGTTCTTGACCACTGATGTTCCAAACGGTATGAAGCATTTCGTTCGTGTGCCACTCCAGAACTCGATGGACGGCGACTTCGACACCGGTAACGTACGTTACAAGTCTCGTGAGCGTTATTCATTCGGCTGGTCTGATCCACTCGGAATGTTCGGTTCCGCAGGAGCCTAAAAATTGGGGGGGAGAAATCCCCCCTTTTTGTTTTATTTGATGTAAGATTTGATTTATCTGGGTGAATCGCTTATCAAACCGCCCCAGCGGACGCATACACGATTGATAGGCTGAACTTTGTATGAAGGACAATTTAAAATGGCAACAGCAACTACCTCAGCCGTATGGCGCTCCACTGGTGGAGATCAAACACGCACTGCAGAAGCAGGCTCCATGGTTATGGCAGTCCCCTTCCATATTGCTAACTTAGCAGCAAGTGCAAACGTACTTAATGTTTCTGGCGGATCAGCTTTAGTTCTTCCTGCTGGCGCAGTAGTAACCGATGTTATTGTTAGTGCCACCGGCACTGGACGTGCTGACATAGGGTTTACCCCACTTGTTAACGTTGGTCCTGGTCAAACTACTACTCTTGGCACCAATGTTCCACAAGGCTTTGTAGCTAATTTAACTATGGCTAGCCGTGTAACCGTTTCTGTAGGTAGCGCAGGTAATGGCGCTTCTTTGGGTAACGTTGCTAACGCAACTAACTTAGTCGTTGTTACTAGCGCTGCTAACGGTACTTCTTCTGGTACGGTTTCTGGTCGGATTATTTATCACGTAGCTGACGCTGGTCAACAAAGCGCCTAATAGGAGGCTCTTATGGGCATGCAAACAGACGTTCTCCTAACGCAACCGTTAGGGGCTACCGCAGGTAATACGTTTAAGATGCAAAACGGTAACGCTTTAGGGCCTTGCCGTATTAAAGCTATCTATGGAACTTCGGCTGCCGCCGCTGGCACTGTGGTTCTTTATGACGGAACAAGCACTGCTGGTAAGCCTATTGGCACGATTAGCACACCTACCGCCGCAAGCGCTGGTACTTATTATCTTTTATTGCCTGGTGAGGGCATTAGAGTAGATACTGGAGTATTTGCGGTTATTACTAACGTTGATTCGGCGATGTTGGTTTATGGCTAAGACTCCCGCCTGGCAAAGGAAAGAAGGCAAAAACCCCGAAGGCGGCTTGAACGCTAAGGGGCGTGCCTCTTATAACGCCGCTAATCCTGGTAAACCTGGACTTAAACGTCCACAGCCAGAGGGTGGCCCACGCCGGGATTCTTTCTGTGCCCGCATGAAAGGCATGAAGAAGAAATTAACTTCAGCCAAAACCGCCAATGATCCAAACTCACGGATTAATAAGTCCCTACGGGCTTGGAACTGTAAAGAAGGCGGAACTGTTCGTGGTGGTGGGTGTGAAGTCCGTGGCAAAACCAAAGGGAAGATGATCTGATGGAAATGATGCTATGGAACATGGTGCTGACCATCCTACTTGGGGTATTAGCTTACATGGGTAAAGAAAAATTTGATGAGATTCAACGGTTGAATATACTGTTGAATAAAACCAGAGAGGAGGTCGCTCGTGATAACGTCACTCAAGCAGAAATTGACAAAATTATGGAGCACATTGACGCAAGGTTTAACAAGCTTGA
>JACCDP010427593.1_pt1 | contig 18024 bp, 19 predicted proteins | sample 7445841 | NCBI WGS metagenome assembly JACCDP01 (sample SAMN15323441, study PRJNA562643) | freshwater metagenome | isolation source: river surface water | place: USA:Blue River Watershed | collected 2017-08-17
AAAAACACATAAATACGTAATCATATATTCGTCGTTTGTCTGGAAACATACAGTTCATATCTTTCATAATGGAATCACCTAATAATCCCATATCAAGAACATAAGGTTCATCTGAATCTTCAACTTTAATTGCACTTTTCATAAATTCCGGTGCTTCCCTAAATATAAATCCATTTTTAAAAAGATGCCGATGAAAAATAGCCAACATAATCAAATCCGAATCTAAACCATATATCATAGCATTTTGTGTGAGTTCCGGATTATCGCGCACGTGTTTAAAAATTTTATGTTCTCCTTCACCGACTTCATCAGAACCAGTAACAATCATTTTTTTAATATTATATTTAGATTCGGTCTTATTGAAAGCGATTCCCATTTGAGCGGACAATTCATTCATAAACTTGGTTCCCGGTGTAATATTTGACGTAGACCATTCAGGACGCTGAGTTTTCGCCATAAATGCCGACTTATAACGACGAGTTTTTTGTTGATTCATCTTAGCAAATGGTGCTACACCATCAAATGCTATAATAACTGTATCAGTTGGACGAATCTTAGTAATATACATATCAATTTTGGAAATCACCTGTTGGATCAACTGCGACGTATCCTTGGTTTCAACATTCCTAATTACATCATAAATAATTGAATTACAGTCCATATAGAGATTATGGAACTGTGTTTTCATTTGCTTATGATGCTTTAAATTCCGAACAATACTCGGATAATTCTTAATGATTTGTGAAAAGTAGCTAGGGATTCCCATTTCTTATTTACTTATCGGAATGGGTTTATATGGTTTTACATAATAGTTTGTATAGTTCTCTCGTCGCAATGGAGACGGACGTAATTCAGTTGGTAAATGTGAATATACAACCGAAAAAAAACGAGTCTGTTCTTTGTATCGCATAGTTTCTACTAAATCACGAACAATCTCTCTACGTAAAAAATCCAAATTCATCTCATAATCAATCACATCATATTCCATTACTTTTATATATTTCACAAACATTTTTTTAGTCGTCCATAATAAATCGTCCGGGTCTAGGACTTAAAATGACTACATCTAAAGCACTACCAAGAACCTGCCAAAATAATATATCAAAAACTACGTGCCAAGGACATTCCGCACTTATATGATTCATTAACCAATTACAACCCATTGTTTCAACTAATAATGTAATCGCACATATAGCGAAAGGATATAACAACATCAATCTTGCGTTTGGTGTTAATAATCCAAATGAATTCGGGATTACTAGTTCCAATAATATAGTCACAGCAAAACTGACGAAAATGATTGGCAATAAACCAACAGTCAAGAAGCCGGATACTGAAATCGCAATCACTATACTAACTGACTGTGCGTCAATCATTTGTCTTGACTGATGTGGTGTTGTAAGATTAAATACGTTATATAACAAAATAAAAGCAAGTGCAATTGAAATCTCTTGACTTAATGCTATTCGCGGATTTGGAATCATATGTCCGCTAATAGATGTAAATAATTGAAGAGCAAATTGTATCCATAGGAATAGTCTATTGTCGTATGCATATTTACAACTACCTACATTTAATGAATTACACATTTCAGGTGATACATAACTGATTCCAAGGAATAACGCAGGAACATATGGTAAATGTGCCATTGCCGATGCTCCTTGAGCCATATAAGGGGTCATCGCAAATGGTTTCTCGCAAAATGGTAGATTTGGAGTATTTATAATATCAGAATAAACGACGTCTGAAGCAAACCAGTTGTATGTAGCTGATGATATGGAGAATAGAATAAGTCCAACATACAAGTTGAATAATGTTTTAAATAGAGGCGTATTCATTAATTCTCTGATAAATATTGTGTAAAAAGACGAATGGTTATATTGTATAATTTCATCTTCACTGGTGATGAATTGTTCATCTTCACTGGTAGTAGATTTTTCATCTTCGTTATTAGTGGATTTTTCATCTTCATTGGTAGTAGATTTTTCATCTTCATTGGTAGTGGATTTTTCATCTTCACTGGTAATGGGTTTTTCATCTTCACTGGTAGTAGATTTTTCATAAGTTGAATTAATAAATTCATCATCTAATTGTATATCATCTATTTCTTTGATAATATCCATATCCACTTGTTCTTCATTGCCCCACATAAAACGACGAATCAAATTTACAATCATAAAATAATTATATATAATTCTATCATTTTATATTGTTTATTCATATACAGATAAAATCCTCTTGTTAATATATATATGTCTGAAAAAAGTGAAAAACATAAACAAAATATACAAATGAATATTTCAACCGACATTACCCAAATAAGAATGATAGAACTAGTCAAAAAACGAATTACTCGTGCGAGAGAAATTATGATAGATACAATAATATCCGTGCAATTATACAGAAAATACAATATATTTAGTAATAGTGAAGTAAATATGTGTATTACATCAATTCAAGATTTATATAACAAAGTAAATGAAATATATCAACACCTAGAATCTAAATCTATTGATGTAATTATTGATGAACTTCAATTAATATTAGATAAACTAACAGCAATAATATCTACGTTTGGAACGAAAAACGTGGACGATATTGTTTTATTAATATTTGGTGCGAATTATGAATATACAGGAGAACCTGTTATTATTAATAAAGTTAAGTTAATACGGAAATTCATAAGACCGATTGGTTTCAAAGTAATAACCAATGCGAATCATATAAAATACGACACAAAGTCTGTATGTATAGATAAAATAACAGATGATATAATTCCAATGGAAAGCGCACCTCAATTTGAATGTTTTAATTATGACCTTAACGTGTCTTCGTTTCACCATAAAGTATGGGGTATTAAAGTAATCTTCCGTTGTGAGCAATCAAAAAAAACGATTGTTATGTCGGGTATAGCTGATGACGTTCATTTGGAATTACTAGATAATGTGTATATTGATACGAGGAAACATAATATTTTGAGTAATAACTCTAATTGTAATATGAATGTTCTCCAACGCCAAGTGGAAGCGATGACTTTAAAAGATATTCTAGTCAATAGTGATTCGGATATATATAAACAGAACGCATCAATTGTATCATTAGCAACAACTATACGAACTGATAAATTGGATAAAACGATTAAAAAATTTACATCACTTGATGTATCCGAACAACGTAATATGTTAATAGATATACTTACGTATAGCGATGAAGGTGATTTGAAATATATAGCATATTTATTATACGATGTTATAACGGTGTCTAGTTCAGATTCTAACGAACAATCTATTATTTATGATAGTTTTCCGTGGGCGATAAAAAAATACTTCAAGGACGCAATGAAATATACTATGAATTATACACATAAATCTATACAGAAATACGATATAAATCGCTTATCGCTAGAACAACAGGTATATGCTATGCGAGCGCCCGAATCAGTAAAAGACAAGGCTATTATAAAATTAAAGGAGGTCAAAAATAAATCTGATGATTCAAATGGTAAGGCAAAGCAATATTTGGAAGGTCTCCTACGTATACCATTTTACAATTGTAAAGAAGAACCTATATTAAAATCTACAAAATTAATCAATGCGGATTTTAAAAAGTTAATTGAGATTGCGAGAACATTCGTAGATATACCAATAAAACCAAGTTATACGAATGCCGAAATATACAATTATATTGAACGAATTGATGTTATATTAACAGAACATACAAAAAACATAGATACGGTAATTGATAAAGCGACAAAAACTCAAATAGAGCAAATTATAGACTATATAAACGACACTAATGTGAAATGGTATAAACTGAAAACGAAGCAAACCAAATTAACCGAGATTAAGAGAATAATTAAAACTAGAAATTTATCCGACCAGATTAATGTATATTCGTTAATACATACAGATGAGACATTATATAAGCGCATATATTCACACGTTAAAAATGTGAATGATGGATTGTGTAAATTTAACAAATCATTCAAGGAAATTGATGATGTATTTAATAGTTCCATACACGGACAAACATACGCCAAGAATCAATTGAAAAAGGTAATATCACAATGGATTACCGGAGAACAAAAAGGGCATTGTTTCGGATTTGAAGGTTCTCCGGGTGTTGGAAAAACTTCATTAGCAAAATATGGATTGGCTAAATGTCTCCAAGACGAAAATGGTGTATCGCGACCATTTACATTTATTGCGCTCGGTGGTTCGTGTAATGGTTCTACCTTAGAAGGACACGGATTTACCTACTTAAATTCTACGTGGGGCGCAATAGCATCAGCATTAATGGACGCTGAATGTAAAAATCTGATAATTTATTTTGATGAAGCGGATAAGATTTCCAAGGAACACGGAAGTGAAATTAATGGAATACTTACACATTTGACCGACACTACACAAAATGATACTTTTCAAGACCGTTTTTTTAATGGTGTTCCACTGGATTTATCAAAGGCCTTAATTATATTTTCTTATAACGACAAAGAATCCATAGATAAGATATTGCTAGACCGCATACATAGAATCAAATTTGAGAACCTAACTATAGAAGAAAAGATAGTCATAGCGCGAGATTATATGATTCCAACTATAACAAAGGATATGGGTTTATTAGATACAGTCATAATAACAGATGATATGATACGTCAAATAATTATACAATTCACAATGGAGCCGGGTGTTCGTAAATTAAAAGAAATATTATTTGATTTGTATGGCGCAATCAATTTAGAATTACTTCAACCATCACAAATATCAATACCTATAACAATTACTATGGAATCAGTAAGTAAATATTTACCAAAATATAGAAAAATTAGCGAGCAGATGATACACGATAAACCGATGATAGGAATAATGAATGGGTTATATGCGAATTCGCGCGGTAATGGTGGTATTATACAAATTGAAGCGTCGTTTTTTCCAACTAGCACGTTTTTGGATTTAAAATTAACTGGATTACAAGGAAATGTAATGAAGGAGAGTATGAATGTCGCGAAAACTCTTGCGTGGTCTTTATGTTCTCCGGAAGTTCAAAACAAACTATTCACCGATTTTGAAACGAATAAAAACAATTCTCACGGTATACATATCCACTGTCCGGAAGGTGCGGTTGATAAAGATGGTCCGTCCGCTGGCGTTGCGTCAGTCACTGCAATGTATAGCTTATTAACACAACAACCAATTTGTAATACGGTCGCAATAACAGGAGAAGTAGATTTACGAGGAAATGTTCTGCCAATTGGTGGATTAGAATATAAAATAACAGGTGGAATACGCGCAGGCGTAAAGAAATTTTTATATCCAAAGGAGAACCACGATGATTTCATAGAATTCAAAACAAAATATACCGTTAATGACTGTATTCAATTTATAGAAATATCTACAATCAATGATGTATTCAATCACGTTTTTGTGTAAATGGAAACGAAAAAATATATAGATAAATAGTAGATGGCTAATTTTTTATATAAAGGATACAGTATTGCTGATTTGGTTGCGAATGGCGGACCTCAAAATGTAACAGCAAGCAGATACTTAGATAATGGCGCACAATTATCATCGTTTTATAATTCATTTCATTCAGATACAGCAAATAACAATGACTTAAGATTCAGAATAGGTGAATATTTAGTTAGTGGTTCGCAATTATATCCAACAAACACGTGTGCAACTATAGCAGTATCCGAGTATGCCCCAAATACTTATGAAGGCGATGCTCCATTAACATCATCGCCAAATCGTGCAAACTGGGCGAATACAACAATATATACTAATCCAACTGAAGTTATAAGTTCCATAAGTGTATTAAACAATCCTACATACGGAACTCCAAATCGCGCATATTGTATAGTAGTCTCGGGTGGTGGCGGTGGTGGTGGCGGTGGAAGAGACCGTGGCGCCCAAGCTGGCACAGGAGGACAAGGTGGCGGAGGTGGAAGCGGTTCAACACGAGGTGTTATGTTATATTTAGCACAAAATCCAACGAATCCAGCAACAAATACAATTCAATACCGTGTAGGTGGAGGTGGAAAAGGAGGATTAGGCGGAACTTATTATAGTGATAATCCAACAAGTAATCTAAGTGGGGAATCGGTTGACGGACAAAAAGGTGGAAGCGGAGGACAATCATATGTAAATTACAATGGCGTTACATACATGTCAAATGGTGGTATAGGTGGAAATGGTGGTCAAGGTGGCGATAATGGTTCTCGTGGAAATGGTGGTGCGGGTGGAAGTAGTGAAGCACCTTCACCAACAAACCCAATAGATTATTTAGTAGGTGGAAATAACGGTGCAAACGGTCCATCTGTAAATTCAGGTGTCCGAGCATCTGGAGGTGTGATGTCTTCATTTCCTAAACAAAGTGCCGACGCGGGAGCATATACTTTAGGTGGTATAGGTAATACTCTTGGACCGGGTGGATATGGCGGTCGTAGTGACCTATGGGATGATCGCGGAGAACCAGGAGCAAACGGCAATCGCGGTTGGGTAGGTATATTTTTCTATTATGATTAGAATAGCATACAATAATCTTACAAATTATAATATTGATGTAAATTATAGTATGGCAGAATTTAATCTTGTATCATTATCGTATTTATTCTCTAGATTATCCCCGTTTATAATTGTATCCTATTTCGTCCTTCAATCTATATTTAACCAAAACTTGAAAGGAGTTTTTTACGTTGCTGGGGTGTTATTCGCGTGTTTTTTGAACGTTTTGTTGGTTGGAAATGCGATAGGTTCTCCGCCGGGTGGTAGAAATCCAGTTTGTAATGTAATTGATGGTATGCCTGAATTTCCTATAGGACAGACCATTTTAGGATTTACATTCTCATATTTATCATACATAATTATCGCTCATAAACTTGTAAATAATAATGCAGCTACATTCCTCGTATTCCCAGTATTGATTATAGCGGACTTATTATGGAATTACAGTAACCAATGTTCTCAACCAGTTGCATTGTTCTCGTCTCTCGCAATCGGTAGTGTATTTGGAATATTATGGGGTATGATAATAGATAAGGTTGACCCAGAACTTCAATTCTTCAATGGAATAGGAAATAAAGAAATATGTAGCCGACCGTCATCAACATACTATAAATGCACTGTTATGCCGAAAACAGACAAAGTTAAAAAATAGAAGTTTTTTGTATATATTCACATATACAAAAACAACCGATTACGCAATCTCAATAGAACCACTGCACGGTGAAAGTGTTATATCCAGTTTCGCGATAGAATACTTAACAGCAACGTCAATTGTATTTGCGGTGCTGTCGTATGTAATACCATTCAACATAATTTGATTATCGGTAAGTGCGTCGTGAGTGCAATCACCCACTGTATTTATATCACGCAACACAATTTGAGAACCAGCAACAGAATAATATTCATCGGAGCAATTTATCGTAAAATCACCAGAAATGGCGAAATCTAATAATTCAGGTGATTTGAACGTTACAAGGCCATTTATGGTTTCTCCAAATAAAGTCTTAGACCCACAATACTTGCCGGTAGGGGTTTGGTTGAACGCAAAGACAACAGAAAGGAGTTCATAAAAACGCATTTTATAATATATAAAAATATATTATATTTTACATACAAGTAAATTATTCACATATAAAAATGTACGCTATTTTGAGAGAACCATTCAATCAATGTTTTTGATAATTGTCTTCGGAAAAGGTCATCTGCAATCATACCCGGAGCACGGTATGTATCATTAAAATGTATTATAAAATGATTGAAAATACGTGGCATATTGGCTAATGAATATTTCGCGTCCAAGTCTTCTATGAGGAATATAGGATTATTTTTCTTAGCATTTACTACATTGTGAAATACAAATAACATCAGTTTCAGTTCTTCTTTAGTAGTAATCATATTAAAATTTATGGAATCTAAATACATTTTCGCGTGTTTCGCACAAAACGGACACGGTAAATTCGTGCATACATTATAGATATGCTTTAGTAGTTCATTTCGTATTATAGGAAAACTTTCCGGCCTTACCTTTTCCGCAACTGTGTGTAAAAAGAACCACGTCGGTGCACCCCATAACATAATTTTCTTTGGTGGTTCTTCAGGTGGAGGAGGAAGTGATGGTGTCGGTAAGTCTATTTGTCTAGGAATAGGCACACGGAAACTCATAAACATACCGGTATTGGCCGGTAATGACCTTCTATTTCTACCAAACATATTAATTTATATGTATATTTGTATTTTTGATAAATGCGCTAAATGGTATAAAAATATGTATATAATATAAGATAGTTAGAATGGATACAAAAGAGCAATTAATCAAAACAATTCAAGATTGGGTGCGTCTAGATAATGAGATTCGTAAGCTCAAGAAAGAAGAGAAAACGCGAAAGGACAATCAAAAAAAAATATCTTCAGAACTAATGGAAATTATGAAGAAGAATGAAATTGACGAAGTAGATATTAATAATGGAAAGCTAGTTTATTCAAGAAAAAATGTGAAGAAACCAATAACAAAAAAGACACTATTAAGTATCCTCGCTAAATTTTACAAAGGAGATATTACAAAAGCAACGGAGATAAATGACTATATAATTGAAAACCGAGAAGAAGTCACAGTAGAAACGATTGTTCGTAAAATTAAAGATAATTGATTACTCCATTTTTATAACTTGCTACAATCTTAGGGTTTTCGGAACCTTTCAGAATGTCCTCTGTGCTATATACATTATTAAATTTATCAATATGATAAATAATACCATCAATATCCTCTGCGTTAATTTCAACATTATGTTTAGTAGTTTGAATCGGTTGGTCGTCAGACCCCATCAGACCGTGTGGCGCGCCCTTAAAATGAGTTCCACAGAACTCACAATCCGTCTTTCTACGACGAGTGCATTGCTCTCCATTTGCTCTCTTAGCACTACACCTATTTGTTCCCGGAATAGAATTCTTTACGCGCTTACGCTTACTGAAATCTTCTTTAGAAAGCGTTAGACGTTCGTAATCATATACAAATTGCATAATATCGTTTGCGTCGCTGTCTTTAATGCCTTGCGACATAATTTTGTCGCGAATAGCATCTTTGAACTCCACAATATAAGTTTCAAGTTTCTTATTCAATCGTTTATCCATTTTATTTTTGTTGTGTTTATTGAACTATATTATACAAATAGTATATTTCAATTTTATGTAAGTTATAATCATACATTATACGACATTATACTAAAATATGTATGGTAAGTAGAATGGTCGCTAATCTAAACGTGCTATAATATGTCGTTTATAAACATCTTTTATGAATGTACTCGTAAATAATAGAACAGAAACAAAACACCATATACTGGCTATTTCTTGTAAATTACTAGTCATATACGATGCAAATATAGGCCTAGTTAATATCATTAAAAATGATTTTATTATCCATCTCTTATGTTCATATATAACAAATTGAGGAACGAAAAACAGGAAAAAATGTATATTAGAAGATGGTAAATAATAACTTACATCAGTCATAGGAACAGACCAAGCAAAATGTATATTCCCACGATACGTACATAATCTATTACCATTTAACCATTCTGTAGCTATATAATTTTCATATGATTCGTCAAATATAAGTCGTTGAAAATGACGAAATAATAACATAGTTCCACCAACAAGACAGAATCGTTTTATAATTACAAAATATGGTTTAGTTATATGATTACTATCATTTATTTCGGTATGATAATTTATAAAATATGGTTGATAACATATATGAATAAACCCAAGTGTAGTTAAAAACTTATTCCAAAACGAAAGACATTGAGGTGAATCTAAATTATCAGCTACCACATAATACTGTATGGTTTGAAGTATTTCCATTAATGTAAAGTATCCAACTGTGTAAAAAATAGGACTTTTATAATAATAAAAATAATATGATATAGCGCACCCATACAAAGATAAACAAACAGAAACTTCATATGTAAAACACATTATTATATATACATATAGTTAATCCCATTCAATTGAACGAGTTTTTGTGCTACCATCATATGGAATTGCATACTTATTGTCTAATAACCATTTATTCACGTGAATACTATCAATATACACATCGGCTAAAAGACGTCCGTATTTTTCCGTAGAAACATTTTGTAATTTTACTATCTTTCCATAAATCAGTTCATTCAAGGCATCTCTAGATTTCTTCGCCAATGCTATTTCAGCTTCACTCTTACCTTTTATTTCTGGTGAATCAATTCCAGTCAGACGCACGGGGAACCGGTAAACAGGAGAGTTCCTCATAGGTAATTTAGTTGCCACTGTAATTGTATCACCGTCATATACTTTTATTACTTTACCTGAAGAAACGGGAGGAACGAACGGCACAGTAGTTTGCCAGTTTATATTATCGGTATTCGTCCAACAAAGCGCGGTTAGAAAACACGGAATCTTCATTTTTATTTTTATTGAAATTATTTAACATATAATAATTTAATTTCAATTTTGCATTTGTAAAATTTTATGTAATAACGATAAATCTTGTATATCAGTGACATGATAAAATTGTATTCCCATATTATCTGCTAATTTTCCATCAGTTTTTAAACTATCACCAATCATTAAATATTTATTAACATCAACAATATCACACATATCAGGGTTAGGTTTACCAAATATACGTAAAGGCATATTACCCGTGCATAATTGTAAAATTTGCTGAGTGATTCCTGTATCAGGTAATATTAAATGTTTATCGGGATATGTCAAATCAATATTGGAAATAATATACGGTTTAAAACGAGCGGCCGTTAATAATTCGGTCAATTCATTATAATTAAACACATCATTATATAATACAACTAACAATTCAGCTTTATCTAAAGTAGTTGAAAATTCTTGTAAATATTCCTTAGCCGATTTAGTTCCCCAAATGAATGCTTTTGTTATGCCTGTTTTTAATAAATAATCACGAATTAAAACCAAAGGTGTGCGTATAAATTCAACTGGTATATTGATTTTTGCATTTCGCAATGATTCTTCAATTTCAATCGGCGTATATTTATTATTATTTGTAATAACATTATACTTGAAATTTGGTTTAGATTGAATATACTGAATACATTCAACTGCTCCTTTAGTTGGTTCGCCATTTAACAACAATGTTTTATCTAAATCAAATAAAAAAGTATCAATACCACGATATGAATGTGATAGACTTATAATCTTCGTAGTAGAAATAGAATCTGTATAAGGTAATATCATAATCTCCACATTTAATTTATCTTCATAATATCGTATTTGTCGTTTATAACTTTCTAATTCCCAATCAGAACCGTGAAATACGTGGGTTACACTATATTTAGTAATAATTTCTGAATGTGATTTTCCAACAATTTCATAATAAATGTTTACATTACCATATATTTTTAATATAGCATTTAGACGTTCATTTTCAGTTTGAATGGGTCGTCGTTTATATTCAGCTACAAATTCATCTGTATGAATTCCAACTACTAGTTCATCACAACATTGTATGGCCTTGTCGATAATATTTTTATGTCCAATATGAAACAAATCAAATACGCCTGGTAAATATCCTATACGAACCATTATATATATATATATATATATATATGCCAATTATATCAGACGCACAGCGAGTTTTTACAATTTGTGAAAAACAATACAATATACCGAATAGAATCACATTTAAAGATAATTGTGAAGTAAAATTTAATCAAGAACAAGCAGATAAATTATATGAAAATATTGTAAATATAATTAAAATATTAGATGATATTTGTCCGGGTGAATATTGGGCGTTCGGAGGAACATTACTAGGTACAATCCGTTGGAATGCAATTCTACCTTGGGATGATGATTGTGATTTTGGTATTACTATGAAAGGATATTCATTATTAGTAAAAAAATTGGAATATATACATAACGAATATAAATATGAATTTATTGAATGCCACCCAGGATTAAAAATATATATGAATGAAACTTGTATCGGAGATATTTTTGTATGTGATTTAAAAGATAAAAAACATTTAGTATATGCTGGACCTATATATGATGGTGTTCCTAGATTTTATATACATGATTTTATTTTTAATCAAATAAAATTTAAAAAATCTGATATCTTTCCTTTGATACGAATGCCTTTCGGAAATACAACAATACCGTGTCCACGAAATTATAATAAAATATTACACAATAATTATAATTCCGATGTATTAGAATTAATAATCACACCTCGTATAAATAATTCTCATTCATTCATATCAAAAGATTGTTTTATGAAAGTGTATAAAATTGCTAAACTGGGTAAAGATAATACTGAAACTAATAAAATAATGAGTATGTTATTTGGAATAATGATAAACACTAGTATGCACAATTTTATAAATGAAAAAAAATATTATAATATAGATGGTATAAATTTCATACAATTAATCAAAGAACAATCTAAAGAAGAAATTAGATCACAACAATATGAATGTTTACAATCATTGGTTGATGGAATATTACAAAATATATAATGTTATTTGTTTTTCATATAAATAACATTTTACAAATATTAATCAGTTTTATCATTATCATATACATCATAATACGTAGCCATTAACTTATTAAATACGTCTATCGGTTTAGCAATATGATTATATGGAATATTAAATTCTTTACATGTTTGATGAACGATTGGTGCTATTTCAGACAAATAATGATTACACATAGATGGGAATAAATGATGTTCTATTTTATAATTAATACCACCCATAGATTTCGTATACATCATATAGCTGTTACAGAAATTAGCGGAACCACGCACTTGTGTTTCGCCCCAGTCCATCTTACTCATATCCCCGAATTTATTGATTTCTAAATGAGTAGGGAACAAATCATGGTCTGGTGATAATCCAACGAAATAAGTTAAATTAGTTCCAATAATATGAAAAGCCGTATACCAACCACCAAACCAGAACATATTTACAAAGAACAACGTGCTTAATAGATACTGTCCAGCCTGTGTAGACATATCAAATACCGACGGTAGATTCATATGCCATAAATATCCTTTACGAACCCATATTAAATGATACAACAATCCTTGACCGAATAAATTACCCGGAAATATAACATTTAAAAATAAGAATTTAAATACGAAATTGCTACGCGTAAATGTATTTGGTTTGCTTTTAATTTTGTTTGTTTTACGAATAAAAGGCATTGTATGTCTCATATCGGGGTCATAATCTATATTACCTGTATATTGATGATGACGTATTACATGATGATAACTCCATAATAATTGATTCCACATCTGAAGTCCTAGATGAAACGACGACAATAGTTGATTCACTTTATAATTTGAAGATACACCATAATGCGACGCATCGTGCATTACATTAAATCCAAGACCAGTTAGAGAAATACCACTTACCAAACCAAATATAGAACGCACGAACCAATGTTCGCCAAATAACATTTGATATTGGCTAAATAGGAACACACTCCATAACCATATGGTGGTATTTAACCAGTCAAAGTTTGCTTTCACATCACTGCGTTTTAACTTATGGCCGTTTTTATGTTCGAAATGCTGTATGATGCGTCCTCGTAACGTATTATAAAAACCGTCCGGTTCAAACTTAAACATTTGAACGGTTGTAACATCTTTCACTTCATATTTTTTCATTATAGTTTTAATCTTATCCATATCAGAAAATGCGTGATATGATTCAAATAATGCTGTGCAATCAGGTTCATCGCGACTTAATTCTAATATCTCATTACCACCTGGGTGTTCGAAACCAGCTAAATTATACTGTTTGCCATGAATATTAAGAATCATTTATATATATATATATATAAAACATAGTTTTTAATATACTTTTCGGTAATACGTTTTATAAATACATAAAATTTGTGATAAGATTATATGGACGTAAGTGTTTTAATATGTACGATTCCAGAACGGAGTCATATGTTTGTGCCGTTATATACACGATTAACCGAATTAAAATCTAGAGTTTCAGTCCAGATTGAAGTGTTATATGATAATAATTTAGATATAACTATAGGAGAAAAACGAAATCGGTTATTACAAAGAGCCAAAGGAAAATATTGTTGTTTCGTAGATGATGATGATGATGTATCTGATATGTATTTCACTACATATGAAACCGCTATTAAGTCAGGAACAGATTTTGATTGTTTAAAATTAATCGGTCATTATTATTTAAATGGAAAATTCATAAAACCATTTTTCCACGCGTTAAATTATATATCGTGGTCGGAAGATGAGAATGGATATTACCGATGTCCGAATCATTTAAATTTAATTAAGACAGATATTTGTAGACAAATTGGATATATTTCTATGAATTTTGGTGAAGACAAAGATTTTTCGGATAGGTTATTGAAAAGTGGTTTAATAAAAAGCGAATATACGCACGACAACCTATTATATTTATATTATAAAATAGATACTACGATTACTAGACCATCGCTTATGCCAAATATAAAACAAAAACGAAATAAAACTATGGATATGTCGTTGAATTATAATTGATACTGAAAGGTGCGTAAAAAATACAAATTTATTTTTCAGATTGTAATAATTATATGCAGTTATTATATAATGTTTGATGATATTTTACGCGGTCCACCGGGTAAGAACGGGAAAGATGGGAGAGACGGAAGAGATGGGAGAGATGGTAGGAATATACCTCCAACTCCACCATCTACAATGGATTATATGAAAATACGCACAGTATCGCAAACATTCACACACGACACAAAAAACATATTAGCAAGTTCTGTTAATGATAATTTCACTGTAAGTAATAACATCATTAAATTTACTAAATCTGGTGATTATACAATTCATTATCACGTTTTAGGAAATCATATTGATTATCAATCCGACAAAGTCATCGTGCAGATGATACGCAATAATGATGGATATATATTAGATAATGGTAATGGCTGTAATATTCAAAATAAAAAATACGAGAAAATACATTTTTCTAAGGACGAAGCCATATATTTCAAATGTATGTATTCTCCTGTAACATTAGAACCTATAATTGGCATGATAAATATAGACATAAAGCGGATATTATGAAAAAGTATATTGGATTATACATATTACCCAATATACTGTTATGGATTATCCAGTATAATTTTTATGGTATTTGCGGGAATAGCTACAGAAGGAATATTATAATTTGTATTTGCACCGAAATTAGTTCCGCCATTTATCAATTTATTATTCAAATTCGGCAACATAAATGTTGTTACACCATTACCTCCATATGTAGTTCCTAATAGCGAAAATAACGCTGTATTTGACGAAATATTGATTGTTTGACCATCACAACGCGCCCACCCGTCTGGGGCATAATTAAAACCAACGCAACGTATTTCGCCAATAAACGGTTCGGACATTACTATATAATACAACGATAAAAAATTATGGTCTAGGTGGAAATATACCATATAGAGCAATAATATAATTCATTGTAACTGTTTGTATTTGAGTTGCGGTTGGCAAATTACTTCCAAACGTTTTTACGACGGATATATTTGTAGTTCCATCGGTAAATGTTTGTCCGTTCGTTAAACTATATAAGTTACAAACTAAAGAGAGAACACCTTCATTTGAATTGTAAAATAATTGACCGTGAACTGATGGAGTAGTAGTGTTATGAATAATAAAATATTTATGTGTTGGTAATATATCAGCCCTCATTTGTTCTATAGATGAATAACGTTTATGAATATGAAATTCATTTGTTGGTGATAGGAATATATTGAGAATTTGTGCCTGATTTGGGTCGCCAGACGGTCCTTGTGGTCCTTTATCACCAGCTGGTCCTTTATCACCGGTTATTCCTTTATCACCGGTTATTCCTTTATCACCGAGTGGTCCTTTATCACCAGTTGGTCCTTTTAGTCCTTGTAATCCAGTTGTTCCCTGAGGACCAATGGCACCTTTATCACCAGTTAGTCCTTTATCACCGGCGGGTCCTTTATCGCCGGCTGGTCCTTTATCACCGGCTAGTCCTTTATCACCGGTTGGTCCTTTATCACCGGCTGGTCCTTTATCGCCGGCTGGTCCTTTATCACCGGCTAGTCCTTTATCACCGGTTGGTCCTTTATCACCGGTTGGTCCTTTATCACCGTTCGGTCCTTTTACACCTTGTAATCCTATTGGTCCCTGAGGACCAATGGTGCCTTTATCACCAGTTGGTCCTTTTATTCCTTGTAATCCAGTTGGTCCTTTTATTCCTTGTAATCCAGTTGGTCCCTGAGGACCAACGGGTCCTTTATCGCCAGTTAGTCCTTTTACACCTTGTAATCCAATCGCCCCCTGAGGACCAACGGGTCCTTTATCACCAGTTAGTCCTTTTACACCTTGTAATCCAATCGCCCCCTGAGAACCAACGGGTCCTTTATCGCCGGTAGGTCCTTTGTCTCCTTTCAAACCTTTATCACCAACTAATCCTTTTGCTCCTTGTAATCCAATTAGCCCCTGAGGACCAATAGGTCCTTTATCGCCTGTCGGTCCTTTTGGACCAGTCGGTCCTATCATTCCTGACGACATATACATATAATTATATATAATATAATTATATTCACTGAAATTTTACAAGTCAGTTATAAGCGTGGTAATACGTTCAAATGGATACATAAGACTACCATTCAAGCGTAATTTACCAATCAAATAATCTGTTACATTATATATAGTTAAAACACAACCATCAACTGTATATTCAGAGAGTGTATAATACATTCCAGTAGTTTCAGTATTCTCTATAAGAACATATACGAGACTATCAGCATTGCAAATTTCAACAGTAGATAATATTCCCTTTAAAATCTTTGTGTGTAATGTAGTTCCAGCTAAAGTAATTGCGGAAATTTCAATAGGTTGTAGTTGTAATATTTTTATACTCAAATTATTACGTGCTTTTTCTGCTGTATCAATCAATTCTTCCAGTGAAGGGCTAGATATATTTGGATTGCTGATGCGTAAAATACCATCTTCTTGAAGACATAATACATCTGGTATATTCATTCGTTTACAATATTCCCAAGACGGTAAATTATTATAACTTATCAAATTTGGATATGTAATTTGCATTTTTAACGGTGTGTAATTACATACATCAATACTATGCGAGCTTATATTTAATGGAACAACCATATTTGGTATAAAATCTACTGAACTATTTTCAGGTTGTATATAATCAATTACATTCAAATTGTTTGTTTCGTTTGTAAAATCGTATATTAATGTTCGTATAGGTCGTTCATAAACGATTGATATTTTATACCATATATTATTATCAAATGGTATTATATTTGATATTCCCATAAATGAAAGACTATATAAGTAATGTTGAAATGGGATATTTAATGGAGCCACTAATGGTTTAACATTTTTGAATATAATTTTTCCAAATAACGTATCATAATTAGAAAACTGTGTAGTATTCATTACAAATAATGGTTCGGTAATATCACCGAATGTTTCTATATGCACGGATATATTCACATCACCTGTAATTATGCCTCCAACCCACGAAATTGTATTTAATTCACATTTGGAACGTATATTCTTAAATACAAGCGTAAATGTGGTTGTATCTCTAAAATCAACATAAGGAGGATATGATTCCGAAATTGGATTATATTCTAATAATGTTCTTCTATCTACTACATTTAATATAGCTGGCGTTAAAGTATTCGGCTGGAAACCGATGTTGATTTGCTTTATTGTATCGTTTGTTGTAATATATTGTTTTAGATTACCAACTGGACCTTTATCACCAGTTATACCTTTTGTACCAGCAGGTCCTTGTGGTCCAGCTATACCTCTATCACCTTGAATGCCTTTATCCCAGTTATACCTTTTGGACCAGCAGGTCCTTGCAACCCAGCTATACCTCTATCACCTTGAACCCCTTTATCGCCAGTTAGACCTTTTGGACCAGCAGGTCCTTGCAACCCAGCTATACCT
>JACCDP011063881.1_pt1 | contig 18020 bp, 12 predicted proteins | sample 7445841 | NCBI WGS metagenome assembly JACCDP01 (sample SAMN15323441, study PRJNA562643) | freshwater metagenome | isolation source: river surface water | place: USA:Blue River Watershed | collected 2017-08-17
ATAGCGCGGTATTAAAACTCCAGCTACAAAAAAACAATATGCAAGCCCTCAATATATCATTAGTACTAGTGATCTCTCTGGCATTAATTTTATTGTTGGTATTGCTCAACCGGTATAAAGTCAAAAACAAAAGCACCAGGCAACTGTTAGATCAGCGTGAAGTGATTTATCAAAAGAATAAGGAAATTACAGACAGCATAAAATACGCCAGGCTAATACAAGACGCGGTGTTAAATTCAGAAAAAGATGTAAAAAAACACCTCCCTTCATCTTTTCTTTTTTACAAACCTAAAGATATTGTATCGGGTGACTTTTACTGGGTAGAAAACTGGGGAAACTACATCATTTATGCCATAGCTGATTGTACAGGACATGGGGTACCGGGTGCCCTCATGAGCATTGTTGGAAACAACTTACTGCACCAGGCCGTTCATGTTTATGGCTTATATAAACCTTACCAGATTCTAAATTATGTGAATAAAAACACCGCCGCCGTGCTTAACCGCAACCGCTTTGAAAATGTATTGAAAGATGGTATAGACATCAGCCTTATTATGATTGATAAAAAAACACGTAAACTGGAATACTCCGGTGCTTATAATGATTTATGGATAATTCGCGATAAAACCTTAATGGAGTTTAAATCAGATAAGTATTATTTGGGTTCTTATCTGGATAACAACCAGAAGAGTTTTAGTACCCATGAAATAAGCCTGTTAACAGGCGATATGATTTATCTATTCAGTGACGGGTATACTGATCAGTTTGGTGGTGACACGATCCATCAGCGTGAAAAAGGAGGTAAAAAGTTTAAATATTCCAGGCTAAGGGAATTGTTACTATCTATACATGACCAGCAAATGGATATACAAAAGCAGCTTATTCTTGAAACTCACGAGCAATGGAAAGGGGAATTAGAACAAGTCGATGATATTTGCATTTCCGGAATAAAAATCACCAAAGATTTCTTTTCTTCCAATAGTAGCAATGACATTACGTAAATACAGCAACTCTTACTTGTTTTAACATGGCTTTAATTTCAGAAAGGCTGTTTAAGATTCACTGTCTGTCATTTTTATACATCTTTATTTCTGCATTGACATAATTAAGAAGACCTATCCATTAATAAAACATTTACCATTAGAAGTATTGGTGACTAACATTGTATAATCAAAAAAAATTCATGATATTTAAGTAAAAGGTTGAACGCGGAATAAAATCAGCAGTTAACGCTAAAAATAGTTTATAAACTAATTTATTATTGTATACTCTTAACACCTGAAGTACCAATATGTAAAACAGCAGCTCTTTTCCGAAAGGATTGCGGGCAGACTAAATTAAGGGGCTAACACACGAATGTATTCGACTATGCAAAGGTTAAAATTAATTTATTTTACCTTATGGCTGGGTTTATCTGGCTATGTTTCCTGTTATAGTCAGGAAAAAAATCCGCGTTTGGCTGACAGTCTGGAACAAGTTTATAAAACTTCTACCACTGATACAGGTAAAATAAATGTGTTAATCCATTTAAGAAATTATTATACTGATATTGATGTTAATTACGCAAAAGCCGAAACATATATAAAAAAGGCACTGGCCATTTCCAGAAGAATTGACGATAAAGAATATTTGTTTAAAGTACTCGGTTCCTATGCAACTCTATGTGCAAATAAATTAGACTTAACTGGATCCTTAAACAAATTCATAGAATGTATAAGCATAGCCCAGGAACTTCAGGACTCCCTGAAGCTTGCAAAAACATATATCAATTTATCCAACACCTATAATTTACAAGGAAATATTTCACAATCACTGTTTTGTTTAAAAAAGGCTTTGAATTTTATCAGCCAACAGAATCATCCCGAACTTTACTCTACTTGCCTTTTGAATTTAGGAGTCTCTTATATTGCATTATATAAGCAGAAAAATACAGATTCCCTGTTTAATCTGGCAGAAGAACATTTCTTTAAATGCCTAAAGATTGCACAATTATTATTAAAAAAGGATTCAGCCAATATTAGCTTCATCGATCTAATTTACAGGGCACACAACAATTTAGGGTTTTTATACCTGGAAAAGTATAGAAAAACCGGCAATATTCATCATTTAAACGATGCGGGGGAGTACTTATCTACAGCTAAAAAGATGGCCATAAAGATCAAGAATGAGTACAACATTAATTTTGTTCAGGTAAATATGGCACAGTTATTTCTTGAACAGAAAAAATACGCAGAGGCACTGCAATGCTTATTTGAGGCTGAAAAATATATGCTAAAAATTTATTCACCTGAAGACCTGATTGAAATATATGAACTCTACTCCAGGCTTTATGAAAGCACCAATAAACCTGCACAAGCGCTACAGTATTATAAAAAAGCAGATCATTTGAAAGATTCCATTTTCTCAGATACTAAAAACAGGCAATTTTCAGAGCTTCAAATCAGCTTTGAAACTGAAAAAAAAGAAAAGGAAATAGAGCTGCTCCATAAAGAAAAAATTGCCAGTGATAGTGAATTATTAAAACTCCGGCTTCAAAAAACCAATATGCTTACCATCAGCATATCAGTAGTGGTGGTGATTTTGCTCGTCCTTATTTTACTTTTGGCAATATTAAATCGCTACAAAGCCAAAAACAAAACGGCCAAATTGCTATTGGAACAGAGTAATGTCATTTATCAAAAAAACAAAGAGATTACTGATAGTATCCGCTATGCCAAACTTATACAAGATGCAGTGCTTACTTCAGAAAAAGATGCCAAAGCTATTTTCCCTCAATCCTTCGTGTTTTATAAACCTAAAGATATAGTATCCGGAGATTTTTATTGGGTGGAAGAATGGGGCTCCTGCCTGGTATATGCTGTAGCCGATTGCACCGGACACGGGGTTCCGGGTGCACTGATGAGTATTGTGGGAAATAACCTCTTATATCAGGCTATTCACGTTTATGGTTTATACAGACCGCACCTGATTCTAAACTATCTAAATAAAAACACTGCAGCTGTTCTTAACCATAGCCGTGGAGAAAATGTTTTAAGGGACGGGATGGACATTAGCCTGATTATGATAGACAAAAAAACACGTAAACTGGAATATTCAGGGGCTTATAATGATTTGTGGATAATTCGAAATAAGGCATTAATGGAGTTTAAGTCCGACAAATTTTACATAGGTTCATACATGAACAACGACAAAAAGAGTTTCAACACACATGAAATTACGCTGGAGATTGGAGATGTTATTTATATGTTCAGTGATGGTTATGTGGATCAGTTTGGCGGAGACAACATTCAAAAACGTGCCAGGGGAGGCAAAAAATTCAAATATGCCCGACTACGGGAATTATTGTTAAGCATACACAATGAAGATATTGATGAGCAGCGGAAGTTAGTGATTGAAGCTCATGAAACCTGGAAGGGCGAACTCGAACAAGTGGATGATATTTGTATTACGGGAATAAAAATAACTAAAAACTTCTTCGACAACGCTTCTAACAATTCGGTAAATTTCCTTTAAGGTTGGCTTGGCCAGCAGACTTCATTCCACCATCATCTGCTCTTAATTCAATTGTCAAACAGGTCAGGGACATGCATCTTATTCATGTTCCTGCTCACTATGTATTATTGTATTCAACCCGGAAACTTCTAGCATTACTACTTCGCAGTTTGTTGTTGCCCTAAAATAACACTGCTCCCGGTTTAATTTTAACAGTACAAAGTCATGTTTTTCCAAATCAATTGAATTTTTATTAATGGTGATGTTAGCTGCCCCTTTATATATATAACAGCCAAAAAAACAATCTTTAGCATCTATAATAACAGAATGTCCCTCTGGGATTTCCCTATAAACCAGTTTCCCATTCAATCCTGTGCCCAGCATTAAATTAAAATCAGTTGCTTGTCCCCGGCAATTGGTTTTCCAGTCGCCAGCAAATACATCACCTTCTCCTTTTTTTAATTCCTTACTGTAGTGTTGTTCATGTTCAAGCCTGAAAGCTCCGTCTAATACCAGAATATGCCTTTGTATTCCGGGCAAGGGTGTAAATGTACTGGTTTCAATTTCTGTTGAAGCGGTACTTATTCTGCATTGAAAATTCCGTTGCGCATAAGTGGCGCCTGCAGGATATATAAATAATTGCCTGCTGCTACCTCCTGACCAAAAGCTTTTTGCCTGATCTTTTGCTTTTAAAATATAAGGGAAAGTAATCGCAGATTCCATCTGTTTTGTTATTCGTTTAATTCCTTAATAAGTCCCTGCTTTTCCCGCTTAATATAATCCACTATCAAAAAATAATACCAGGTTACTCCAACAGCATATAATGCCGCTGTGATTAAAAAAATATTTACAAAGGTGAAGCCTTCACCAAACATAATTTTCACCATGAGTCCGCTAATAAACCAGCTTCCACTCCAGATAGCCGAAGTAAGTGCACTTACAATTTCCTGATTTTTTCTACCCACATAATTCATCACCAACTCAGAAGTCATAGGCCCTGCCAGGTTCATCAGGGGTTGCCGGAGCAGGTAACAAATAATGGCAATAACCACTGCAACACCAACGTGACTATAATACTCCGTTGTTGCCAGTGCCACTAAGGAAATCACGGCTAAAGATTGGGTAGCAGGAATGGCAATTTTATATCCCATCTGCTCTTTTATTTTGGGTACCATAAGGGCACTCCAGGCTACGAGGCTGGCTGCTACCGCACTAACCTGAGAAAAACTTCCTTTATCCAGGTGATGTACTTTTTCAAAAAACAGGCTAATAAATGGTATGGTAAATCCTGCCCCTACTGCAATAATTAAGGTGGGGATAAGCGCTTTGGTAATGAGTAACCAGTCGTATGAATGTTTAGTTTCATGTTTTCCGGTAACTTTATGTTCCAGCACCTTTTCTTCAATTCTTACTTTTTTTAACACATAAACTCCCAGGAAACCAACAACTGAAAATATAATCAGCATCATTTTTTCATCAAACAAAACCGGATCAAGCGCATCTAAAAATGCTATCACAAGTCCGCTGATAATACCCGCAAAGCTCCAGGTAGAATAGCTTAGGGCAATACCAGCAGTATGTTGAGAACCCGGTGAATTCCGCAGAATAAAAGGTATAATTGGAATTTGCATGAAGGTGAAGGAAGCGCCCCACAAAAATTGTGAAGCATAAATAAAGGGAATGTTCCTGGTGTGAACAAAGTATATGATGCAAAGTGCAAAAAAAGGAACACCGATGGCCGAAATGTAAAAAAAATTGATCACCTTTTTTCCTTTAATAAAAATCCCCATAGGTAATGCCAACAGGAAAACACCGAGGTAACGAAATGAAACAAAACCGGCAATGCTTTCCTCCGAAAAATGCTCTCTGGTCATGTAAAGTGGTTGAATATTCAGGAAAGTGGCATTTACTAACTGAATACAAAATTCGGCAAATATGCAGTACAGTATGGGTTTATTTAAACTTTTGTAATCCCTGATCAGAAATAATTTTGACATAACGCACTTCTTGTTTAAGGATATTCTACGCCGGGCAGCCGCTGGTAAAATGAAAACCCATTTTTCCTGTACAACAGCTTAAAGTTTTTTCTGTAATCCTTCATATTCTCTTCCGAGCTTACCTTACACACAATATAAGCGGGTTTGTCAATGGGCTCTACCATCATCCAGTCCATAGAATAGCGGTTAAACGATAAGTCCGGATCATTTTCCCCGCTCAATAAATCCTGCTTTCTTCTTTTTTCCACATAATTTAACAGGCTCCTGGTATTGGCTCCCGGCTGCTTATTGCTGTAAAAAAGGTAAGCATAGCTTTTAAATCCGTAGGTTTCCACATAACAATCCTTATCTTTTATGCTTTTATAGAAATCAATAGCAGCACGCTGTGAATAGGCTTCAATTTTCGGAACTAAGGAAACCGATAAGAGAAAAATACATAAAATACAGGTGAGGTATAGCCCCTTAAAACCTAACGCTGGTCTGGTTCTGATTTTACTACTGAAATAAAAAATTCCAACAATAAACAATACTCCAATCAGCCATTCCCAGCCTTGCCAGTGAACGCTTGCCTTAATATTTTCAAGTGCAAAAACATCTTGAATTCTTCCAGGTTCCTGCAACCAGGGTTTAAAATAATCAATACAGGGTATTAGCGAAAATACGGTTCCTAAAACAAGGGCTATAAGCAGGATAATGACTATACTCAGGCGTGAAAGAACAAACTCTTTATTTATAAATTTTTGAATGGAGTATGCCGCTAAATAGGTAAGCGGAAACCAGCAGAGGCTGGAGTAATGAACAATTTTGGTTTTTACTATGGTAAATAAAATTAATACCACCCAAAACAGTATTTTCATCCATTGTTTTACTTGTGCTGGTGTTGCAGTGTCTGTTTGAGTTGGTTGGTAAGAAAAAATAAAAAATATGGAAGAAGGGAAACAGCCCATCAGCAATACCACAACATGATACAATAAAAACCCACCGTGCCCGGAATCTTTGGTATTGAATAAGCGCACCTGATACACCATAAACTCTTGTATAATTTCACTGTGCCCGCTTATGAATAAAAGCAGGAACCAACTGAATCCGGTAGCCATCAGGGTTGCAAAAAACAAGAGTAAATGTTTAAAACTAACGGGTACTTTGAAGCGCTGATAGGTCCAGTAGATTCCTGCTGTAAGTGCAACTATGAGTAGTGCAGCAGGCCCTTTGGTTAACACTGCCAAACCCAAAAAAACACCCGCTAAAGCAGCAGTTTTTGTTTTACTGGCATTTAAATCCGTAGAACAGTGTAGTATTAGCTGATAAATAGCTAAAAATATAAAGAGGTTAAACCAGGGGTCAATGATACCGGTTTTGAAATAAAAATGACTCAGCAAGGTGCCTGAATATACCATTACCCATAACCAACCAAATTTTTCGTTGTAAATTCTTTTACCTATAAAAAAAAGACAGTTTAATGTTATTACGCCGCAAATTACATTCGGAAAACGGGCAGCAAATTCAGTTACCCCAAAAATTTTCATGGAAATAACCTGAAGCCAGATAAAGAAAGGTGGTTTTTCCCAGAATGGCTGAAAATTAAGTTGTACTTTAAAATAATCGCCACTTACAATCATTTCCCTGGCGCATTCCGCAAAATTAATTTCATCCCAGTCAAATAAATGAACAGCACCCAAAAAAGGCAGAAACAAGGCAAGGGCTAACAGGGTAATTAAACCTATATTCCTGGTATCAGAATTTATTCTTTTCATTTTTAAACAACTTCCAAACCGGCTTATTTAATTTTTCCAGTTTACTGTTAAAGGCAGAAATATAAAAGAAGTAGTACATTAGTGAGGCCACAACAATGGCGATCAGGGAGCCTGCATAAATATCTTCGAAAAAGTGCTGCGACAGGTAGACCCTTGAAAAAGCAACGCATAAGCCGCCCACAAAACAAATGCATTTAGCGGCTTTATTTTTTATAAGCAGACTTAAACATAAAAACAAACTAAAAGCAGCGGTTGAATGCCCAGAAGGAAAGCTATTGTGAATATGCATATCAACACCCTGTACAATATTAAGGGAAAGTCCTTCATAGCTATGGTAAAAATAGGGGCGGTTCACCTCATCAAACACACCATATTTCAGCACCTGAACAATTAAACCGGAAAGGGAATAGGCGGAGAGAATAAATAAGGACTTTTTAACATTAATAAATAGTAAAACTTCTATCACAAATAAGGTAAACATCCCGTCTCCAAAATAGGTAAGTAATTTAAATGTTTCATTTAAAAAACTATTTCCCACCCATGAATTAAAATAACGGTGTAGGCTAAGCTGCTCGGTTTGGTGGATTAATACTGCCCCCGCAAGCAGGAAAATTAAATAGAGTAAGTAAAACGCTAAATTATGCCTTATGAGTTTTTTCACCACCAGCAAATTTACCCATTTTCTTTAAAATAGCCATTACCCTGTCAGGTGTGGTAAGAACCGCTTCATTTTCCTCAACTGAAAGAAACTTTATAGCGCTTCAGCTTCTGTATATTTAAAGTATCTTTATGCCTGCAAACAATGGTTTATAAGGCAGAAAAAAGAGATTTTGTTGTTTTAATACCCTGTTATAATAACCGGGAAGGTTTAGTTTTTTCTATTAAAAGCATTCAGTATCCCAAGCCTCTTTATGAAATTCTGGTAGTAGATGACGGGAGTTCCCCTCCTATCAGTGAAAATGCCCTGCAATTAGAGTTTCCGGATACCGCTATTCACCTGATCCGCCTTGACAGCAATGCCGGAGTGGTGTACGCGCTAAATACCGGATTGCGTTTTATTCATGAGCATAGTAATTGTGCCTTTATAGCCCGGCTGGATTGCGGAGACAGCTGTGATGCGCTACGCTTCGCAAAACAGGTACATCATTTAAGGAATGATGCGGCGCTGATGTTAAGCGGAAGCTGGTGTAGGTTTGTCCGTTCTGGGAATCAAGAGTCATTTATATATAAGGCGGCTGAGAAGCATGAAGCTATTCTTCAGGAAATGCATTACCAATGTTCTTTTATACATCCTGGAGTGATGTTTAAAAAAGAAGTATTGAGTACGGTAGGCTTATATCCAAACCTATACCCTCACGCAGAAGATTATGCTTTTTTCTGGCTGATTCTGAAAAAACACAAGGGTGAAATATTACCGGAAGTATTAACGGACGTCTACTTTCATAACAAAAATATTTCTTCCAAAAATTACCGGAGTCAGTTGACCTCAAGAATCAATATCATCAAAGCATTCGGCACTTCCTATTTTCATAAAAACCTGGGTATTCTGTTAGTGCAATTGAGGTTAGTTCTGCCAACAGCTTTCATTCACCGCTTAAAAATGATCATCAAAGGAACTTAACTTCTACTGATGACAGGAATTGGTAGTTCTAAATTGTTTTAGTTACATATTTTATTTATCTTGATTAAGCTATCATTTCAATCAGGTATGTTTATACTTAATTTATTTCGATTCAAAACTTGGCTTTTTAATCTTGCCTTAGTTGTTTTGTCAGTGTTTCCAAAACTTCTTACTTCCCAAACCTATTATACCATTGGGAGTAATAATTATGGGGGCCACCACCTGAATGAAGATACCCAGTTTTTGCCTAAAGATTTTTCTTATTCCAAGGTACAAATTCTGGTGTTAAGAACTGAATTAGTTGCTGTTGGAATGAGTACCAATGAAGTGATTACCGGGGTGCAGTGGTATGTGGAAACAGACAACTCTTCGGGCACCTCTACCTATGATGTTTATATGTATGATGATTATTCCTCCTCTACCCTGCCATCTTCTGCTAATTTTACTTCTTCTGCTTCATTTACAAAGGTCGGGAACAGCCTTACCGATGTAGGCACTTTTACCGGATGGCATACAGCCGCCTTTACTACCAATTTTACCTGGGATGGTTTTGATAATATGGTTATACAGGTATGCCGTACTGATGGTATTTCAAGCAGTTCAGACCAGGTAGGCTCTTATCAGGGATCTTCCGATATTTTTGTTAGCGGTTATAATCACAACTGCAGTGCTGCAACAGGTTACTATACCAATACCTATAGGCCCTATATCCGTATAAGAACCAACGGAACTCCTTTACCCGTAGAGCTGACTAATTTTTATTTATCCTGTTTTGCCGAAAAAATTACGTTTAACTGGATAACTGCCACCGAAACCAATAATGATTTTTTTACCATTGAAGAAAGTAAAGAAGGGCAGAATTGGATAGAAATAGCAAAGATATACGGGAAAGGCAATTCCAACTCCCTTTCTCATTATGTTTATGAACATGAAAATGTACTCGAAGAGTATAGCTATTTCCGTCTGAAGCAGACAGATTTTGATGGTAAATTTACTTATTCAGACATCTTATCCTCTAATTGTGTTTCCAACAACGAAAGGGATTCCGGTAATTTATTGGCACACCCCAATCCTTCCATCTCTGTGTTTAATCTTTTCCACAGTCATTTTATGTTAATGGATGAAATAGAACTGAGTGTAACAGACATTAAGGGTGAGTTACTTTTTAAACAAAAACACCATGCCAAGGAGTTATCTGAAAGCCACAGCATTGCCTTAAACCTTACCCATCTTCCTCAAGGAATTTATTTCGTTTACATTCAATGTAAAGATGAACTGGTATGTAAAAAGCTGGTTAAATTATAAAATGTAAAAGACCTGTATATCCTTGGAAACACAGGTCTTTTACATAATTATAAAATTCCTTTATTTATACTCTTTCACCAAAACGTTATTGGTACCTGAGTTGTTAAAGCATCCGGCATCATACATAACGTTAGATGCAGTTCCTATTCCGGCTGCTTTAGCCCATAAACTTACGGTATGGTTACCTGCAGCTAAGCCCGGGAAAACACCTGTTATTATAGCTGGAATGTATTTAGACTGCTCCCTGATTAAAGCAGTAGCATTACCAACAGTGGTTGCTGCTCCATCTACACGCAATTCATAAACCACCCCAATATTTAGTGTTTCGGCATATAAATTTGTTTGCAGGGTTAATTCAATGAGTCCGACTGCATTCTTTTTTACAAATGTACCCATATCAGCAATTTTTTGGAAGGCATTGGTAGGGCTGGCTAATACCTGACAACCCAATGGCTGAAAAGCTGAAACATAAGGAGCCATATCGCTCCAGGAAGCATTTCCTGTAGCATCAGAAGTTAATACTTTATCAACTCCCGGGGAACCACTGGTTATTTTTAAGGGGGCATAAACATTTACACTTCTCGATCCCAGATCAACCTCAAATACCTTTGATCCAGAACTTAAAAAGCGAAATTGATCCGTAGTATCGCAATATTGCAGTCCCCAGGTAGGATAAGCCGGTGAATGTTGCACTACCATTTTATTGGCGTTTTGTATACCTGTATTATATATGGTAACTCCTCCTGCATCTTCTGATCTTAAAGCATAAGGAACAGCCAGTAATTGCGAAGTACCTAATAAGGTATAGGCTGTTCCGCCGGCAGGATCCATTTCTACCTTCAGGTATTTATCTCCATTAGCCCATATCACAGCGGCCATACTTCCGGTAGTATTGGTTCCGGTACCTATTGCTACATTAAACAATCCCATGGCATTAGTGGTTACTGCATGTATTTCTGAATATGCCAGGGTTCCGCTGGCGCTTCCATCGAGTACGCTTAATTTTAATGAAATGGCCTGGTTGGCTAATGCCTGACCAGAAGCATTACGGGCCACCCCCTGATAATTAATTTTTTGAGGAGCCTGGGCAAGTAAAACTGAAAACAGCGCAACTTGCAAAACAATAGTAAGTATTAATTTTTTCATAATAAGTAGATGATTAAAAGTTGGTTTATTTTATTTTTTGAATGTTAAACGTTTTTTGAAAAGTGTCCTGTGCAGTAAATGCCTTTACCTGAAGTGAATAATTTCCTTCGGATAAGCTGCTCAGGTTTACGGTATAATTTTTAGAGAAGGGCATTGCTGATGCTGACTGCAAAACTAATCTTCCCATGGCATCATAAACAAACCAGGAAATTTTTTCTATCGCAGGGTTTTCTGCCTGAATAAGCATGTTTTCATGAACCGGGTTGGGATAGGCATAAATTACCGTTTGTTGTTCCTGAGCCTGTTTAATACTTACATTATAATTAGCAGTAGGTTGTAAAACACCCTGTGTTATTATAGCTCCGGAAGCATTAAATGTATTTACCAGTGCCATTTCTCCAACAGACCACTCGTAAATATTTCCAGCCACTGTTTTTGTGCCCCCACATGTATTGAGCGTAGAAGGGCTTATACTTTGAGCCTGCATGAGCAGAGCCTGAGTAAATCCTCCGCAAAGGAGCAATAATTGTTTTTTAATAGACATGGTTTTGGTTTTTAAAATTTTAGGTGTTTGTATAAAACAATCCATTTACTTTTTTAGTTTACATTATTCTCTGATAAACTATTCTTGAAAAAATTACAATATGTAGTGCATGAATACGTATTTCTTACCTCCTTTCTTTTTTTGATTGATTAATTCTGGTCAAAAATAGAATAGGAATCGCGAGTGGAAGTAAGGTAAATGCAGGAAAGGGAGAGAGGAATTTTCCTGATTCGAATCAGGAGGCTGTAAACAATTTACGCAGACTAATATAATCGATATAATACAATACCTTAATGGAAATGGTATTATTCTGCGCGGTGTTGAGGGAGTTACCCAGGTTGCTGATATAATCACTTCCCTTTATTAATTCTCGTTTAAGTACTGCATCTTTCCATACTAAATTCAATTCGCTTCCTGGAGCGAACTGCCAGAAAAACACTACATCAACATTAAACGCGTTAAAATTTACATCATGACTGTTGTGATAAAATTTATCTGTTAATAAATTCCCTCGTTCACTCAGGTAATAATATTCATGATAGGTGGCCTTAGACCAATAATGCCGAACCCGCATAGTCAATGACATTTTATTGGAAAATTTATATTCACTCGAAAAAGTATTGCTTACGGTTTCCATATCCCTTCTGCCAAAGGTAATGGAATCCTGTTTTTGATTTCTGTTTACAAAGCCTATATCATCATTCCGGGTAAACCTGCCCAATTCATATACAAATGACAAGTGATTATTTACCCTATAACGGGGTGAAATGGAAACATCTATATATTCCCTTTTGTTTTCATTAAACTTCCGGTAATTCATATTTGCGTCCAGGGCAAAAGCTTTACGGTAATCACTGGAAATAAAACCACCACCCGAATAATTAACTGGAAAAGCATAAAACCTTCCGGGCACTCTGGGTTCATAATAATCATAGGTAGTAATCGGTTCAATTCCGTAATTAAAGCCACAGGTGAGAAAGTGCTTAGAAAATGTACCCCAGCTGTTTCCGTAAATACCAAAATTCCAGAAGGCTGATGGATTATACATTCTGGAATAGGAAACATTAATATTATTAAACAGGTTATTCATTTTCCAGAAAGGCTTATACAAATTGTAATTGAAATTTACTCCTGTCTCCATATTATTGTTCATAAACTGCAAGCCTAAATCATTAGGGTCGTAGGTATCTGTTTTTATAGAGAAGTAGGTATTCCACCTGAAATTACCACCCGACTTACCTATATCAAAATTGCCGCTGTATCCTTGCAGCGGTTTTGATTCGCCTGGATTAAAAATATTACTTAAAGCAAAAAAACCACCGCTGCTATAGGTATTGGTTTTATTGTTTAGTCTGAACAAACCGGCGCTTACATTGGCATCATGATAATGACCCTCCCGCATCACATTCGTATTTATAAATGACAAAAAGGAATTGTTTTTCAGTGCCTGATCTAAAACCAGAATATTGTAATTGCTTAATGGCGATGTTAAAATATTCCGTGTGCGGCCCAGGGTATCCTTTACCGTAGAGTAGGTATTTCCAGATACAGCATTGAAAACACCAATACCCAGATTGCTTTTTGTTCGGCCAGATACCTTAGTAGCATTGAGTAATTTTGCCTGGGCCGGATTTTTAACTATTCGCTCTCCTTCCTTTAATTGATCGGCAACACTACTATACCCTAATGGTTCGCCTCCTACCCTTCTCGAATAAAATATTCCGCCTTTATTAAACAATTCAGTTCCTTCTGTAAAAAAAGGTCTACGTTCCTGGTATTGCACTTCAAAAGGGCCCAGGTTAAGCACCTGATTATCGGATTGTACCTGACTAAAATCCGGAACCAGTGTCATATCTAAGGTAAAAGCCTCTGAAATACCGTATTTAATATCCATGCCCCCGCTTGCATTGTAAGAGAAATTATTTACCCCAGGTTCGTTATAAGGATAATTGTTCACCATACCCGCAACATAGGGTGATAAAGAAAGTCGTACCGGAGGTTTAATGTTTTTGAGTCCGCGCAAATCCCCAAACTGCCTCACCAATGCGTTAATAGTTGGGTCAATCGGATTCCAGAATGAGTTTTCCCTTAAACGCCTGATTTTTCTTATCAGGTTTATGCCCCACACTTGTTCTTCTTTCTCTGAAAACCTCAGTGCGGAATAAGGAATCTTCATTTCAATATTCCACCCGTTAGGGGTAATACTTACGGCACTTGACCATACCGCATTCCAGTCAAAATCCTGTCCCTGACTGCTGTACCGGGCATCAATCTGAGTACCTGCAGCAGTTACAAAAAAACCAAAAGCATTAATATCATCATTATAAGTATCGAGAAATACACCAAATAAGTCTGCATTGGCTTCGTTATCCCGGGTACTCAGTTCTCGCAAAATACTATCCGGCCGGTTATCCTGAAGGTTTGCACCAATAAAGATAGCTTCATCATCATAAATTATGTATACGTTTGTTTTTTGGGCAGAAGGATTGCCTGGGATTAAATCCCGTTGAATAAAATCAACTGCCGAATCTGCTTTTTGCCAGCAAGCCTCATCCAGCACACCATCCACTTTCGGAGCCCGTTCTGCCCTGCAGGCATTCAAAACCCTTGGTGCAAGCTCAGCCCGCACCTGTATATACAAAAAAAATAAAATAAGCAGTATAAAATTGGCAGGTCTAATCATTATAGGGTTTATCTAATTTCTTACATTTGCAGCTTCTAAACTAAGTTAATGCTCTTTTTTAAAAAAGTTAATTTGTAAAAAGGGCAATTATCAACGATAAACGGTTAATTTAAAATTATGGAAATTGCTGCCAATAACCCTTCTCTTCAATCATGGATTCCTGTAGAATCCGATTCAGACTTCCCGATCCAGAATTTACCTTTTGGTATATACTCTGATCAAACCATAAAACACCATGTGTGCAGCATTATCGGAAACTCTATTATTGATTTGTTTGCACTGAATGATTTGGGTTATTTTTCTTCTTTAGGTATTGCTGCTGATATTTTTGATAATGAATTCCTTAATGACTTCATAGCCTTAGGCAAAGCAAAAACCCGTGCCTTGAGGCAACGCTTGTCTGACTTGTTAAACAGTGAAACTACCGAATTAAAAAATGCCCAACAGCAACATAACCTTATTTTCAAACCTGCACCTACTGTTCAGTTATTAATGCCAGTAAAAATTGGTGATTATACCGATTTTTTCTCCAGTATTGATCATGCCAGCAATATGGGAAAAATGATTCGTGACCCTCAAAATGCTTTACTGCCTAACTGGAAACACCTTCCCGTGGGATATCATGGCAGGGCTAGTTCCATCAGGGTTTCGGGTCATAGCTTTCATCGCCCAAAAGGGCAAATGAAACCAGCTGATGCAGACGCCCCTGTTTTTGGCCCAACAAAAATGTTGGACATTGAATTGGAAACTGGTTTTATTATTGGAAGAAGTACCGAAATGGGAAAAAGTATTTCTACTGCTGAAGCAGATGAATATATCTTTGGCATGGTGTTGTTTAATGACTGGAGTGCGCGCGACATTCAAACCTGGGAATATGTTCCTTTAGGCCCCTTTCTGGCAAAAAATTTCGCCTCTACCATTTCTCCCTGGGTGATAAGCCTTGATGCCCTGGAACCCTTCAGGGTTAAGGGCTATACACAGGAACCAAAAGTGTTGCCCTATTTACAATATTCTGGAGAAAAAAACATAGACATTCAGTTAGATGTATTGCTTCAACCTGCTCAAACTGCAGAGGCTACTAAAATTTGCAGCAGTAATTACAAGTATATGTATTGGACCATGGAGCAACAATTAGCACATCACACCATTAACGGGTGCAACATGAATGTAGGAGACCTGCTGGCTTCGGGAACCATAAGCGGACCACAGGAAAGTGAATTCGGGTCACTGATTGAACTTACCTGGAGGGGTACCAAACCCATAAAACTTAATGATGGCAGCGAGCGTAAATTCGTTCAGGATGGAGATACACTGATTATTAGGGGCTATGCCACTAAAAACAAAGTGCGTATTGGCTTTGGAGAATGCCGCTCAACCGTTCTCCCCGCTAATTAATCAGGTGCTAAGTTGCATATATTTTTATACTATTATAAAGCTACCAGGAACCTGCACAACATATCTTGTTATTTGGTTTATGTTAAAAAAATAGAACCTTTTAGTTTATTCAAGAGACCTTCCGCAAAATCGGAATTAGTCCCCGCCTGCCGGAACCAACACACCTAATCGCTCAAAGGTGCTTTACACGTTTGCGGTTAAACGGGCAGGGAAAAATCCCGACTACCAATGGTGCGTCGGAAGGTTTAATACCCCGGCACTTGGGGCGGAATTCGGATACAAGGCTTGCCCTGGAGTTCATACCGTGATTGTGTCAAAAAATTAGAGTAACAGGTGACATCTTAACGGCTCATTAATACAAATATTTATTTAATTGTAAGAAATGCATTGACCTGAACAATATTATTTCGTATTTTGTATTATAACATAAGGACTGTATAAAAGGGATACTATTAAGACCGGGTTGATTTAATTGTTGAAAGATTTTAGACTCGATAAGAATGTGGTCTGGTTACGAAAAACACTTATACAGAAACGGATGTACTAATTCAAACCAAATAATATTTAATAAAGAATTTAGTTATTTAACAAGTAAGTACTAATATGGATAGTGTTAATATTTTTGTTTTAGAAGATGAACTTATCGTCGGTGAGAATATCAGAATATTTCTCTCGGAAATAGGATATAATTGCCATGAGCCTGTTACCAGTAAATATGAAGCTATTGAAACCCTAAAGAATCAATCTTTCGATATTGCCCTCTTAGATATTAACCTCTTTGGTAAAAACGAAGGAATTGAAGTGGCTGAGTTTATCAATCAACATGTTAAAATTCCCTTTATTTTTTTGACTTCTAATGCAGATAAAAAAACAGTGGATGAAGCCAAAAAAACCAACCCTAACGCCTATCTCCTGAAACCTTTTAATAAGGATGATTTGTTTACGGCTATAGAAATAGCTCTGCACAATAACTCCGGTGGAGATGAAGTTGCTGACCCCAATGTTTCTGAGGCTTCCATCTTAAAAGATTCATTTTTTATTAAAGTAGGAAACCGTTATGTAAAACAAAACATTCATGAAATTACCTATTTTGAATCTGATGGTAAATACATTATCCTCTACAATACCGAACTAAAATCTTTTACCATACGCTCTGGAATTGATGAGCTATTGCTGAAATGCAAAGACTTTGGGTTTATGCGGGTTCACCGCTCTTATTGCATCAACATTAACTTTGTAAAGGAAATTTCTTATGATCATATGATCATTTCAGGAAAACATATTCCAATTGGCAGGCTATACCGCGAGGAAGTGATGAAAGTGATTAATAAATTGTATTAATCGTTTTTACAGAAGAAATAAGCTAACAAATAATCTTCGTTAGCGACCAGGCATACAACATTCTCACGATCCTTAAAAAAAATAAGATGTTATGCTTAGCCCTAATGGCTTATACTTGTTTTATTCTTTTGTACGCCTTAATTAAGCAATACCTTTTTAGCATCTTCCAGAATATCAAAGGCTGTTGCCTTGTTACTGGCTTCAGCGTAGGCTCTCAGCACAGGTTCGGTTCCCGATGCCCGTACCATTAACCAGGAATTATCATCAAAGAAAAACTTAAACCCATCCAGGTCTTCCATTCTGCTTACCCTGTATTTTCCAAATTCTTTATAGCTGCCTTTCTTGCAGTTCTCCACAATTTTATTTTTTAATCCCTCATCCAGGTGCAGGTCATTCCGCTCAAACCAAAAGCTTCCTGTTATTTCGTATACCTCGTCTATCAATTGTTTCAGGCTCTTTCCTGTTTTTGCCATAAACTCCCAAATGGTAAGTCCCATCCATATCCCATCCCGCTCAGGAATATGACCTTTAATAGCAATTCCTCCACTTTCTTCTCCACCCAGGAGGGTATCTTCGGTTACCATGATTCCGCAAATGTATTTAAATCCAATTTTCACTACTTCCAATGGCATTTGGTAATACTGGCACATGTTTTTTATTTTAACGGTTGTGCTGAAAGCCACGCATACCTTGCCTTTCATGCCTTTGTATTTAACCAGGTAATGAATCAGCAATAAGATAA
>JACCDP011115968.1_pt1 | contig 18020 bp, 19 predicted proteins | sample 7445841 | NCBI WGS metagenome assembly JACCDP01 (sample SAMN15323441, study PRJNA562643) | freshwater metagenome | isolation source: river surface water | place: USA:Blue River Watershed | collected 2017-08-17
AATGCCAGCGCAACTGAAAATTATACCATTTCAACTTTAAAATTAATCAATCTAACTTCATCTTTTTGGCTAAAAATCTTCAAAAAGCCCCAAGCTGTATGGATATACAGCTTTCGTTTTTTAAAGTTTTTATCTCAAAAATATTTTGTTAGATTGATTAATTTTAAAGTTGAAATGGTATAATAACTGCAAGTTTTGCCTAGTTAATAACGCAACACCTTTGTTGTTGATGTTGATTATCGGGTATAATTGGATTGCTTGATGTAGTAGCAGGTATTGGATTGCTTGGTGTAACAGCAGGTGGATTTGTTATTTCTATTGTATAGCTCTCTGAACTGCAGGCAAAAGTTATAGATTTTAAGTTGGTTTGTGCTGCTATTTGTTGTAAAGTAGGATAATCTTCTATTTCAAAAGGAAGAGTTAAGCTCTGCAATGGATGTTTTGTGGTTGAATTGTTTGTTTTGAGTGCATCTAAAATTAATGGTAAATCTTCTAATTTTAACGAACACCCGGCCAAATTTAATTTTCGCAATTCTGGCAGTTTTTTTATTACTTCGCTCAATTTTTTAGCAGAAAGATTTTTTACATTTGTTAAATCTAATTCTTGTAATTTTGATAACTTTGCGATTTGATCTAATCCATTAGCATTTACTGAACTATCTTTGCAACTTAATTCTGTTAGATCTCCTCTAATAATTGATACCGTGTTTAGTAGATCGGTTAATGCTCTTGCACGAATTTTTTGTGCTTCTTGGCATTCTTGATGTGATGTAAAAAAAGAGTCTTCTGAACCTCCAAACATTGACTCAAAACTCAACGATTTTAATTGTATACATTTGAGTAGTATGTCAACTAATTTTCTAGGTTCAAGAGCTACATTTACAAATTTTAATTTTTTTAATTCTCTATTATCTAGTGCTATTTTTAATGCTTGGTCATCTTTTATTAAGCTTCCACGACTAATCGGAACTTCGGGATCTGAATATGAAAAATTGCTGGATATGGTTAAATATTCAAGGATATTATTTTCTGGTTTTAAAAATTCCACGATCAATGACTCATTATCATAAGAGTTAGATCTTTGATCTTTTTCAAGTTTTTCAAGTATTTCATTGAAATATTGTTGATCAGGACCAAGACTAAGGACGCCTTCTTTTCTTGTAAATGAAAGAGTAAGTGGTTTTTTTTCTGATGGTTGTTGTTGTTGAGATCTCATTATATTAATTAATTTTAAAGTTGAAATGGTATTAGTAAAGTTTGATAGAATGTTGAAATTAAAATTTATTTATTTTTCTAAACCAAAAGCATTGTGTAAAATTCGCACAGCTAATTCGCCATATTCTTTGGCTATTAAAACCGAAATTTTGATTTCAGAAGTAGAAATTAACAATAAATTAATGCCTTTATCTGCCAATGTTTTAAACATAGTGTGTGCAACACCAGAGTGGCTAATCATGCCAACACCAATCACCGAAATTTTAGCAATGTTATTGTCTATTTTTAATTCAGTAAAATTTACTTCGTTTTTAATATTTGCAATAGCGATTTTTGCTCTTTCTAGTTCATCGTTACTGGTTGTAAAAGTAATATCTATTTTTTTGCCATCAGCACTGATGTTTTGCACAATCATATCAACATTAACTTCTTGGCTTGCTAAAGCACCAAAAATTGTTGCTGATAAACCAGGGTGATCTGGCATTTGTGATAAGGTAATTCGAACATCGGTTTTGCAATAGCTAATGCCGGTAATTAATTGTTTTTCCATAATTTCTGTATTGTTATTAACTAAAATTGTTCCTGAATTTTCGTTGACTTCTTCAAAAGAAGAAAGCACTCTCACTTTAACATTATGAGCCATCGCCATAGCCACAGAGCGAGTTTGTAAAACTTTTGAACCGCTATAAGCCATTTCTAGCATTTCTTCATAGGTTATTTTGTTAAGCTTTTTTGCTTTATCAGTAATGCGAGGATCGGTAGTATAAACACCATCAACATCGGTATAAATATCGCAAATATCGGCATTTACTGCAGCAGCTATTGCTACCGCAGAAGTATCAGAGCCACCTCTACCAAGAGTAGTTATTTTATTTGATTCAAGATGCATGCCTTGAAAACCTGCTATTACTATTATTTGATAGTTTTTTAAAGCCTCTAATAAAACTTTACCATTTATTTCATCGATTCTGGCTTTACTATGAACATTATCGGTTGTAAGAGGAATTTGCCAACCCAAGAAAGACCTAGCTTTATAACCCATAGATTGCAACTGTAAAGCCAACAAACCACAAGTTATTTGCTCACCTGTGGCAACAATAGAATCGTATTCGCTTAATGCATAATTATTTGTTAAGCTTGAAACCTGATTGCAATAATCAACTAACTGATTAGTAACCCCAGACATTGCCGAAACCACCACTATCACTTGATTATTTTTTTTAATTTCAGCCTCAACTTTTTTAGCAACATTTTTGATTCGCTCGATATTGCCAACCGAAGTTCCGCCAAATTTCTGCACTACCAACATAAGAATAAAATCAAATTTTAAAACAAAAAATTGGCAAAAATTTTAAACCCAACTCTTTTAAATGCAAGTAAATTTTTAAAATAAATTTTATTCTTGTTTTATTAATTATCAAAATATAAAATTTTAGCAGAAATTTCTTCTCAAAACTAAAATTAAAACAAATTTAAAATTTAACATTGCCATAAATAACTTAAACATAAAATATATGAAAACCCTTGAATTAGCCAAAGATATCGTCTTTTTATGTAACAAAAATAAATATCAATTTAATAACACTAAAATACAAAAATTATTATATCTTTTTGTAGGATTTTGCCTAATCAATGATGTAAGCGAAATTTACGATATCGACGAAAAGCCAAAAATATGGCCTTATGGCCCTGTTTTTCCTAGGGTGCATAAAAGATATCAAAATGAAATAAAAAAATGCCAGCAAGATACCATAAAATCGGTAAGTGATGAAAAAATCAAAGAAATTCTCGAGCAAACTGTGAAAAAATGGGGAAATATTTCAGCAGCTGTTCTCTCTGATTGGTCTCATAGACAAGGCTCTCCTTGGCATGATTTGGCAACGATAAAAATCGCCAAATGGAATACCGAAATAGATTTAGAAGATATTAAAATTTATTTTAAAAATAATGTTGAAAATGTAATTTAATTTACCATGAAAACTAACCAAAAATTTAACCCGAGCAATATTCAAAATAATTACACTGGTTCAGAAGATAATGATTTAGAAAATTTACCTTTTAAGGCACTGTTGAATTCCAAATTTGTTTTAATTTTTTGCTAGTTTTGAGGAGAAATTTTAGCTATTTTTAGCCTTATATTAAACATATTAGGCTAAAAATAGCTGAAATTTATACCAAAAATGGCAAATAAATTAAAATATAATTTGGGATGCAACAGTGCCTTTAAAGATCAAGTAAAGTTACACTATGAATCTAATCCCTTTAAAGAAAGAGATAAAAGTTTCCTTGCCGAAAAAGAGCAACAAGATATAGATCATAAAAATAAAGATATGACTATGAAACAGCAGTGGTCTAGTCTGCTAAAATGGTATCTTATAATATTTACATTATTAATGTTTGCAACTCTTTGTTTTGGTAAAAAGTTGGGTCTCGAGTTTATCACATTAAATTTTTTGATCGCATTTGGTTTTGCAAAAGTGGTTGGTGTAGTGTGGTTGATAGTGAGTCATCTATTTCCTGATGTTAAATAATGGCATTTTTCATCCCAAAAGATCGCAAAAAAAGTTTTGCTAATTAAAAAATAAGTCTTTAAAATATTGCCCATATTTCAATAATTTAGTTTGTAAAATATGGAACATATTCCTTTTGATAAAAGATCTGGCACTATTTGGTATAATGGCGAGTTTCTTGATTGGCAAAATGCCAAGGTTCACATTTTAAATCATGGCTTACATTATGCTTCTTGTGTTTTTGAAGGCGAGCGAATTTATAACAAAAATATTTTTAAAAGCCAAGAGCATTCACAAAGGCTTCATAAATCTGCTCAAACTATGGATTTTATCATACCTTACAGCATAGCAGAATTAGAAAAAGTTAAACAGCAATTAGTAGAAAAACAAAACATTATCAACGGCTACATGAGAGCTTTTGCTTGGCGAGGTTCTGAAAAAATGGCAATTTCAGCACAACACAACACAATACACACAGCTATTGCTTGTTGGCACTTCGATACTTACTATTCTGCCGAAAATATTGCTACAGGTTTAAAGCTTGCTTTTGCTAAATATCGTAGACCAAACCCCGATTCTGCACCAGTTTCTGCTAAAGCTGCAGGGCTTTACATGATTTGCACTATTTCAAAACATCAAGCCGAAAAAGATGGCTATCACGATGCTATTATGCTTGATTATAGAGGTTATATAGCTGAAGCAACAGGGGCAAATTTATTTTTAGTAAGCAAAAATAACGAGCTTCACACTCCAACCCCTGATTGCTTTTTAAACGGCATCACTAGGCAAACCGTTATTGAATTGGCTTTAAAAAAAGGCATAAAAGTGATAGAAAAACATATTTTACCAAACGATCTCATCAACTACCAAGATGCTTTTCTCACTGGCAGCGCGGCCGAAATCACTAGAATCGGCTCTATCGATCGTTATACATTTAACAATGCTAGCCAAATAACTCTCGATCTTATTTCTGATTATCACAATTTAGTAAGAAATATCTGATAATTTATGTTTCTATTTAAGCTTTGTCTGATAATTTTTTTTGTGGTTGTTGGTAATGCTGTTGCAAACGAAAATGATAACACTATTCAACAAATATCTGGCAAGGCATTTGTTTTAGATGGCGATTCGATAGTTATAAAAAAAATCAAAATCAGGCTCAATGGCATTGATGCTCCTGAATTCACTCAAGAATGCTTAAATGCTAAATCTCAACAATATCAATGCGGTTTAGTGAGTAAAAATTTTTTAATCAATTTGTTAAAAAATCAAGAAGTAGTTTGCAATTATCAAAAACTCGATATTTATAACCGTATTTTAGGCGATTGCTATCTCGAAAAACTCAATATTAATCATCATTTATTAGCTAACGGCATGGCAATTATTTACGATTTTAACCATGCAACTAAACAAGAAATTGATCTCGAAAAAACCGCCAAAGAACAGCAAAAAGGTATTTGGCAAGGGGCTTTTGAACTTCCTAAAACCTACAGAAAACACAATAAAAAATATGAAAAAAGAAAAAAAAATACCACTGGGTAAAAAATCACAATATCAACTTGCAAAACCGAATTGCGAATTGCTTTTTGCCATCAACAATCCACACCCAGATCTTGATTACAGCATTCGTTTCACTTGCCCCGAATTTACCTCGCTTTGCCCGATCACTTCTCAACCAGATTTTGCTCATTTAGTGCTCGATTATGTGCCAAAAAATTTTATTATCGAAAGCAAATCGCTAAAAATGTATTTATTTTCTTATCGTAATTATGGCTCTTTTCACGAAAGTTGCACAGTGCAAATTGCCAAAGATTTACTAGCTATTTTACAGCCAAAATGGTTGCGATTTTCTGGTTATTGGTTTCCTAGGGGGGGCATACCTATTGATGTTTTTTTTCAGCATGGCGAATTACCAAAAGGAGTTTTTGTTAAAAAACAGCCTTCTTATCAATATTTGGCTCGCATTTAACTTTTTTCAGTGCCAAAATTAACAAAAAATTAAAACAAATTTAAAATGCAACAGTGTTAATATCAATTTCAATAAAATTAGCATAAATTTTATCTTGCAAAAAAATAAACTAATGCTAAAATTAGTTTTGATTAACTTTTATTTTTAATAATTTAAAAAATCTACTATGAAAAAAATAATTTTTACAATTTTAGCATCGGCACTTCTTTTTTCTGCTTGTGCTACTAAAAAAGAAATGCAAAAAGATTCTGGAAAGCAACTAAAAGATTTGCCAGAATGGGTTTTAAATCCTAGCTTTGAGGTTAAAGAAGGTGTTGCTGGTGTTGGTATTGCTGGCCCTTCACGTGGCGGTATTACTGTGCAAATTCCAAAAGCCGAACTCGATGCTAAAGCCAATATTGCCTCTACCATTCAATCTGAAATTTCTAGGGTAACTAAAAATGCTCTTCGCTCTGCCAAGGTAAATGATAACGACGATGTTGAAGAATTTTTCGCTCAAGCTAGCAAAGAAGTAGTTAAAAATCTACCTATGTCTGGTGCTAAACGCGATAAAATCTTTAAAGCCGAAGATGGCACTCTTTACATCAGAATGATACTTGGCACCGAAGATTATAGCAAATTCTTAAAAAATAGCCAAAAAGAATTTGAAGATAAACTAGCTAAATCTAATTTAAGCCGAAATAATATCAGTAAATCTCAAGAAGCCACTAAAGATCTTTTTGATGAACTTGAAAAAGAAAGAAAAAACGAAGCAAAACCAGAAACAAAAGCTGAAGCAAAAGTTTCTGCAAAAGAAGAAACCACTAAAAAAGAATAAAAAACCATTTATAACAAACAATGGGGCAAGGTTTTACCTTCCCATTGTTTTGTTGCAATTCTGATATAATTTTTTTTATGAAATTAACTAAATCATTTTTTATATTGTCTATTTTTTTGTTGTGCAATTGTGTTAAAATTGCAACTGACACCGAAAAAACCGCAAAAAACTCTTCTGCTTCTAGTCGAATTAACAATTCACAATCTAGTTCTAATAATGTTCTTAAAGAGCTTGATTAAAAATGAAAATAATTAAATCGCTTTTAATCTTTTTATTGTTGCCCACTATGATTTTGGCAAAAGAATCTGTTCCCAAATGGTTTTCTAATCCAAAACAAAATGATTCCCAAAATCTTTACGGCACCGCCTCTGCTAACACTCTCGAAGAAGCTACCAAATATGCTCTTGTCGATTTAGCATCGAGGCTGATAGTTTCTATTTCTAGCGAATCACAATTAACCAGAGAAGAAAATCAACAAAGTTTCAATGAAGAAATGAAACAAAAAGTTCAGCAATCTATCGAAAAAATTAGTTTTAGCAATTACCAAGTTACTAAAAGTGCACAAGAAGATCAAAAGTTTTTTGTAGAAGTTTCTGTTGAAAAAGATCCTTTCATTTCCGAACAACAAGATAGAGTTCAGTTTCTACAAAAAAAAATATCCGATCTTGATAATTTATTACCTTCTGCTAATTTTTTACAAAAACATATTACCTTAAACAAAATAATTCCTTTGGTGCAAGAGCTTGAGCTAAAAACTCGCATTATTAACGGAGCAGGTGCTGAAGCTAATTTGTCAGGTGTTTTAGATATGCTTGCAAAATATCAAAATGAGCTAAATAAATCAACTATTTCTGCCGAATTTTATTTTGATAAATCATCAAATACCAAGCTTGTTAATGTTGTAAAACCTTTTTTAAACAAAGATGGTTTTACTATTTCTATGGTCGAAAATAATTCTAGTCAAAAGCAAATTAAACTTATTGCTAAATACAATTCTAGCTATAATTTTCTTTATAACACTCACATAGTTAAAGTAAAAATTAATTTCGAAAATATGGTGCAAAACAAAACCATTGCCAGCAACTTATTTGAAATTACAGGCAATTCGGCAATTAGCGAAGAAGAAGCAATAAATTCTGCTTTGCAAATTTTTAAACAACAAATCGAAAAAAACGGTATTTTAAATATTCTTGGAATCATTAACAACAAAAACTAACTATGAAAAAACTTATCTTTCTTCTAATTTTTACCTTATCTGCATCTTGCACTCCTACTATTAAAAATTTTGATAAATATCAAAAGCAATTTGCTAGCAAAAGCTCTTTTATGCCCACAGAAGAACAGCTCGAGAAAAAAACTGTTAAAGTTGCCGTTTTTGATTTTGATGAAAAAGATATTGAGTTAGCTAAACAAGCTAATTTAGGCAAATCTTTAGCAGGCGAACTAGAAACTTTTTTGGTAAAAAATAAATTAGCAGAGCTTGTCGATCGTAATGCTAGCTCTAAACTACAACAAGAAATACAATTAGCCGAAATGAACAAAACTGGGGCTTATGCAGGGCCAAAAGTAGCTGATTATGCTGTTTCTGGTATTATTACTAATGCCGATTTTAATAGCAAGTATGTTGAGGGCAGTGTTTATGTTAATCCTAAAAATGGCAACACTATAACCATTCCCCCTAAATTTGTTTATAAGGCTTCAATAAGTGGCAATATTAAAGTCTACGAACTTCCTTCTCTTGCTGTGGTTAATGGCATAGAGCTTTCTGGTTTAGCAACACGTAGCGAAAATGTGCAAAATAATGGCGGTTTTGCTTTAGGTGGCATTCGAATTGGCGGTGAAAATGCTGAAAGTGTTAAAAGAGATGATGGCTTGGTGCGAAAAGCTGTAATAGATGCGGTTTCTTTTGCCGAAGCTAATATTTTAAATGCTTTTGCAAAACGTGGTTATATTTTAGAAAAACGAACTCTAAACAAAGAAACTATTTTTAAAGTTAATCTTGGTTTTGAAGATGGCTTAAAACATGGCGATAAATTTGATGTTTCAGGTGAATACGAAATAGAAAATCCTATCACAGGAAAAGCCGAAATCGAGAAAAAAATTATTGCTAGTGGCACAATTTCACAAATAATCGATCCTAAAACTTGCTGGGTTATCATTTCAGATAGTAAGCAAGCTTCTGCTGTAAGAATTGGTGATGTGATAAAGCTAAAATACAAAGCTAGTTCTTTTAAATCTATCGATCGTTTAGCAAAACAATTAATTTAACATTAAAGTTCGCTTTTACAAATAAAAGAATCACAGCAAATTGAATGAAAATTAATTTACACTTAATATCTGATTCTACTGGTGAAACTTTAGGTTCAATTGCTAGGGCGGTGCTTTCGCAGTTTGAAAATGTTGAAACTACCGATTTTATTTGGTCTCTTACCAGAACCAAATCTCAACTTGATAAAGTATTAGAGGCAATTTCGCAATATCCTGGCATTGTGCTTTATACTATTATGCAAGATGAATTTGTTGAGCAATTACGAAAAAAGTGTCATCAACTTCAATTGCCTTGCATTCCAGTTTTATCGCACATTATTGCAGAGTTTTCAAAATATTTAAATATGAATATTACTCATGCTGTAGGTAGGCAACATTTGCTTGATCAGCAATATTTTTCGAGAGTCGATGCTATTAGCTATACTTTAACTCACGATGATGGTCAGGCTTGTTTTGATTATTATGAAGCCGATATTATTATTATTGGAGTTTCGCGCACTTCTAAATCGCCTACCTCTATTTATTTATCTTTACGAGGCTATAAAGTTGCCAACATACCATTTGTAAGTATGCAAACCATTCCTGCAATAATTTATGAATTAAAAAAACCACTTATTGTAGGGTTAGTAATTAATCCAGAAAAATTAGTTAATATTCGGCAAACTAGGTTAAATTCCATTGGTGAAAACAGTATTTGCGATTATACCGATATTGAAACAATAAAAAGCGAAATTGCCGAATCAAAAAAACTCTTTGCCAAATTACAGTGCCATGTAATTGATGTTACCAAAAAATCTGTCGAAGAAACTTCGGCAAAAATCATTCAGCTTTTACAAGATAAAAAGTTAGAAAAAAAATAAAACAAATTTGCAATACAACAGTGCCATTATTTAAAAATAGCAATCTGGCATCACTTCTTGAGCTGATGCAAAACGATTGTTTATCCAGGTGAGTTGTCGTTTAGCATAATTGCGAGTTTTTTGGCTTGTTAAGTTAATTGCCGATTGTAAATCAAGTTTTCCAGCTAAATATTGTGAAATTTCTGCAAAACCAATGGTTTTGGTTATGTTGTAAATATTGTTATTAAGTTGTTTTTGTAATTTTTCTACTTCTAGTATTGCTCCGTTTTTTAACATTTGTAAAAATCGTAAATTACAGTTTTCGTATAGTTTTTGCCTAGGTAATTTGATAGTATGATGTTGGAATATTGCTTGTGGAAATATTTTTATTTTTTCTTGCTGATGCCAAAAATCGATAGTTTTATTGGTTTGTAAATAAACCGAAGCATAGCGAATAAGTTTTTGTTTATCAATAATTTTGTTGTTTCCAAATTGATTAGCAAATTTTTGTTGCCCCATTTGTTGATATAAATTTTCTGCTTGCAAGATAAATGTTTTTTCAATTTCAGGAATAAAATTTAAACCATCAAGTAAAGCCGATAAATACATGCCTGTGCCACCAACAACTATTGGTGTTAGATTGTTTGTAAAACAGTTTATAATACTTTCTTCTGCTAATTTTAGCCAAATTGCTACCGAACATTGTTGTGTATAGTTTAGTCTGCTATAAAGATAATGCAAAACTCCTTGTTGTTCTTCTAAACTAGGCTGAGCAGATAAAATTGGCAAACTATCATAAATTTGCAAAGCATCGGCATTGATAACTGCCCCATTATATTTTTTGGCTAGTTTTATTGCATAAGACGATTTGCCAGAAGCGGTAGGGCCTGAAATGATAATTATTTTTTGTTTTAAGCTATTTTGCATTATAAATTTGTTTTAATTTTTCTGGATGCAACAGTGCCTTAAAGATGAGCAATGGTATTGCTCGGTATTAACAAGTAATATTCGCCATTGCCATACATTTTTGAAGCTTTTTGTTCGGCATGAAAGCCACTACCAAAAAATATATCTCCCCTGCCTAATCCTTTAATATCAGAGCCAGTATCTTGAGCCATCATTAGTTTATAAAAATTTTGTTTTTCAATTTCTACCCACAATAAACTGCCATAAGTTATTAATTCGTTATCAATAGCAAGCGATCTTTCGGCGATAAGTGGAGTAGCAAAAGAGCCAACGGTTTGTTTTGCATTAGATAGGGCAAAAAAAATGTAGGAAGGATTCAAGTTAAAGATCTCTTGTTGTTTTTCTGGGTTTTGCTTTAACCATTCTTTGATGGCTAATGGATTAATATTTTCAAAATCTAAAATGCCGTTTTTTAACAAATAATTGCCAATTGCTACAAATTTATGCTGATTTTTACCAGCATAAACAAGTTTTACTTTTTTATGATTTGGTAAAATTACCGTAGCTGATCCTTGAATATGGGTAAAAAATAAATCAACCTGATTATCAACATAGAGTAATTCGAGCTTTTTATTTGCCAAGGCCCCGTTATTAATTTGTTCTCTAGTGGTAGAAAAATCAAACCAACTAGCATTTGGTAAGCCATAAACAGGATATTTATAGCGATGATCTTTTTTATAGCTACCAAATAAAGTTGCTTCATAGTAGCCAGTAAAAAGCTTATTTTCTTGCTTACTATCAATTTTGAAAACTCTAAACCAGTTTTCAAAAAAGTTTTTTGCCTGTCTGTTGTGTAAAGTGCTAACAACTTGAGCTATCTGACAAACATCATAATAATCGGCAGGGGTGATGTGCAAAATAGAGCCGTTTATTAATTTATTTTGCTCGAGTTTTGCCATTTTATGGCAAGAATGTAAAAAAGCCTGCAAAGCTTCTGTATGATTATCTTGTTGCCAGTTGTTTAGTTGTGAAAAATGCAACTCTTTTAATGTAAAATTATTATGCTTAATTGTGGCTTTTTTATTTAAAAAACAACTTTCTAATGTTATTAAAATAATAATGAACGAAAATATTTTACAAATCATGGCAATATAAAAAATTTTTGATTGAAAAGTTAAGATAAGTTTAGTAAACTTGTTATTTATTTTCAAATTAAAATTAATGCTATGTCTTTAAAATGCGGTATTGTTGGGTTGCCAAATGTTGGTAAATCAACTTTATTTAATGCTCTCACTCAAACTATTTCTGCCGAAGCGGCAAATTATCCGTTCTGCACTATAGAGCCTAATTTGGGTAAAGTAAATGTGCCAGATGTGCGTTTAGAGCAGTTGGCAAAAATTGCAGGTTCTGCTCAAATTATTCCTGCACAGATAGAATTTGTTGATATTGCTGGTTTAGTAAAAGGGGCAAGTAAAGGCGAGGGCTTGGGCAATCAATTTTTATCTCATATACGCGAAGTTGATGCTATTATTAATGTGGTTCGATGCTTCGAAGACAACAATATTGTGCATGTTGAAAATTCAATAAATCCTGTGCGTGATATTGAATTAATTCAGCTCGAGCTTGCCATTGCCGATCTTGAAAGCCTTGAAAAAAGGCTTCCTGCTCTCGAAAAAAAAGCTAAAACCGACAAAGATTTACTACCGCAAGTTGCCTTAATCAAAAAAATCATTACAATTTTAGCAGAAGGCAAGCCAGCTAGTGGTGTAACTATTGCCGATATTGATGAGCGAAAAATGCTTAATAACTTACAACTTATTACCTCTAAACCACAGCTTTTTGTTTGCAATTTGGCCGAACATGAAGTTTCTGGCAACAAGCATTCGCAAAATGTTTTAGATTATTGTCGGCAAAATAATTATGTTTGTTTAAATATTTCTGCTCAAATTGAAGCCGAAGTTGCTTCATTTGATAGTTTATCTGAAAAACTCGAATATTTAAAATCGGCAGGGCTTAACGAAACTGGCTTGTCGCAAATTATTAAAGCTGGCTTTACCTTACTAAACCTGATTTCATTTTTTACCGTAGGTCCAAAAGAATGCCATAGCTGGGTATTGCAAAAAGGGCTTTCTGCACCAAAAGCTGCAGGTGTTATTCATACCGATTTTGAAAAAGGATTTATCAGGGCCGAAACTATTTCTTATCTTGATTATATAAACCTTGGGGGCGAAGAAGGTTGTAAAAATGCTGGCAAATTAAGGCTTGAAGGCAAAGAATATATAGTGCAAGATGGTGATGTTTTTCATTTCCGTTTTGCTAATTAATTTTTTATTTATTTTATGGAAGATCTTATCGGTTACGACGAAATTGTAGAAAACTCAATGCGTTTGGTAATTTGTGAAGTGCTAAAAAAAGTTGTCGCCAACGGTTTACCAGGTAAGCACTATTTTTTAATTGGTTTTCTTACAAAATTTCCGGGGGTAAAAATTTCTGCTTCTTTGCTTGAAAAATACCCAAAAGAAATGACTATCGCTATTCAGTTTCAATTTAAATCTATAATGGTTGAGTCAGATCATTTTCGCATAGTTTTATTTTTTAGTGGCAAGCCCGAAACACTGATTATTCCATATCGAGCAATCTCTTCTTTTTCTGATCCTTCCATGAATTTTTCTTTAAAATTTAATGTTGAATATGCCGAAGATGAGGTTGAAAAATTTTCTACATCAGTTTCTGAAAATCAGCAACCAGAACATCCAGCTATTTTTGGTTCTACAAATATCATTTCTTTCTCTGATTTTCGCAATAAACCTAAAAAATCTTAACTATGTTGTTGGTTAGCTTGCTTATTATTAGTTATTTACTAGGTAGTGTGCCTTTTGGGTTGCTTTTAGCAAAAATTTTTGCCTCAACCGATATACGAAATTTTGGCTCAAAAAATATTGGAGCAACTAATGTTAATAGAGTTTTAGGTAAAAAACTTGGTGTTGCTACTTTTTTGCTTGATGCTTTAAAAGGAGTGATAATGCTTTTATTTGCCAAACATTATCTGCACCTTAATTTTATTAATCTAGTTGCAATTGCTAGTATGGCGGTTTTAGGGCATATATTTTCTATTTATCTCAAATTTAAAGGTGGCAAGGGAGTTGCTACTTTTTTGGCTTGCACTGTTGCTTTACAACCTTTTTTAGGCTTGGCGGGTTTATTTTTATGGCTTATTATTTATATGATTTTTAAAATATCTTCGGTTGCCGGAATTTTTTCTTGCCTACTGATTGGCTTATTTGCAGGTTTGTTTGGTTTTGGTTTTTGGCAGAATTGTATTTGGCTCTTTTTATCAATTATCATTGCGGTAAAACACTGGCAAAATATTTTGCGTTTAATTAACAAAACCGAAAAATAATATGGCAAAATTAGTAGTAGCTCTCGATTTTTCTAATATTGATTCAGCTTTGCATTTGGTTGATAAACTCGGATCGGCGGTAGATTTTTATAAAATTGGGCTCGAACTCATGATGACAGGCAACTATTTTACCTTGCTTTGTGCTCTAGAAAAAAGGCAAAAAAAAATTTTCGCCGACCTCAAGCTTTATGATATTCCGCAAACTGTGGGTAAAGCGGTGGCAAATCTTACTTCTTATAACATCGAACTTCTCACTATTCATGCCGCCAACCACGAAATGATGATTGCCGCCAACGAACATAAAAAACATATTAAAATTATTGCAGTAACCATACTCACTAGTTTAAATCAGCAAAATTTATTTGAAATGGGTTTTGATGCTAATATTAGCTTGTCAAATTTAGTTTGCCAGAAAACCAAATTAGCATTACAATGCAAACTCGATGGAGTTGTGGCATCTGCTCTTGAAGCTCAAATGTTAAGATCTAATTTTGGCAACGATTTTGCTATTATAACTCCTGGAATCAGGCCTTCTTGCCAAGAAAATGCCGATCAAAAAAGAGTGGCAACTCTAGAATTTGCCATTCAAAATGGTTCTTCGCATTTAGTAATTGGCAGGCCAATTACCGCCCACCATGATCCTATTTTAGTGGTAAAAAACATCAATAAAATAATCTATGAAACTACAACAATTGCTAGCTAATTTAAATATTAACTATCAAATTTTTTCTAGCAATAATCATTGCGATAGCACAATTTCTGCTATTGTAAGTAATGCTAATTTTGCTGTAAGCAATAGCATTTTTGTAGGGCTTTTGGGCGAAAAATTTGATGGAGCAAGTTTTAGCGAACAAGCTATTATTAAAGGTGCAAAAGTTGTGATAATTGATGTAAAATCAAATTATAATTATCATGATTTGCTAAAAAAATATTCTATTACTGTGGTGCTAGCTGATGCTAAAATGCTGCTTGCTTGCTTGTTGCCTAAATTTTATTGTAATTTACCTCAAAATTTATATGCAGTTACTGGCACAAATGGCAAAACTTCGGTAGTGAATTATATTTGTCAGATTTTAGGTTTATTGCAAAAAAAATCGGCTTCAATTGGCACTGTAGGTATTCAAACTAACTTTTCTCATAATTTTGCTGACAATCTTTTAGCAACTAATCTTACCACCCCAGATTTGGCATCGTTGTATCATAATTTGGCACTACTAAACAAACATCAAGTTAATGATGTGGCAATAGAAACCAGTTCTATTGGTTTGCAACAAAATCGCCTTGGCAATTTGCCTTTTTCTGTAGGTTGTTTTACTAATTTTAGTCAAGATCATCTCGATTACCATGATAATATGCAAAATTATTTTAATAGTAAAATGTTGTTGTTTAAGCAATTATTAAAACCATTGAGTTTTGCAGTTTTAAATGCCGATATTGCAGAATATCAGCAAATTAAGCAAGTGTGCCAAAATAGAAATTTACAAATTAGCACATATAGTAAAAATATTGCCGATTTGCAATTATTAAGTTTTGAAAATGGCAAAATAGCTTGGCGATATCAAAAAAATCAATATTTGGCAAGTTTTTTACCGCAAGGTGATTTTCAGGCTTATAATTTTTTATGTGCACTGCTTGCCATTTCAAAACTACATAATATTTCATCAGAACAAATGCAATTTATTGCTAATAATTTATCTACAATTAAAGCTCCGCAAGGCAGAATGCAATTGATTGCCACAACATCTAATCAAGCAAAAATTTTTATCGATTTCGCTCATTCTCCAGATGGTTTATTAAATATACTTTCTTCGGCAAAAAAAATTCCTCATAATCGGCTGTTAATATTGTTTGGATGCGGAGGCAATCGCGATTCTTCAAAACGACAACTAATGGGCAAAATTTGTTGTGATTTAGCCGATTTAGTGATTGTAACCGATGATAATCCGAGGTGCGAAGATGCTAGTAAAATTCGTCAACAAATTTTGCAAGGTTGTAATTTAGCTAAAACCATTGAAATAGCTAATCGCAAAACTGCTATTTTGCAGGCAATTTCTATGCTTTTGCCACAGGATATTTTAATTTTAGCAGGAAAAGGCCATGAAAAATACCAAATTATTGGCAACGAATCTTTGCCTTTTGACGAAGAGCAAATTGTGCTTAATAGTTAAATTATATGTTTAATTCTGGTTATTCCCTAGATTTTTTTGATTTATATCAGCCTCAAGGATTAAAAAAAGTGTATAATTATTTTTTAGATTTTTTAGCTAAAAATAACCCAAATTTAAGTCAAATTTACCAAAATAATCAGCATTTTAGCTCTGAAATTTTAATTGAATTAGCAATTGTCACCCAAGAATTTTTAGTTGATCTTTTTTGTTTAGTTAAGCAAAATCAAGAACTTCATAATCAAAATTTGGCTTTAAATTTAATTTATCAGGCCAGATTAAGCTATATTCAGCGAAATTTGGCTAAAAATTTTAATTCCCAAAATATTAATAATTTTACCACAGACTTTGCAGAAAAATGTCTACACGAACTACATATATTTGCCACAAATATTGTTGATATTGAGCTTGCTTTGGCAAATAAAATTATTAACAATAATTTTAGCGAAAACTTACAAAACTATTGTTTATGGGCTTTATTTAGCAATGCAGGGCAGGAAAAACATCAACAAGGAGCTTTGTTTATTTTGCCAAAAAAATTAGATCAGCAAAATTTATTAGATTTCAGTTTATTTAACACTAAACCAAGGCAAGATTTTAGCTTGTGTAGTAATTTTGCAAGTTCAGAAAAAATTATGGCCGAAGCCAATTATTGTTTGCATTGCCATAAGCAAAAAAAAGATTCTTGCCGAGCTGGATTAACCTTGCCAAACAGTCACCAAATCAAGCAAAATGAGTTGGGAGTTTCTTTAAATGGTTGTCCGCTTGGGCAGAAAATATCGGAGATGAATTATTTAAAAAGTAAAGGATTAGTCATTGCTAGTTTAGTGATGGCAACACTTGATAACCCTTTGTTGGCAGGCACTGGTCATAGAATTTGCAACGATTGCAGTAAGGCTTGTATTTTTCAAAAACAAGAGCCAGTAGATATTCCGCAAATAGAAACCGCTATTTTACAAGAGGTTTTGGCATTGCCTTATGGTTTTGAAATTTATTCTTTACTCACTCGTTTTTCACCTTTACGCAAGAATTTTTCTACTCCTGCAGATTTCACTTATAAAAAAGTTTTAGTATGTGGAATGGGCCCCGCTGGCTATACTCTGGCTCACTATCTGCTTAATTGTGGCCATGAAGTGGTGGCAATTGATGGTTTAAAAATTGAGCCACTACCTAGCGATTTATGCGGGGTTGATTTTTTTGGCAACAAAACTAGTTTTTCGGCAATCAAACACTTTGCAATGCAAAAGCTAGAAACTCGCTCAATCAATGGGTTTGGAGGAGTTTCTGAATATGGCATCACTTCACGATGGAACAAAAATTTTCTCGATATTATTTACATTTTACTTTCTCGAAGGCAAAATTTTTATTTGTATTCTGGCATCAGATTTGGCTCTTCTATTACCAGTAAAATAGCTTTTCAGGTTTATGGTTTTTCGCACATTGCCATGTGTTTTGGAGCAGGCAAACCTAATTTTTTAGATTTGCCTAATAATTTTGTCAAAGGTGTGCGACTTGCTTCTGATTTTTTGATGGCACTTAATCTAGGAGCTTATCAAGATAATATTTTTAGCAATTTACAATTGCAACAGCCAATTTTGGTGGTTGGCGGTGGTCTTACCGCTATTGATGTGGCTTGTGAGGCTAAAATATATTATCAAGTGCAGGTGCAGAGATTTGCCAAAAAACTACAAAAAATGAATCAAGAACAGTTTTTTGCTACACTTGATGACGAAGAAAAAAAAATAGCTACTCAATTTATGCATGATGCTAATTTGCTTGCCAAACAGCAATTAAACATTGAAGTAAGCATTATTTATCGACAACAAATTAATAAATCTCCTGCTTATAAGCTAAACGATTTAGAAGTGCAACAAGCAATTAATCAGGGCATAAACATTATTGAAAAACAAGAAATTATTAAAATTATTACT
>JACCDP011255849.1_pt1 | contig 18020 bp, 15 predicted proteins | sample 7445841 | NCBI WGS metagenome assembly JACCDP01 (sample SAMN15323441, study PRJNA562643) | freshwater metagenome | isolation source: river surface water | place: USA:Blue River Watershed | collected 2017-08-17
CGTCGTGCCGCCGGCGGAGGGCACGAGGCCCAGGGCGGTCTCCGGCAGGGCGAAGCGGGCGGCAGGCGCGGCGACCCGCAGGTCGCACGCCAGCGCGAGCTCGAAGCCACCGGCGATCGCGGCCCCGTGCACCGCCGCGACGCTCAGGAACGGAGCGTCCGCGAGCGCCTCGAACACCCGTGCGCTGCGGAGCGCGAAGGCGTCCAGCGGGCTCGCCCGGTCCAGCTCCGCGCGGTCGGCCCCGCCGCAGAAGGCACCCGTGCCGGTCGATTCGACCACCACGACCCGCACCGTGTCCCGCAACGCGGCAATTCCGTCGTGCAACGCGTCGAGGTGCGCGCGGTCGTAGGCGTGCGCCCGCGCCGGGCGGTCCAGCACCAGCCGTCCCACCGCCCCGTCCGTCCGCACCGCTACCGCCATGCGGACGCGATAACCTGCGCCCATGCGCTTCCACGTGGTGTGGGATCACCCCGAACCGTGTCCGTACCTGCCGGGGCAGGTTGCGCGCATGCCCATGCGCCTTCCGGTCGACGCCATCGCGCCGGACGCGTTCGACCGCCTGCTCGCCGAGGGGGACCGACGCAACGGCGTCACGCTCTACCGCACGCGCTGCCCGCGCTGCACCGCCTGCGAGCCGATCCGAATCCCGGTGCAGGAATACGTGCCCACGCCGAACAACCGGCGGATTCTCCGGCGCAACGCGGACCTGCGCGTCGAGATCGGCGCGCCGCAGGTCACGCCGCGGCACCTCGAGCTGCTCAACCGCCACAAGATCGAGCGCGGCCTCTCCCGTACGGGCGAGGATCTCGACATCGAGCAGTACCGCCTCTGGCTCGTGCTGAGCTGCGTGGACACCCGCGAAGTCCGCTATTTCGACGGCGATCGCCTGATCGCGGTGAGCATCCTGGACTTCGGCAACCGCGCCTGCTCGAGCGTCTACCACTATTTCGACCCGGACGAATCCCGGCGCTCGCTCGGGGTCTACTCGGTGCTGCGCGAGTTGGAGCTCGTGCGCGGCATGGGGCTGGGCTGGTACTACCTCGGCCTTTACGTCGCGGAGTGTCGGCATCTGGCCTACAAGGCCGATTACTACCCGCACCAGCGTCGCATCGACGGGACCTGGCAGACCTTCTCGGAGCGCCCGGGTGCCTGAGTTGCGCCTCGACCACCTGCACGCCGGGGACTGCCTGGAGGTGCTCCGCGCCCTGCCGGACGCGTGCGTCGATCTCGTGTTCGCCGACCCGCCGTACAACCTCCAGCTGCGCCAGGAGCTGCGTCGGCCTGACACGTCGCGGGTCGACGCCGTGGACGCGGCGTGGGATCGCTTCGAGTCGCTCGACGCCTACGACGCCTTCACGCGGGCCTGGCTCTCCGAGTGCCGGCGCGTGCTCAAGGACACCGGCGCCATCTGGGTGATCGGCACCTACCACAACATCTACCGGGTGGGCGCGGCGCTGCAGGACCTCGGCTTCTGGTTCCTCAACGACGTGGTGTGGGTGAAGTCCAACCCCATGCCCCAGTTCCGCGGCGTGCGGTTCACCAACGCCCACGAGACGCTGCTCTGGTGCGCCAAGCACCGCGAGCAGAAGCGCTACACCTTCCACTACCAGGCGCTCAAGGCGGCCAACGACGATCGCCAGATGCGGAGCGACTGGGTGCTCCCGCTCTGCGGCGGCGCCGAGCGGCTGCGCGAGGACGGCGCCAAGGTCCACCCGACGCAGAAGCCCGAGGCGCTGCTCTACCGGGTGCTCCTCGCGACGACGAACCCCGGCGACGTCGTCCTGGACCCGTTCTTCGGCACCGGGACGACCGGCGTGGTCGCGCGCCGCCTGGGGCGCCGCTGGATCGGCATCGAGCGCGATCCGGTGTACCGTGCGGCCGCCGAGGCACGCCTCGCGGCGGTGGTCCCGCACCCCGACGCCACCGATCCGGAGGTGCTCGGGCGGCTTCGCACGCGTCGCAACGCCCCGCGGGTGCCGCTCGCCCGCCTGCTGGAGGAGGGGTGGCTCGCGCCCGGCGCGACGCTGCGGTTCCGCGGGGACCCGGCGCGCACGGCGGTGCTGCTCGCGAACGGGGAGCTCAAGGCCGGGGAGGTGCGCGGGAGCCTGCATCGCGTGGGGGCGCAGCTCGCGGGCGCCCCGTCGTGCAACGGCTGGGACGGCTGGCACGTCGAGGTGGACGGTGACTGGGTCGTGCTCGACGTGCTGCGCGAGCGGCTGCGCCGTCGGGAGGCCTCCGCCGGGTGATCCGCCGGGCGCGTCCCGGGGGGCGTTGCGGGGGGATGTCCCCCCGCCCCAGCAAGCCGTCGGGTGGCGCGTCGTACGGAAGTGTGCGCCGGAGGGTCGTGCGACGCGATAGGGCGGGGCGCCGGGAGGGCGTCATGGCCGAGGAGACGAAGGGGGAGGCGGGAAGCCGCCGGGTGCTGCGGGGCGAGCTCGGGGTGCCGTTTCGCGAGGTGACGCTGACGAGCGGCGAGCGCCTCTCTCTCTACGACACGCAGGGGCCTCCGGGCCACGACGTGCACGCGGGCCTGCCGAAGCTGCGGGCGCCGTGGATCGCGCGCCGTCGGGGCGAGGCGAACCAGAGCCAGATGCATTTCGCGCGGCGCGGCATCGTCACCGAGGAGATGCGCTTCGTGGCGATGCGCGAGAACGTGGAGCCCACGTTCGTGCGCGACGAGATCGCGTCGGGACGGGCGATCCTGCCGGCGAACGTGAACCACCCCGAGAGCGAGCCGATGATCATCGGTCGCAACTTCCTGGTGAAGGTCAACGCCAACATCGGCAACTCCGCGGTCCTCTCGGACATCGCGGAGGAGGTCGAGAAGCTGCGCTGGTCGGTGAAGTGGGGTGCCGACACGGTCATGGACCTCTCGACCGGCAAGGACATCCACGCCACGCGCGAGGCGATCCTGCGCAACAGCCCGGTGCCCATCGGCACGGTGCCGATCTACCAGGCGCTCGAGAAGGTCAAGGGGCGGCCCGAGAAGCTCGACATCGAGGTGTTCCTCGAGACGCTCCACGAGCAGGCCGAGCAGGGCGTGGACTACTTCACCATCCACGCCGGCGTGCTGCTCCGCTACGTGCCGCTGACCGCCCGCCGCGTGACCGGCATCGTCAGCCGCGGCGGCAGCATCATGGCGAAGTGGTGCCTGGCGCATCACCGCGAGAACTTCCTGTACACGCACTTCGACCGCATCTGCGACGTGATGCGGCGCTACGACGTGAGCTTCTCGCTCGGGGACGGCCTGCGGCCCGGCTGCATCGCGGACGCCAACGACGAGGCGCAGTTCGGCGAGCTGCGCACGCTCGGCGAGCTCACGAAGGTGGCGTGGGAACAGGACATCCAGGTGATGATCGAGGGGCCCGGCCACGTGCCGATCCACAAGATCAAGGCGAACATGGACGAGCAGCTCGCGGCCTGTCACGAGGCGCCGTTCTACACGCTCGGCCCGCTCACGACCGACATCGCGCCCGGCTACGACCACATCACGAGCGCCATCGGCGCCGCCATCATCGGCAGCCACGGCACCGCGATGCTCTGCTACGTCACGCCGAAGGAGCACCTCGGGCTCCCGGATCGCGAGGACGTGAAGCAGGGCGTCATCGCCTACAAGATCGCCGCGCACGCGGCCGATCTCGCGAAGGGTCACCCCGGCGCGCAGGATCGCGACGACGCGCTGTCCCGCGCCCGCTTCGCGTTCCGGTGGGAGGACCAGTTCAACCTGGCGCTCGACCCGGACACGGCGCGCGCGTACCACGACGCGACGCTGCCGGCCGACGGTGCCAAGACCGCGCATTTCTGCTCCATGTGCGGGCCGAAGTTCTGCTCGATGGAGATCACCCGGCAGGTGCGCGATCTCGCCGACGCAGGCGAGGCGGGCGCCGGCATGCAGGCCAAGTCCGAGGAGTTCGTCGCGGGCGGCGGGGAGATCTACCTGGACGCGCCCGGCTGACGCGCCGCGCGTCCCGTCCCGGTTAGTCGGTGGTCCGTAGAGGTTGACGCCATGTGGATTGCCCTGCTCGCGCTCGCGTGCGCCCCGAAGAAGCTTCCGCCCCCTCCGCCGCCGGTCGGCTGGCACGACGTCGGCACCGGCGCCTGCTACGGTCCTCCGTCGTGGGAGAAGCTCGAGACGAGCGAGCGCAAGCTCGCGCGACAGGCTGCGCTGGAGGCGATGCGCGCCCAGTGGTCCGGCCAGAAGGGCGAGGACGTGGTGTTCGAGGAGTCCGCCGTCGAGAACCTGGAGATGCTGCTCCTCTCCAACCCCGCAAAGATCGAGGCGGTCACCGCCGAGAACCACGACGCCTGCGTCGCCTACCGCTCGGGCGGCACGCGCGACGCGTGGGAGGCGACGTTCCGCGCCCTGCCGGGCCGACTCACCGCGGGCGAGTGCCTCCACCCGATGCGGACGACGACCTTCGACTACCTGGTGATGGGCAAGCCCTGGCAGGGCAACGTCGAGGTGTGCAAGGGCAATCGCGTGTCCATCGACGCCTCCGCGAAGGACCGCTTCCGTCTGCGCGACGGCGGGCCGTGGATCACGGTCACCGGCGAGGCGGGCACGGCGGGCGCGGCGGGCCTCCCGTGCGTGGCGTCCAACTGCCCGCGGGGCGTGCTCCTGGGGCGCTTCGTGGCCGCGGACGGCACGGAAACGGTGTTTCCGGTCGGCGCCGGCGCGGTGTTCACGGCGCCCGCGCACGGGACGCTGAGCTACGGCCTCAACGACGACACCTGGGCGGACAACAAGTACTTCAAGAAGGGTTCGGTCGAGGAGAGCGTCTCCATCACGCTCAAGCCCGCGGACTGAGGGCGTGGCGCTCCTCCGTCGCCTCGTCTTCGGACTCGTCGCGACCGTGCTCATGCTCGGCGCGGCGGAGGTCGCGCTGCGCGCGGCGGACTGGCCGCCTCCCGGCGAGGTCGGGCCGAACGGCTTCGCGCATCGCAGCGTCTACTGGGTGGAGCCGCCCAACCAGCAGCAGACGCCGCACGACCACAAGGAGACCGGCGGCTCGTTCACCGTGTCGACCGACGCCAACGGCCTGCGCGCGCCGCTGCACGCCGAGCGCAAGCCCGACGGCGCCTTCCGCGTGATGACGCTCGGGTGCAGCACGACCTTCGGCTGGGGCGTCGACGACGCCGCGGCCTACCCCGCGCGGCTGGAGGCGCTGCTCGGCGAGGCGGGCAAGAAGGTCGAGGTCATCAACGGCGGCCAGCCCGGCCACACCAGCTTCCAGGGCATGTGGCTGTGGGACACGCTGCTCGCCCGCTACAAGCCGGACGTCGTGGTGTGGGGCTACCTCGTGCAGGACGCGCGCAAGGTCGCGTACACCGACCTGAGCCAGGCGGTCCTGCAACGGGAGGCGGACTTCCTCAAGCGCAACCTCCTCTACAAGTGGCGGCTGTACGTCGCGATGAAGGCGCGCATCGACGACATCACCATCGTCGCGAAGGACAACCCCGAGCGCGACGGGGTGTACCGTGTGCCCCCCGCCGAGTACGCCGCGAACATCCGCGCGCTGAAGGCCAAGACCGACCGCGCCGGGGCCCGCTTCGTGCTGTTCGGCTTCCCGCTCGAGCGCGAGGGCTACACCGGCGATCACCGGCGCATCCTGCACGCGGCATCCAAGGTGCTCGACGTGCCGATCTTCGATCCGCAGCCGGAGATGGAGGAGGCTTCCCGCGCGCAGGAACTCTACTTCGCGCAGGACCGGGGCCACGCCAACGCGGCCGGGCTGGACTGGATCGCGCGTCGCATGGCGACGTTCCTCGTCGAGCAGGAGCTGATCCCGTGAGCCGCGGCCCGCGCGACTGCGCGCTCGTGCTGCTGACCCTCGACGAGATCGAGGGCCTGCGTGCGCTCTGGGACCGTCTTCCCGTCGATCGCTTCCGCGAGGTCGTCGCGGTGGACGGCGGGAGCACCGACGGGAGCGTGGCGTTCCTCGAGGCGCACGGCGTCCGGGTGCTTTCGCAGCCCATCCGGGGCCGCGGTGTGGCGTTCCGCGTGGCGGCCGAGGGGACGACCGCCGAGCGGCTCGTGTTCTTCAGCCCCGACGGCAACGAGGATCCGGACGACATCGAGCGGCTGGACGACCTGTTGCTCGCGGGGGCGGACCTCGCGATCGCGCGACGCTTCGGGCCGGGTGCCGTGAACGAGGAGGACGGCGAGCGGCTGCGGCTGCGGGCGCGCGTCAACGCCACGTTCTCCTGGGTCGCCAACGCGCTGTTCCACGACGGGCCGCGCGTGCTCGACACGATCAACGGCTTCCGCGCCCTGCGTCGCGAGGCGCTGCTGTCGCTCGGCACGACGGTGAAGCGCTTCCCCATCGAGTACCAGATCACCCTCCGCGCGATGCAGCGGGGCTGGAACATCGCGGAGCTGCCGACCTGCGAGGGCGCGCGCATCGGGGGCGCCCGCAAGGCGCACAGCGTCCCCGTCGGCATGGACCACGTGAAGGTGCTCCTCACCGAGCTGCCCGGCGCCCGGTGGTGGAGGGAGCGGTGACGGAGGCCCAGCGTGCGGCCTTTGCGGACCTCCTGCGGTCGGCGATGCCGGGCCTGCCGGTCGAGACCCACGATCCCGCCGACGGGATGCCGCTCGTCGTGACGGGCTACGGCCCCGACGAGGTGATCGAGGCGCTCGACGCGCTCGTGTCCACGCAGGTGACGATGGGTGCGCGCACCCGCGCCTTCGAGGCTGCCTGGTCGGCGCGGTGCGGGCGCCGCCATGGCGTCATGGTGAACTCCGGCAGCAGCGCCAACCTGCTGATGCTCGCCGCGCTCGTGGAGATCGGCCGCCTGTCCCCCGGCGACGAGGTGCTCGTCCCGGCGGTCGGATGGAGCACGACGCTGTTCCCGGTCGCGCAGGCGGGGTTCGTGCCCGTGCTCGTCGACGTCGATCCCGCCTCGCTCTGCATCGACCCCGTCGCGGCCGCCCGCGCGCGTACGCCCCGCACCCGCGCCGTGCTCGCGGTGCACCTGCTCGGGCAACCCGCCGCGTTGCGCGATCCGGCGTTCGACGGGCTGATCCGCCTCGAGGACGCCTGCGCCGCGCACGGGGCGTCGGTGGACGGCACGCCCGTCGGCAACCTCGGGGACGCCGCGAGCTTCAGCTTCTTCTTTTCGCACCACCTCACGACCATCGAGGGTGGGATGGTGCTCACCGACGACGACGCCGTCGCGGACGCGCTGCGCAGCCTTCGCGCGCACGGCTGGATCCGCGAGCGCAGCGACCGCGAGGCCCTCGCGGCGGCGCACCCCGGCAGCGACCCGCGGTTCCTGTTCGTCAGCCCCGGCTGGAACCTGCGGCCCACCGAGGTCCAGGCGGCCTTCGGGCTCGTGCAGGTCGCACGGCTCGACGCCTGGGTCGCGCGGCGGCGCGCCAACCACGCGGCCTGGTGCGGGGCGCTGGCCGGTGTTCCCGGCGTGACGGCGTTTCCGGAGCGGCCGGGCACCGTGCACGCCGGCTTCGCGTTCCCCTTCCTCGTCGACGGCGACCGGCCGCGCATCCAGCGGCACCTGGCGTCCCATGGCATCGACAGCAGGCCCATCTCCGGCGGTCACCTGGCGCATCATCCGGCGTGGGGCGCGCTCGGTCGCGCCTGGCCGCACGCGGCCCCCCGCGTGGCCGGTCCCACCCCGGTGGCCGATCGGGTCGACGCCAGCGGCATCTTCGTCGGCAACAGCCACGCCTTCGGGCCCGCGCACGGGGCGCGGCTCGCGGCGGTCCTCTCCGATCGCGAGGTGTACGGGTGAGCGCGCGCGTCGTCGTCACGGGAGGCGCCGGCTACGTCGGCAGCGTCCTCGTCCCCCACCTGCTCGAGCACGGCTACCACGTGCACGTGGTCGACTCCCTGCGCTTCGGCGGCGAGGGGTTGCTCGCGAACTTCCTGCACCCGCACTTCCGCTTCACGCAGGCGGACATCACCGACGCGGGGGCGGTCCGCGGCCTGCTCGGCGAGGCGGACGCCGTCGTGCATCTCGCCGCCCTCGTCGGCTACCCGGCGTGCAAGAAGTGGCCGGAGGAGGCCCGCCGCACGAACGTCGACGGCACCCGCGTCGTGCTCGACGCGATGCGTCCGGACGCGCGGCTGCTCTACTTCTCGACGGGGTCCAACTACGGCGAGGTGGTCGGCGTGTGCGACGAGGACACGCCGCTCAACCCGCTGTCGCTCTACGGCGAGACGAAGACGGCGGCGGAGGCCGCGTGCATGGAGCGGCCGAACAGCGTCGCGCTCCGCTTCGCGACCGCGTTCGGGCTGAGCCCGCGCCTGCGTCTGGACCTGATGATCAACGACTTCACCTACCAGGCGCTCGTGAACCGCTACCTGCTCGTCTACGAGCGGCACTTCCGGCGCACGTTCATTCACGTCCGCGACATGGCCCGCGTCGTGCCGCACGTGCTCTCGCGATGGGACGAGGCGCGCGACCGCCGCCTGAACGTCGGGCAGGAGAGCATGAACTACACGAAGGAGGACATCGTGCGGCTCTTGCAGTCGAAGATGGACTTCCACCTGCACTTCGCCGACGTCGGGACCGACGAGGACCGTCGCGACTACGAGGTCAGCTACGCGCGCATCCGAAGCCTCGGCTACGCCACGAGCGTGGACATCCACCGCGGGATGGACGAGCTGATCCGCGGGCTGCGACTGGTGCGGATCCGAAACCCCTACGCGAATGTCTGAGGCCGACGGCGATCTCGCGGGCGCCCGGGTGCTCGTGACCGGGGCGGGCGGATTTCTCGGTCAACACCTCGGGGTCGCGCTGCGCGACGCAGGGGCCACCGTCCTGGGGCCGCGTCGCGCGGAGCTCGATCTGCGCGATGCGGCCGCCACGCGGGCGTGGATGCGCGCGCACGCGCCGACCCACGTCATCCACGCCGCCGCGTCGGGGGGCGGGATCGGGTGGATGTCGGCCCATCCGGCCGACGCCCTGCGGGACAACCTCGCGATGGGGACGAGCGTGCTCGACGCCGCGCACCACGTCGGTGTGGCGCGCTTCGTCGGGGTGTCCAGCGCCTGCGCGTACCCCGGGGACGCCGTCCAGCCGATGCGGGAGGACGCGATCTTCGACGGGCCGCCGGAGCCGACCAACGGTCCCTACGGCCACGCCAAGCGCATGCTCCTCGTGCAGGGTGCCGCGATGGCCGAGCAGTACGGGTTCTCCTGCGCGTTCGTCGTCCCCACGAACCTCTACGGCCCCGGCGACGACCTCGATCCGGCCCGCAGCCACCTCGTCGCGGCGCTCACGCGTCGGTTCCTCGAGGCCGAGCGCGACGGGGTCGACGTCGTCACGTGCTGGGGCACCGGGCGCGCCACGCGGGACCTCCTCCACGCGCGGGACGCCGCGGCCGGCATCCTGGCGGCGCTGCGGCATGCGCCGGACGCGCGGCCCGTGAACCTCGGCAGCGGCGTGGAGCGCACCACGCGCGAGATCGCGCAGGCCGTCGCGGCGGCGGTCGGATGGCGCGGGGAGATCCGGTGGGACGCCACGCGTCCGGACGGGATGTCGCGCAAGGTCTTGGATACGCAGCGTGCACGGGAGGTCCTGCGGTGGGCCCCCGCCACGCCGCTCGACGCGGGCCTGGAGGAGACGGTGGCATGGGCGCGATCGCAGGTCTAGCGCTGGTGCTCGGGGGGTGCCTCGAGCGGGTGACGGACCAGCCGATCCCGCTGGATCCGCGCTTCTACGCGGGCCACGCGGAGGAGGCGGGGGCGGCGGGCGCCGGCGGGTCGGACCCCTGGCCCGGCTACGAGGGCGAGATGCACACGCTGACGCTCGTGGTGCGGTCATCGACGCGGAGCGGCATCCAGCTCGACCTGGGCGAGGCGGACCCGTCGTCGCCGGGCGGCACCAAGCGTGCCGGCGTCGTGGCGCTGGAAGGCCCCGGCACCTACGAGCTCCGCGTCCCCGTGACGGTCCGCACATGCCAGCTCCAGGCGTTCCAGGACGTGGACGGAAACGGCCCGTCGGAGAAGGACCCGTTCGCGAGCGTGGACGTCTCGCTCGAATCGGGGCCGCCCTCGGATCCCGTCGTGCTGGCGCTCGAGGTCGGGAAGCGCGGCGGACCCGGCGGCGGTGCCGGCGCGACGACCGCGGAGCCCGTGCGGATGAACACCCTCCCGCCGCCGCAGCCGCCCGTCGTGGTCGTGTCGGGCACGGTGACCTCCGGACGGGCGCTCCCCGTCCAGCTCGACGTGTTCCAGCTCGGCACGAAGGAGCGGGGTGGGCGGACGTACCTCGGCCGCGTCGCCGTGGCGGTCGGTGCGTTCCGCGTCGACCTGTCCCAGTCGCTCGGCCGCGTCGCGCTCGAACCCTACCAGGACCTCACCAGCGACAGCCGGACGGAGGATGATCCCGTCGCGAAGGCGGTCGAGGTGGACCTGACCGCCACCCCGATCCCCGCGCTGAGGATCGCCATTCCGTGATAGGCTGGCGCGGTGGCGTCCGTCGACGTCGCGTACGCGCATGACCCGGAGCTGTGGATGCTCGTCCTGACCCTCTCGGCCACCCTCGCGCTCGCGGCGCCGCCGCCGGCCCATCCCGGTGACCTCACGATCACCGAGTTCATGGCCGACACGGAGGGCGACGGCTCGCCGGCGGTGCCGGACTACCAGGGCGAGTGGTTCGAGGTCCACAACAACACGGATCACACCCTCGACCTGCAGGGTGTCACCGTGTCGAGCGGCTTTGCCAGCGGTCGCGGCAATCCGCTGTACTGGGGCGCGCGCGAGAGCTGGCCGCTGGGCCAGATCGACATCGGCAGCGCGGTGGTCCAGGACGAGGCGGGGCACCTGATCCTGCGGAGCACCAGCACGGATCCGTCGGTGCTGCTCGCGCAGCAGGTGATCTGCACGCGGCTGAACGTGGCGCTCGGCTTCACGCTCTCCAACTCCGTGAACACCGCGCTGACCGATGCGGTGGCGTGGTTCGTCGAGCACACCGACCAGGACGGCGTGCCGCCCTTCGCGGATGCCGACACCGCGGCCCTTGCGACCGCGACGACGTTGGCGAGCACGCTCTCCGCGTTCAACGGCAACGTCCGCCCGCCCGGCTTCCTCGAGATCACCCGCTCCTTCGAGCTGGCCTCGAACCAGTACGCGGTGTTCCTCGTCAACGATGACCCCGCGCTCAACGGCGGCGTGAATCCCGGCGCCAACGGGGCCCAGGTCTACGAATACGCCTTCGCGGAGATGAACCTCGACGGCGACAACGTCGACTTCCTCGAGCTCGCCTACTTCGGCACCGTGTTGGACACCGTGCGCTGGAACACGCCGATGTCGTGGCGGTTTACGACGAACAAGTCCAAGCAGGTGGACCCGTTCTTCGAGGACCTCGAGTGGGCGAACGGCCTGCTCGTGAACTGGTGCGACGCGTCGCAGTTCACGAGCCTCGGCGACGGGCCGACGGGCCAGCAGGCGAACATCATGGGCACGCCGGGCGTCCGGAACGACTCGTGTTTCGGCGTCGGCGCGACGGACGACGCGGACGCGGACGGGTTCCGCGAGACGGACGGCGATTGCGACGACACCGACCCCACCGTCAATCCCGGCGAGATCGACGATGCGGGGCGCAACCCGGTGACGCGCGACCCGAACGAGGCGGACCGCGCCGGTCGCGACGACGACTGTGACGGTGTGCGCGACGACGGCGAGACCGACGACGACGGGGACGGCTTCACCGAGGTCCAGGGCGACTGCGACGACACCCCGGAGGTGGGCGTCGAGGTGAACCCGAATGGCGTCGAGGCCTTCGGTCCCGACCAGGTCGACCAGGACTGCAACGGCTGCGCCGACGACCGCGATCGGGATGGCGACGGCTTCACCGACTGCGACGCGGACCTGTCGCTGTACGACTGCCTCGACAGCGACGAAGCCAGCTACCCCGGCGCGACCGAAATCCCCTACGACCGCATCGACCAGGACTGCGACGGCGGCGACCTCTGCGACGTGGACGGCGACGGCGAGCTCTCGCTGATGTGCGCCACCGGACTGGACTGCGACGACGAGAAGGCCGAGGTGAACACCCTCGCGGAGGAAGTGTTCGGCGACGGCATCGACAACGACTGCGACGGCGTCATCGACAGCCCGGACCGGGACGGCGACGGCTTCGCGGAGACCGACGGGGACTGCATGGACATCGCGCCGGCGGAGGACCCGGACCTCTCCGCCGTGTCGGCGACCGTGTTCCCCGGCGCCGCGGAGATCTGCGGCGACATGCTCGACAACGACTGTGACGGCTACTTCGACAACCTCCCCGGTTGCGTGACCCCGACGGCGCGCGCGACGGTGCGGGGCGGCGGGTTCTGCGGCATCGACCCCGCGGCCGGCCCGTCGTCGGTCGGCGTCCTTGCGGCGCTCGCGGCCGTGGTCGGCGCGCGTCGGCGCCGTGGAGGTGCGGCATGAACGCGTCGGTGCTCCTGTTCCTCTCGGGTGCCGCCCACGCCGGCGACATCGAGATCTTCTCCCCGGACGGCGACGTCCACGGCTACCAGCACACGCAGGGCGCATCCCCGATGGGGCACCTGCAGCTCGGGGCGGGCGTGTGGGTGAACTACGCCGACGATCCCCTCGTGCTCGTCGATGCGCAGGGCAACCGCGTCGCGGCGAACGGGGACGACCTCGGCACCGCCAACGACGCGCTCATCGAGACGCGCCTGGACACGCACGCGCAGCTCGGCATGGGCTTCCGCAACGTCGCCAGCCTCGTGCTCGACGTGCCGTTCATCCTGTCGCAGGAGGGCTGGAACGTCGCGCAGCTCGACGGCTTCGGCGGCGCGGGCGCGACCTCGACCACCGCGCTCGGCGATGTGAGGCTCACGCCCAAGGTGGCGCTCGTGCGCGCGCCGAAGGGCGGCGCGGCCGTGGCGTTGGCCGTCCCGATGGGCCTCCCGACCGGCTCCGACGCGGACTTCGTCGGCGCCGGCGGCTTCACCGCGGGGCCGCAGCTGCTCGTCGAGTACTCCGACGACAACGTCGTGCAGCGCAAGCACCGGTGGCGCGCGGCGGTCAACCTCGGCTACGACGTGCGCCCCGTCACCCGCCTGCGCGATCTGCAGGTGGGCAACGGCATGAGCTGGGCCGCGGCGCTGGGCCTCGCGGTCGCGCGTCCGCTCGAACTGACCCTCGAAGGCCACGGGCGGTCCGCGGGGACCTACCAGAGCTCCCCGGCGGAGGCGCTGCTCGGCGCCCGCGTGCGCATCGGCGAATCGGCGCTCCTGCGGCTCGCGGGCGGCACGGCCATCGTCGGTGGCATCGGCGCGCCCGACTACCGCGTGGTGGCGGGCCTCACGCTCGCGCCCAGCTTCGATCCGGCCGCGCGCGACACCGACAAGGACGGCTTCGTCGACGGCACGGACCGCTGCCCGCTCGACGCCGAGGACCTCGACGTGTTCGAGGACGAGGACGGCTGCCCCGACCGCGACAACGACGCCGACGGGCGCGAGGACGGCATCGACGGCTGCCCGAACGACCCCGAGGACGACGACGGCTACATGGACAACGACGGGTGCCCGGACCCGGACAACGACAAGGACGGCGTCAGCGACACCGCCGACCGTTGCCCGGACCAGGCCGAGACGCAGAACGGCGTGGACGACGACGACGGCTGCCCCGACGACCAGGTCAACCTCGACAGCGACGGGGACGGATTCACCGACACCGTCGACCGCTGCCCCTACGATCCCGAGGACGCCAATGGCTTCGAGGACGAGGACGGCTGCCCCGACGAGCGCTTGCGCACCGCGCGCGTCGTCGTGACGAAGGGCTCCATCAAGATCAACGACATCATCCTGTTCGAGACGGGCAACGCGACCATCCAGGCCGCCTCGTTCGGCCTCGTCGACGAGATCGCCCAGGTCATCGCGGCGCACCCCGAGATCAAGCGGATCCGCGTCGAAGGCCACACCGACGACGTCGGCCAGGACATCGCGAACCTCAAGCTCTCCCAGGCGCGCGCCGAGTCGGTCATGCGCTACCTGGTCGGCAAGGGGATCGAGCCCGCCCGCCTCGACGCCGCCGGCTTCGGCGAGATGCGTCCGCTCCTGCCCAACGACAGCGACGAGAGCCGCGCGAAGAACCGTCGCGTGGAATTCATCATCGTCGACCGCGACTAGCTCCGCGAGGTTTCCATGCGCTGGCTCCCCCTCCTGGCCCTGCTCCTTCCCACGATGGCCTTCGCGGGCGCGAAGGCGTCGTCGCACAAAAAGGACGCCCAGCGCGGCGCGACCTTCTGGGCGGCGAACGCGGCGCTCGACGGCAAGCTCGACACCGCCTGGCAGGTGCCGAGCGAGAGCGACAACGCGGGGGAGTGGATCGAGATCACCATCCCCGAGGGAGAGATCGACAAGATCCGCGTCTACCCGGGCTTCGGCGAGACCGCGGAGACCTTTCGCAAGTGGCCGCGCCTCGCGAAGGCGCGCGTGGACGTGAAGGCCCGGACGGACGACGGCGAGAAGGTGCTCGGTACGGCGTCGGTGTCCTTCGCCGACAAGGCCGAATTCCAGGTCGTGGACATCCCGAACGTGAAGGCCACGGGCGGGACGCAGTACAGCGTCCGCCTGACGGTCGAGGCCATCCACGCCGACGGCACGGACTTTCCGAACCTCGCGGTGTCGGACATCTCGGTGGTGATGGCGGAGTTCGACGCGAAGGTGACGCCGAAGTCCGCCACGGGCGAGGTGGCCGGACGCGGCAAGGAACTCGCGTTCGACGAGAACGCCAAGACCTCGTTCGCGGCGCCCGTCGGAAGCGAGCTCACCTGCGCGATGGGCACGTTCAGCGTCAGCAGCGTCGGCATCCTCGGCGGCGGCCGGGACAACGCCCGCGCGAAGACGGTCGAGGTCGTGGCGAACGACCTCGCGGACGTCGTGGCCCGCCAGGTGCTCGCCGACAAGCCCGGGGAGGTCCAGTGGATCGCCCTGCCGGTCAGCAACGGCTACAACGGCGGCTACTCCGGCGATTTCACCGTGCGCATCGTCGACGCCTACCCGGGGACGAAGAGCCAGGACGTGGCGATCTCCGAGGTGAAGGCCCGCGCGACGAGCGCCGAGGCGTTCTGACGACGTGAATCCCGCCCAGGCGCTCCGGACGGCGCGGAACATCGCGCGCGCCGTGCGTCGCGGCGAGGTGTTCCCCGCGGCGGGGCGCGTTCCGGCCCGGGATGCGCCGGGGGGCTCCTCGCGGGTGCTGCACCGGGACGGCCCGGGTTCCCTCGGCTGTGTGGAGCACGCCCGTCACCGTGTGGTGCTCCCGGGACTCCGCGCGCCGCTGCGCATCCTGCACGTCACCGACGTGCACCTGCGCGAGGACACGGCATGGGCGGAGCGGACGGCCGGGTGGGTGCGGCGGGCATGGGAGGCCGGGCCGCACGACGTGGTCGCGCTCACCGGAGACATCGTGACGCGCGGTTGGTCGGAGCGTGCGGTGGACGCGTTCCTCGGCGGGCTTCCCGACGCGCCGGGCGGCCGCTTCGCGGTGATGGGCAACTGGGAGCACTGGGGTGCCGCGCCGCCGGAGGTCTGGGCGCCGCGCTGCCGCACCCACGGCATCACGCTCCTGCGCGACGAGGGCGTCGGCGTGGGGCCCGTGTGGCTCGTCGGCACGGAGGACGTGCTCGCCGGGCCATCGGAGCCCGACCGCGCCTTTGTGGGCGCCGATCGCGCGCGCCCCGTCGTCGTGCTCACCCATTCCCCCGCGATCCTGCCCTCGCTGGTGCCGCACGCGACGCGGAATCCCGGCGCGGTGGTCCTCGCCGGACACACGCACGGGGGGCAGGTGCGCCTCCCCGGGGTCGGTCCGTTCTTCCTGCCGCGCGGCAGCGGCGCCTACCCGTGGGGCTGGTACGAACGCGACGGCATCCATCTCTTCGTCAGTCGCGGGCTCGGTTGGTCCATCGCGCCGGTCCGCTGGCGGGCACCGCCCGAGCTGGCGACGATCGAGCTCGTCCCGTCCTGACGCGTCGGGGCCCGGGGCCTTGCCGCGCGGGTGGGCGTGCACAGGACAGGGGGAGGCGTTGCGGAGGGGGAGGCCCCCTCCGCCCCACGCGCCTCGGAGGGACCATGTTGCATGCTTCGATTGTCGCGCTCTGCGTGCTTCTCGGGACGTCGACCGCCCAGGCGCGCGGTCGTTGGGAGGACGGCGCGGGGATGATGGCGCACGGGGCGCGCATGCTCGCGCGGCTCGACCTCACCCCGGAGCAGCGTCCGAAGGTGGAGCAGGTGCGCTACGACGCCGAGACGGCGCGGGTCGACGCACGTGCCCGCGTGGAGCGCGCACGCCTGGAGCTCCACCACCTCCTCGCGCAACAGGCGAGCGACGAGAAGGCCGTGCAGAAGGCGCTGGAGCGTCTCGACGCCGCCGAATCCGAGCTGCGTCGCGTGCGGGTGAAGGAAGTGCTGGCGCTCCGCGCGATCCTGACGCCGGAGCAGTGGGCCACCTGCATCCGGATGCACGACGAGGACGCGCCGCCGGGCAAGCCCGGGGCACGGCGCGGCCACGACGATCCCGACGACGAGTAGGCGCCTCCGCGCTCAGGCGTGGGCGCGGGTCGCCATGGCGATGGCCTCGTCCGGCGGGAGCGGGCGGGCGAAGTGCCAGCCCTGGCCGTAGGCGCAGTTGAGGTGGCGGAGCCGCTCGAGCTGCGCCGCCGTCTCGATCCCCTCCGCGACGACCTCGACCCCGAAGGCCGCGGCGAGGCCGAGGATGCTGCGTACGACGGCCCAGTCGCGCTCCTCGCGCGCGTCGACCAGCGAACGGTCGATCTTGAGGAAGTCGACCGGAAGCCGGTGCAGGTAGGCGAGCGACGAGTACCCGGCGCCGAAGTCGTCGATGCTCACCGACACGCCGTGCGCGCGAAGCGACTCGATCACGCGCGCCGCGTGGTCGACGTCCTGCATCGCCACGCTCTCGGTGATCTCGATCTCGAGCGTGCCGCGCGGGATGTCGTGGTGGCGGATGGCCTCGAGCACGTCGGCCACGAACGCGTCGGTCGCGAAGTGCCGTCCCGACGCGTTCACCGCGACCGTGAGGCCCGTGACGGTGGTGGCGTGCGGCGACTCGAGCCACGCGCGGATCTGTCGGCACGCGATGTCGAGCACCACCCGCGACAGCGGCACGATGAGGCCGGTCTCCTCCGCGAGCGGGATGAACTCCGCGGGCGAGACGATGCCCCGCTCCGGATGCTTCCAGCGCAGCAGCGCCTCGAAGCCCGCGACGCGCCCGGCGGGCAGGTGCATGACGGGTTGGTAGAGCAGGTGGAAGGCGCCCTGGGCGATGGCGCGGCGCAGATCGGCCACGAGGGCGACGCGTCCGCGGGCGTCGGCGTGCAGGCGCGGGTCCCACGTCGCGATGCGGTCGCCTCCGGCGGCCTTTGCGTCGAACATGGCGAGGGTCGCGTCGCGCAGCAGGGAGAGGGCGGTCATGCCGGGCCCCCCGAGCGCGATGCCGATGCTGACGCTCACGTACACGTCCTGTCCGGACGCCTCGAACGGGATGCGCGCGCGTGCGCGGATGCGCTCCGCCAGCGCCTCCGCCGCGCCCTGCCCCGCGTCGGGCAGAAGGACGGCGAACTCGTCCGCGCCGAGGCGGGCGGCAATCGCGGTCCCCTCCGCGAGGTCCTGCAGGCGGTCCGCGAAGGCGACGAGCAGCGCGTCCCCGTGCATCGGGCCCAGGGAGTCGTTCACCACCTTGAAGCGATCGACGTCGCAATGAAGGACCGCCGTGTCGCCCCGGGCGAGCGCGGCGTCCACGCGGTCGACGAAGTGCGCGCGGTTCGCCAGGCCGGTGAGCCCGTCGTGGCGTGCCTCGTGCTGGGCCTGCGCCTCGCGGCGCGCGCGCGCGTCCACGTCGCGGAGCCGCACGCAGGCGCCGGGGCCCCCGTCGGGGAGCACCATCGGGTCGACATGCAGCTCGAACCACCGCGGCGTGCCGTTGGCGCTCGCGAGCCGGAGCCCGTGCCAGGTCCGGCCCCCGCGCAGCGCCCATCCGCGCCCGCCCCCACAGCTCGCGCGCGAGTCGCTCCCCACC
>JACCDP010559460.1_pt1 | contig 18019 bp, 22 predicted proteins | sample 7445841 | NCBI WGS metagenome assembly JACCDP01 (sample SAMN15323441, study PRJNA562643) | freshwater metagenome | isolation source: river surface water | place: USA:Blue River Watershed | collected 2017-08-17
ACAAAACATAGACAAGCAAAAAGTATCTGAAATTATTGCAGAGCATGATACGCATAAAACGTCAGCTACTGCTAGGCTAACAGAGCTTACAAAAATAATTGCAGATATTGAGGCAGAGTACAACAACTGGTCTGATAAGGCCGAAGCTAAGCGTCAGTACGAAGAATATCATAGTTTATATGATCCTAGTCTTCAAATGACCCTGCTAGACAAAGACGATCTGCAAGATTTAATTAACAGAAATGAAAAATTAATTGCAGATATTAACCAGAGTATAAAAAGCGTCAACGATAGCAATGCTCGTGCACAAGCACACAATGCAAAAGTAGATGTTATAAAAACTCAGTTAGAAGAAGAAAAAACAAAGCTGCTCGATCTAAAGCAAGAACTAGCAAAAGTAACTGATAGGCTAAATACTCTACAAATACTTGTAAAAACATTTAGCCCAACAGGTCTGGTTGCTTACAAAATCGAGTGCTTAATCAAAGACCTAGAAGAAACTACAAATAAGTATCTTGGCGAACTATCTGCTGGCAGATTCCAAATTGGATTTAAAATTTCTGCAAGTGATAAGCTAAATGTTGTAATTACTGACAACGGTAAAGATATAGAAATAGTGGCATTAAGCGGTGGCGAACGTGCCAGAGTTAATGCCGCAGCACTTTTAGGTATTCGCAAACTTATGCAATCCTTGTCCAATACTAGAATTAATTTGTTGATTCTGGACGAAACTATTGAAAATCTTGATTTAGATGGTAAGGAAAAGTTAGTAGAAGTTCTACTTAGTGAAGAGTATTTAAATACATTTATTATTTCACATGGATTTCAGCATCCACTACTAGAAAAACTGCATGTAGTAAAAACAAATAATATTTCTCGTATAGAGTAGTAGATATGGTAGATTCCAGAGACAAAGGTGCCCGAGCTGAAACCACGATCAGAGATGCACTTAGAAAACTAACTAATCTTAAGTGGGAACGAGTACCAGGCTCTGGGGCCTTGAACGAAAAGCATCAGCTAAAAGGTGATCTTTATGTTCCTGGTGAAAAGAATCTTTTTGTTATAGAGTGCAAACACTATCAAGACGACCATTTAACCAGCCAAGTGCTTACCGGCAAAAACCCGCAGTTACTGGAGTGGTGGAAGCAGGCTATTAGGCAGGGTACTCAAGTAAGTAAAAAACCACTTTTAATTTTTAAGTTTGATAGAAGCAAACTGTTTGCAGCATTTGAAGAAGTACCAAGTGCAAATTACAGACATATGTTGATTAGCATAGACGGCCACGAGTTTTTTGTAGCACTGCTAAATGACTATGTAGTCTATGAACAACCTAAATTTATCGCTTGAATATAGTTTGTAAAAGTGTTATAATACTTTTTAAACAAAATCATACCTATGTCTAAAACATTCACTCAAATTAGCGATTTTGACCCTAGAACTGTAATGATTGTAGACGCACTAAATCTGGCGTTTCGCTGGAAGCATAGCGGCGACACGGACTTCCTAGAAGATTACAAGCGCACAGTGGACAGCCTGCGTAAAAGCTACAAGGCTGGCAAAGTAGTTATAGCTTGCGACCAAGGGTCTAGTAGCTACAGAAAACAAATTTTTCCTGACTACAAGCAGAATCGCAAAGACAAGTTTGCAGAGCAAACACCCGAAGAACAAAAGCAGTTTGAGCTTTTCTTTGAAGAATTCCAGCGTGTAATGAAGTATTACACCGAAGAAAGCAAGTACGCATTTTTTAAGTTTGACAAGTGTGAGGCAGACGATATTGCTGCGTACATTTGCAGAACAAAACATAAATATCCTTGTGATAACATTGTGCTTGTATCAAGCGACCGAGATTGGGATTTGCTCATTGACGATAACGTAATGCGTTTTAGTTACGTTACCCGTAAGGAGATTACACAAGAAAATTGGAGTGAGCATTATGATTACAACCCTGCTGATCATATCAGTATTAAATGTCTTGTTGGAGATAGCGGCGATAACATACCTGGTGTACCGGGTATTGGGCCAAAGAAAGCCCAGCAGCTGGTCAAAGATTATGGAAGTACCTATGATATTATTGCTAGTTTACCTATTGCTAGCAAGTATAAGTTCATTGCCAATCTTAATGAGTTTGGACGCGACAAACTACTCTTAAATTATCAATTAATGGATTTGCTAGAATTTTGTGATACCGCACTCGGTTCAGAAAATTGTCAGCAAATTAATAAAACCTTAGAAAGTTATCTAAATGGAACTACTGACTAAATTAACAATTCCAGAGTGCATGCCGACCAGGGTTAATCCCTTTGATGCCGGGCTTGACTTACGCAGCAGTATTGAATACACACTCACACCCGGCGAAACAAAATTAATTGACTGTGGAGTAGCTTTTAAGATCCCACCCAGTCACGTAGGTCTTGTGTTTGTACGCAGTGGAGTAGGCAAGTATAATGTTTCGCCTACAAACTGTGTTGGAGTAATTGACACAGACTATCGTGGCAACATTATGGTTTCTCTTTGCAATTACTCCGAAGTAGATTATAAAATTAACCAGTTTGATCGCATTGCTCAGCTAGTAATCTTGCCTATTGCACTGCCAACACTCACGGTTCAAGATTGGGCTCCTGAAGTATGGAATGATACTACTAGGGGTATTAATGGTTTTGGCAGCACAGGAATTTAACGATGACAGCAAGTACACGAGCACAAGTAATTACACGACGAACATATAACAGGCCAGTTAATGATGCTGGCACACAATTTGAAACTTGGGAAGAAACAGTTGCCCGAGTAATTGATCACCAACAGTGGTTGTGGGAACGTGCAGTAGATCGTGATCTCACGGACAATGAATACGCAGAACTTTATGACCTAGAGCAGCTAATGCTTGATCGTAAAGTCTCCATGAGTGGTCGCACACTGTGGCTAGGTGGTACCACAGTGGCACAAAGCCGTGAAGCGTCACAGTTTAACTGCAGCTTTACCAATGTAGAAACCGTATACGACGTAGTCGATGTGCTTTGGTTGTTGCTGCAGGGCTGTGGTGTAGGCTTTAAACCAGTTGTAGGCACACTCAATGGCTTCTCCAAGCCAATTAAAAATATCCGTGTAGTGCGTTCGCAACGTACCGCTAAAGGTGGCAACGAGCATAATACCGAGACTTGGTGCCCAGAAACCAAAACTTGGTCAATCCAAGTAGGCGATAGTGCAGAAGCATGGGCAAAGTCTATTGGTAAATTGCTAGCAGGCAAATATCCTGCTGAAACGCTGGTTCTTGACTTCAGTCAACTGCGGCCAGCAGGTGAAAGGCTAAAAGGTTATGGATGGATCTCCAGTGGCGACAGTGCCATTTCAACAGCGTATGTGGCAATTGCTAACATTCTTAATGGTAGGGCTGATAGCCTGCTTACTAGGATGGATATTCTTGACATTGTCAACTGGCTTGGTACTATTCTTTCTAGCCGCCGTAGTGCTGAGATTGCTCTCTTTGATTACGGTGAGCCTGAGTGGCAAGAGTTTGCAGTGGCTAAAAAAGACTGGTGGTTGCACAACAACGCGCACCGACAACAGTCAAACAACTCCTTAGTATTCCGCACAAAGCCTGAGCGCAGCGAGCTAGAGCACATCTTTGCAATCATGCAGGACGCTGGCGGTTCCGAGCCGGGATTTATCAATGCTGAAGAGGCGCTACGCCGTGCACCTTGGTTTATGGGTTGCAATCCTTGCGTAGAAATCTTGCTGGGTAACAAGTCATTTTGTAACTTAACCGAAACTGATATTGGTAAGTTTAAGGGCAACACAGCTGGACTGCATGAAGCTATCAGGTTAGCTGCTCGTGCCAACTATCGTCAGACTTGTGTTAACCTGCAAGATGGTATACTACAGGAGTCTTGGCACTTAAATAACTATTTCTTGCGTTTATGCGGTGTTGGCTTAACAGGTATTGCAAAGCGTCCAGACATGACTGGATATGACTATGAATACTTAAAGCGTACAGCCACTGCAGCTGCTATTGGTATGGCTGATGAGTTGGGTCTTCCTCGTCCAAAGAATGTTACTTGTGTTAAACCCAGTGGTACCTTGAGCAAGATCATGGATACTACTGAGGGCATCCACAAGCCCCTAGGCAAGTATATTTTCAACAATGTGCAGTTCTCCAAGCACGATCCAGTTGTAGATATTTTACGCAAGGCTAACTACAATGTATTCAACCACCCCACAGACGAGTCAGGTGTTTTAATCACATTTCCAGTTTGCTGGGACGATGTACCGTTTCACAAAGTTGACGGCAAAGAAGTTAACTTGGACAGTGCAATCGACCAGCTGGAAAAGTACAAGTTGATTCAAACTTCGTGGACTCAGCAAAATACTTCAGTTACTATTAGCTACGAGCCGTACGAAGTAGACGATATCATTGACTGGCTGCTAGCTAACTGGAGTTGCTATGTGGGCGTTAGTTTTATCTACCGAGCTGATCCTACAAAAACAGCTAAAGACTTAGGCTACTTATACCTTCCCCAAGAAGTGGTTGATGAACAAACTTACAGCAAGTATGTTCAACAGCTGCTACCCGTTTCCATTGAAGCCTTAGCCGGCTTTGATGAGATCCAAGACCAAGAGTGCGCTACTGGCGCTTGTCCAATTAAGTAATATTTATGAACGAATTTACACTAAAGCTAAATACAGAGCAGATTAATACCGTACTTGCTGCACTGGCTGAACTGCCTTTCAAGGTAAGCAATCAGCTTATTAGTGAGATTGCTACTCAGTGTCGTAGCCAGCAAACTGCAGAAGAAGTATCGGTTATACCCGAAACAACTGCTGAATAAAAGAAAACCCCGCTAGTTTTGCAACTAGCGGGGTTTTTTGTTATGTTTTTACATAACGCTGAAATTCTTCAGCTATGATACCAAGCGCAGACTTTCCTTGAGTAGATTTAAAAAAGTCATTTAACTTATGCAAATTATTAGAAATGCATATCTGCTGATCTATGGTTAATGCTTCGCCAAAAGAGTTATACGCTTCAAATTTTTGCAGCGCAATCTGCACAACAGCAGGATTGCTTTTAATAGCTGCTGCTAGTGCTTCTGGTGTTATAATTTTTAATAAATCAGCTAACATTTTTGTCTTTCTAAATTGTGTACCAATTACCATTATGAAACTCTAGATATACTGACTCATATGGCTGTTGTAGGATATAATTACTTTGACCGTCTATAGTAGCAGTACCTTGTGGGTTAATAACTACTTTGCGGTTGCCTAGCGGCGGACCCATTTCTGCTTTTACTACTATTTGTCTACAGATTTTGTCTTTGACTAATGGTAGTGTTATAACTACTAAATTAGTGCTATTAACACCTATATAGTAATCCTCTTCTGTGGCTTCATAATCGGTGGTAACCAATATAGCCGGAGCAGTGCAGCAGTTTTGAGTATGCGCATTAGGTTGTGGTCCCGGTGGTCCCGGTGGTCCCGGTGGTCCTTGCTCGCCAGGTAAGCCGGGCAAGCCCATTGGACCCACCGGCCCTTGTGGACCGGGTGGACCGGGTGGACCGGGTGGACCTACCTGAGCGTTGTCAATATCTACAACAACCAATTCAGTATCGCCTGAATCTAGTGCAATTATGCTACCCGTGTGTTGGCCGCAGCTTGGGTTCCAGAACCAGTCATTGCGCCGCTGTTGAAAATGACCTGGCCTTGCTTTATGTTTTGCAGATCACCATTTAAACCGTGTAGGTAGTTTAGGATCTGATATTGTAGTTGTTGTTGTTGCTGAGCTTGTTGCTGTTGAGCATTGGCAGTAGCAGCATTGTTGTTGCTAATAGTGATGTTGCCTTCAACACCACGTAGACGACCTTCGTTGCGAAGCTCTGTGATTTCATTGGATAGTTGAGTAATTGTGCGACTATCGTTGGTTTTGTCGATGCTTTGAATTAGTGCGCGAGTCTTGTCACCGTCGGCTGTGATAGCTTGATTTAGCATCCAAGCATTGCGTTCTGCTAAGATGGAAGCATCCTTAGTAGCAAGCATATTTGCATTGCCCTGAGCAACAACAGTAGCTTGAGTATCAGAAAACCCTTTTTGGTTCATCTGAGTCTGCATATTGAGGTTGTTCATGATCCCAGCATTGCCAGTACCAACTGCTGCAATAATAGAACCAGTAGAATTGCTAATACTAGCATTAAGATCCATTTGTGCACCAGCTAGTGCAAGCTGTGATTGTGCTTCTGCTAAGGGAATAGCAGCCTTAACATCTGCAAGCTGCGACATAATCGCACTATTGTTAACAACCGATTCAACGCCTGCAAGCGTTGCTGGCCCGCCGCCGCCGCCAACGCCATCGCCGCCGTATAGCCCATCCCTGCGAAACAGTGCTGTGCCAAGTAGGCCGCCGACTAGGCCAGCTCCGAGACCGCCACCAAGGGCATTGCCGCCCCAGTTGCCGCCACCGGTACCGGCGAATAAATTAAGTGTATCTGTTGGTGTCATTTCCATACCTTTTTCCTGATAAGTTTCAGTGCTTGTTGCACTAGTTTTTAAACCGCGAGCTGGTAACTCCAGTGTGCTCACAGTTTCTCCGTATCTAATATTAACTGTAGTGGATATTTCTCGGTCGCCTTTGACTTCAAAATAAACCACGTCTCCCGATTGTACCCATAAACGATCTAGTGGCCTAGTTTCCTGGTCATTAACAAAAGCTTTGACCTTTGTTGTACCAGTACTTGTGACTTCTATTTTACCGTCTGTGGGTATAGCCACCTTGTTAGTAGCTGTACTTACTGGTGATTCTAGGGTCCACATTTCCTTCCTTTATAAAGAAAAACAAAAGTTTAATGCCAAAATATTTTAGTACCAAACTTTATATGTATATTATATATTTTATACCAAAAAAAGTCAATACCAAAATTTTTTGCTCAAAACTCCAAGAGGTCAAATATTTGGACGCAAAAAAACCCGTGTGTTTTCACACACGGGCTTTTGCTGACTATCAATCAAATCTACTAATTACTTGTGCAACAAATTCTAATTCTTTCGCATCATCGCGCTCACGCATAATTTGATCACGCTTTTCACGGCTCCAAGAAAAACCACCATCGCCGCCCCACAAGTCCCAAGCTACTCTACCCTTGCTAGGAAAACCTTCTTCCCCGCTGTTAAAGCCTGTAGCTTGTTTGTCTGGTTCGTGTCTGGAGAAAAAACTAAACATGCGCAAAACAGTGCTAGCGCTTAGTGGTTCTCTGTCCTTGAGTTGATTTGCTCTTGCTAAACCAACTAGTGTACCACCAGGCTTGCCTTCCTCTTTCCACTTCAGTGCTCGCTTGGCAGCAGTTGCCATGCCTTCTGTTGGTTTATAAGTTTCTGCCATTATAACCTCAATTTTTATATGCTAAAATAATTTGTTTACACATCTTGGATCGAACTATATCCGAGTCTAAGAAATGTACTACTTCTATGCCTTCAATATGTTCCAGCCGCTTTACAGCGTCTACTAATCCGCTATCAGGAATATCACACTGGTCTGTATCACCACTAATAATGATTTTAGTGTTACGACCTATTCTGCTCAGTATCATTTTTATTTCTGCTTTGGTAGCATTTTGCGCTTCGTCTAGTAGCACAATGGCATTATCAAAAGTTGTGCCGCGCATAAAGCCTAGTGGTCTAGGCTCAATAGTTTTGGATTTTAGTGCATATTCATAAAAACCCTTGCCTAGTGCACGATGAAATACTTGGTCAAAAGGTTCCAAGTAGGGTTCGTACTTTTCTTCTAGTGTACCAGGCAAAAATCCTAACCCACGACCAGTTTCCACATTTGGTCTAGTAAGGATAATTTTATCTACTCGTCTGTGAAATAGCTCACTTGCAGCATAACTAGCTGCTACAAACGTTTTACCAGTTCCTGCACTGCCTATACCAAATATAATTTCATTGGTTTTTATAGCATTTAAGTACGTTTCTTGTACATAATTTAGTGGTTTTACTTCCTTAAACTCAGAAGCTACTTTGAAACCGTTTTGTACAGTTTCTACCATACCACGTCTAGCTTTTTTACCACTTGAATTAGCCATATAATACTAAGGTTGATTGCACAACCTGCCCTTTAGAGCAGGGCTGCTTCAGCTTCTCGTCTACGAGTTAGTCCTGGTAACACTCGACCAGCTGCTTTGTTCCACTTCTTGATTTCATGACGTGCGCCAACCCAGTCTTTGGCATCTACACGTTTTTTAAAAGTAGATATTCTATAATTTCCCAAACCGCAATTATAAGCAAAACTGATTACTGCTGCTAGTTGTCGAGGCTCAGCGTTTAGTAATCCAGGTGACAGTTTTAACACGCCAGTGCAGAAATATAAAACATGCTCTGCTAGTGCATCTTCAGCCTGTTTTAGAGTCCACACTGTGTGCTTATTGATATTTTTGCCAGTTGAGCCCCAGCCAATAGTCCAAGGTTCACCACCAGTACCAGGATCAGGATACGCACAGCAGCCACCATCTGGCAGCCGCTCGTGGTATCCTTCAAAAGGTTTAATAAGTGCATCTACTGCTATTTTGCAAGCTTGTTCAATCATTTTTGACGCTTTTCAATAGATCTGCCAACAAACCAGAAAGTTAAGATCATGTTTAGCATTGCAAAATCATCTGCTGTCCAGTGCTGCTGTAGTATATCGTGCCAGCTTACACCAGCATCAATGCCGTACATAATCATGGTTATTTTTACCAGCACATACAAGCCAAATAGTATGTAAGTTACCACAGGCCTGACAAGTGCACTCAAAGCAGCCACCCAGCGATAGCTGCTTTGAGCTGTTTCAGACTGCTCTTTAAAAGCTGCCTGTATAGCTGATAGTTGCTCTGTGGAATGTTCTACATACTTTTCTTCTAGTCTATACTCACCACGCTGCTTTTCCAAGTCAGTTTGAATCTTAAACATCTCGAGTTCGTGTTTACGATCATTCTTTTTGTCAAAGAAGCTGAGTAGTTCTGGTGCTAATCTAAATAAGCCACCAAATAGCGAACCCAGTATGCCGCTTGTTAAAAATTCAAACATATTACTTTAATCCTAAATATTTTGCAACTGTTAGCAATTTGGCAAGCCTCTCACCGGTGCTGCCTGCTGTGGTAGCGTCACTCATCAAGTAACTCCAAACTGCTTCTGCAATTAATTGATTATCAGCGTTAATTGTGCCTGTAAAGCCTAAGTTTTGTACCAAGTTGCTAACAGAGTTTGTAACAACGTTAGCACCTTCGGCCGCAATGAATGGGCTTGGAAAGTTATCGCTATATACAGTACCTGTAATGGTGGTTGCATCGCTTACCAATATTCTCCAGTTGTTAATCAAGAAGTAAATATCGCCGGTAAACTGGCCACCACCAACAGGGTCACCACCAGTGCTTCGGATAGCCGGTAAATACTTAGCATTATCTCTGAGTTTTACCCACTCTTTCCAAGAAGAATATATATCATCTCTAACAGAAATTTCATCCTCGCCAGAATTTATAATAATCAGACGATTTATACCATCAAATGTTACCTTATGGTATAATAACCAGTCCTCTTCCCACATTAATTGAGTTATTACCATAATAGTATACAATCTAACAGTTTATCGGATTTCTTTCCAGTATTTGGTATAGAACAGCTCACCGCTGGTTCCTGTACTCTTTGTTAAACGAGCAGCAAATACGAATACTGGTTTTTCATCTTCGGCCACATCAGGATTGCCGCCAAGACCAAATGATTTTTCCATACGGTCACCAAGAGCAGTTCTGCCAGTTGAGTTCATTGGAGCAATAAACGATTCAATTGGAAAGAAGCCAAAATAAGCACCCCAGCTAGAGAATGAGGCCACATTGGCCTGTGATTGCATTAGCTTGTAAGTACCTGGGCCGCCTTTGGTATAGGTTGTGTAAGTTCCTGAAGCACTGCCAGTGAAGTAATCGGACAAGACTAGTGTATTGCCTTCAATACCAATAACTGTGGTTCCAAGCGGAATATTTGTTCCACTGATTAGTTGACCAGCAACAACTGCACCAGTAGTAACATTAACTACTAAACGCTTAGAACCGGCAACACCAACATCCATTGGTTGTGTACCCAAGGACAATGTAGCCGCTTGATTAGCTGCAGTTGCAGTTAGCTGCTTTTTAATTTTGGTATAACTGGCTACGCTGCCTGCAGTAGCTTGAAAACCGCCACTAATTGGGCCGTTTTCGTATACAGGCATTGGCGAAAAATACATTTCTTTATACAACGTACCAGTTAGTGCGGTAACGGTCATTGTATCACCAGTAATGCTACCACTAATATTTTTTGCCTTGGTTGACCAGTATTGCAAGTTGGGCATGTAAGTGGTGTCTGTGTCTACCCACAACATTGTTTGTGGCTGAATAGTATCAGACCATTCTACACCAGTCATCCATTTTTCATTTGGTAAGACAAAGATGCCAATGCTAATATTACTATCACCATGGCAAGACCAGTCAAAGGTTTCGTGAATGCCTACCATTCTGTTTTGATAGCCATTTACCTTGGATTTTGCCTTGAAGCACAGGAAGGGTGTATATTCTGTCGCGGAAGGAACTTGGACTGGAAAAGCAGGGCAAATGTGCATCAGCTCACCCTGATACAACAAGTCAGCCGTTTCAGAGAACACCGCAGCGCAGCTTACTCTAAATTCCGAAGTACTAGCACTTACTCCAGTGTTATAAATTCTCCACATTAGTGGTAGAGAACCTGCCTTCATGTATGGATAAGGATACTTGTTGGCATTATCAAAAGTATGACAAGTAATACGCCGACCATCGGGTGTTACCACCCCTAGTCTAACACGACCCATACCCAGCCACTCCATATCCATCCAGTAAATGTTGCCCTTGCTAACATCTAGTTGGAAATCGGATAGGACGGCATTAATCAGGTTATTATCTGACCAGTTGGCTTGATTAACAACAATTTCCTGTGTGGTACCAGTAACATCAGAACGCTGAAATACTTGCAGTTGCGTGCCGTTTAGACGAAAACCAAAGCCATTGGTTTTGTCCATGTAACCCCACTCGCGAACAACATTTGCTTTGCCGGTATCGCCACAGTTCACAGTCATGTAAATTAGCTGTGAAGTGCCAGGTTTGTAGGGATGGTACTGATTGGTAATTCTGGCAGCTTCGTCTCCTAGTGCTGTGCCTATGGAATATACCATCTGTGACTTTGCAACATCGTGAGTTACCGTAGCAGTACCATTTTTGATAGTATAGTACTTTCCTGGGTAATCTTCACCAACATGCGAATATTCACCGACCGCCTGCATCTGTGAGACCTGCATGCGACCGAAACCGTCGAACTGCGGAGTTCCTTCTGGGAAGGAAGTAAGTGCGGCACCTCTTATGTCAATTTTTAATTGGTGGTCTGGTGTATTTGGGTCAACAATGTTGATGCTTGAAGAATATACTCTACTAATAACGGTTGTTACAGTAGCAAATTGTGTTCCACTACCACCAACTCCGCTACTGATTACATCTCCTGACTGGAAAGTGCCAGTAACGTCCTTAAGGTAGTATTCAACTTGATCTTCACTTCTAGTAACACCACCTAGAGTTCCTGTGGCACCACTAACCGACCCATAAACAACAGAATTGATCAGAGGACGTGTTGGCCCGGACTCGGTTACGTACAAGTCATCTCGTACAGAGTGCCGAACCTTTTTGCCAACACCGTCTGGTGGGAGTTGAACATAATTACTCATTTATTTCCCTTATTAGAAATATTAAACAGGATTATTATAGTTACGCTCTTGAGCTGGTGCTAACAAGATACTTTGTCCTGCACTACGAGTAATAACGTGGTCAACGCTTACAAATTGACCACCCGATAAACCTATACCAATAACTTTAACATTAACGTTGCCAGCTGGCGAAACTGTTCTGCCACCTTGAGTATTGGAGTCATAGGCAAAGTCCCAATTTACTGGACTGCCCGCATAGGTTCCGGTAATAGGTGTTGTGCCGTCGGCTTTATTAACAACTAAGGCGCTTGCTGTGCCGTAATTTGAATTGTTTGGTGTTGTGGTAAAGAACATCCAGTACTTGAAATCGCCGCTACCAGCAAATTGACCAAAGTTAATAGTGCCTGCTGCAACGAAAGGATAACGACGTACTACGCCGTTAAAGTCGTAGAAGTCAACACTATTAATAAAGTTGGTATTGAGCCCAGAGATATAAACACCAGAAGCACCTACAAGTGTATCACCTAGGAAGGATAGTAAACTATCAGCAACTTTACCGATTACACTGCCGGCTCCAGAATCAATATCGCTGTTTTGGCGTAGTTGATACTGAATCTTTTGATAGATTTCAGCAGTTGTTGCTTGGCCGCTTGCATCAGTAATAATATAGCGATAGGGTTCTGTAACTGTGTCACCGTCAACATCAAATAACTGGTTAGTTCCAAAATACTCAACAGTAATTGCTGAATAAATAGAACGTAGAGTACCAGTACCCCAAGCACCAGGATCGCTTGCCTTTGCAACAGTAAACTGAGTACTGGTGGGAACTGTGGCTACAGTATAAACACCATCATAACTTGCGTTGCTTGCAGAAGTAATTCTTATGCGCACACCAACTGTAAAGTTATGAGCAGCACTGGTATTAATGGTTAATACACCGCCTGACCAGCTAGTAGTACTAACTGTGGGTGCGGAAGCAATCGCTAAGTCTGTGGCATAAGAAGCAATTTTTAAGTCTGTACCGTTAGAAAGAGGAAAACGATACACAATGTAGTTTAGACTTGTGGCACCGATAGCAGCCTTATTAGAAGCAGCATAGGTTTTGCCCTGTTCCCTACAGAAAATCTTAAAAGTATCGGCAGCATCATTAAAGTCAATATTGCCGTTGCTTGCATCACCAAAAATTTGTACGGCTTCGTTAACTGGACCTGGATAGGTAAAATTAACAGCAGTTTCCGTATTAAATTGATAGTAAGGCTGGTCGGCGGCACCAAGAGAACCTAGTGATACAATACCAGCGTACTCACGTAGTACTGCACCTGCGGTAGACTTTTCTGCCCAACCAGCACTGCGAATCAATTTACGAGAAGCATCATCTTTAGGCTTCCAGTCATTTAAAAATTCAAACTGCTCAGGAGTAATGGCTTCCATGGGGAAGGGAAACTTGATATAATTACTATTTGTTTTCCATTCTTCTTTTAGCCAAGAGTACAAACACTGACCTGTTACGCCGCCAGTAGCACCCTCGTCTAAAATAACGCCGCTAGCGTTAGTGCTGGCATTATAAGGTTTAATTTCTATGGTTTTAGCTGAAGTGTCGATTACAACATCAACAGTGTCTGTTAAAACATCTGGGTCGAATTGAATAGCCATATTATTCCTTTATAAAAATCATTTGATAGTTAGTGCTGACTGCTATCAGAGAATCTCCGGCTTCATTTACAAATATCTTTTCAATGGGCACAACGTCACCGTCTTCAAACTGAACTATTTGTCCAGCTTCAACAAATTCTAGCACTGTACCGACATGTTGACTATCGGTGGTTTGAATTATACGCCATGCCATTTTAAGGATTCCTGTAATTACGATCAAAAACCTGTTGAATAGGTATTGAAACGTTTGACCCGCTGTATGTTAGGTTTAACGAATAGGGTGCATAACTAACTGAGTGTACAATTATGTAACCTTGTTGACCTGCAACGCTTTGCGAGAATGTAAATGATGTTCCGCTATCTTCTATGCCACCAATTTCTGTGGCAGTAGCTGGGTTCGTGCCTACGTAAGCACGGACTTCCGAATTTGGTTGTAGTCCAGTTAGTTCTACACTTGCTGCAGCACTAACTGTTGTAGAAGCACCAGTACCGTTTCTATATGTAGGAATAGTACCGCCACTTACGTTAATAGTAACGGACCCGCCACTATTATTGTATATTGCTGCATTGGTTGTGCCAGTCGTGCCGTAGTTAGTAAAACTAAGATTAGTAAAACTATAGGTTCCTGGCGAGGTAATTTCTATAGCGTGGCCAGTTCCGCTGCTATTAAATGAGCAATTGCTTACAGTGCTCATTTGCGTAGTATTAGCTACCAACAATTGCGTGGCGCTTGGGCTGGTAAATGTGCAACCAGTTATTGTAGCACCGTTGGTGGTAATAGTACCACTATTAGTAAAACTATTATTTAAAAATTCACTTGTGGAGGTAAGTACTGCTGTGCGCAAACCGGTTATGGTAGAACCGTAAATAAGTGCTTGAGTGTTTGCGTTGCAGGTTATGTTCCAGACTGCAGTACCAATGGTATTTACAATACAACCGTTAGAAGTAACACTGCCAGTTTTAGTACCCAGCCTAAATGTAGTTAAAAATCCTGAGGCTCCGCGTAGCACAAAGTTATATAAGGTAGTACTTACCGGTTGTTGTCGCCACACTATTACCTTACCAGTATCAGCAAATAAACAAGTATTAGTTTGTGCTGTGGAACCTATATTAATTGTTCCCAGCGGGTAATATACATCATTTGATTTACTCAAAATACCCCAAGCATTTGTTAGTGTGCTATCTACCGTGTATATCGACTCTAGATTAATTGTATCTAAACTGCTGCTGGCTGTTGCAGTTACACCAGTACCGCGACGTATAACATCTACTAGAATGTTATTTAAGCTGGTATTAACACCAGTTTGTTGACGACTAATAAAAGCGCAGTTTTTTATAGTGGTTAAGGTTAGTGTACCAGCACTTACATCTGCAGTGCCATTGGGATCTACACAATAAGGAACCCAACCACCTTCAACAGCAGTGTCGCTACCGTCCAAAAACCACAACTTATAGTTGGTTGTAGTCCAAGCAGTAGTACTGGTAGTACTTGTGTTGGTTAAACCAAATGCTAAACCACGATTTGCTTTAGTGTTTGCGTTAGCACTGGTAACATTATTTCGCCAGTGGTAAACGTGTTGATTAGTAACATCAAAAGTATTAGTGCTGTTAAAATGTCCGCCGGTATCAGTGGGTGTTAGTGAGGTACCGCTTTTAAAAGCCATAGCAGCCACGCCCTGACGACGCGCGTCTGGTTCGGCAATGGGATTGCTGGCCGAGGGCCCGTTTAGGCGAATAAATGTACCGTTTGTGGTTGTTGTATCGCAGTTAGAAATATCAACCAAGTCGGTTGTGACAGTAATAGCCATTTAATCTCCTAACTGTAAGAGTAGCTAGTTCGTAGGGCCCAAGCTTTGTCAAATAGCGCTGTGCCACTAGCCCAAGTTTCGGCTACGTCACCGTCAGCACCTAAAACCAGTTTGCGAATACGCCAGCTGGGTGTGCCCTCACTGGTACCCACCATCGCTTCACCACGATAAATTACGTCTTCGCCTACAAAGTCTGTTCTTTTTGCATAGACCATGTCTTCTTCTCCTGCGACCGGCAGAGTGTCTGTTAGTGGTAACTCTTGCACACGGCCATTAACTACCACTAGTGGTCTACGTTCCATATTATGCTAAGATCACGCCTTCTGAGGCTTCAAATGTTATTTCGCTGGTGCTCACAGAGTTGCCAATATACTGCACAACATTGCCACTGCCTGAGGGTGGTGTGGTGGTAGCCTGACCAGGTGTAGTGCTCAAATAGTAACGACCAGGGGTTAAGCTATTTAACCCAGTGATTGTTCCTTCCAAGTAAACACTGGCTTGACTGCCGCTGCTAAAAGTGCTCAAGACAAAACCATTGGCTTCTTTGCCGCTGGTGGTGGCATCGGCTTTGCGAACTCTGAATTCGCCGCCACTGTTCCAGACATTGACTAAGTCACCGGCATTTAAGTTTTCAGAAGCTTGGATGCTTTTTGTTTCAATGCCAATACCTACTGGCATCACAGAGTTGTCCAGCCTGCCGTCCACTCCTAAGGCTACAATTTTTCCGTCGTCGCTAACACCTGTGCTGGTTACTGTGGAAAATACTTCACGAATGCGGCCGTTGATTAGTGCTAAAAATTTACTTGCTGCCATGTTGTCTCCTATCCCATATAAATTGGGGGATTGATATCTATAAATATACGGGTGGAAGTCAGTGCTGTTCCCACGATTATTAGTTGACCAGTACTAGGTGCGGTTTGTGTTAACACGCCACCGGCACCTACAAAAACAAGTTCTCCGGCTGTCCAGTTCCAGCCTAACTCTGTTTGGCTGCCAAAGATCTGCACCTCAACTAGTTCGCCTTGAACTGCACTGTGCTTGGTAATGCCTACGCACCAGCTGTTAGCCTGGCTAGGGTCTGGATAAACCAGCTGGCCTGAGCCGTTAATAGTTACGGCTCGATTACCGCCTAAGACCATGCCTGCTGGCCAATACTCAAACTGAGTGCTTGCTCCGGGTACACCAGGCGGGCCTTGAACACCGCCTTGAACTACGTGCTCTAGTGTTTGTTCTTCTACAACAACAATGTTATTTTGCTCTGTTGTTGCAGTTTGTGTTTTGCTGTCCAGAACCGTTATTGCAGTATCACGCTCTACAACAACAGTTTCCAGATCTGTTTCTGTTAATAATACACTGGTTGGTTGTTCTAGAGTTACGGTTTCCATTTTAACGGGTAACCTCGCGTATTAGGGTAATGGTGCCGTTTGCAAACGGTGTTACAACCACTCCATTTACCAGCTCTAAACTGTATACTGCTGTTTGGAAGCTAAAAGCTGCAGTATCTGTGGCAGAAATATTGAGCCCAATAGTTTTTGTTGTGTTGTTGATAACTATCAAACCATTTTCTGTGGTCAGCTCTTTGATAATTGCAGTATCATCTAGCCTGGCGCGTATTTGCATGCGTGCTGTAAAGCCGGCCAAGTCCACGGGCTGATTGTATTCTAAGACACCACCACTGGTATAGGTTGTGTAGCCAAGGGCATTAATGCTGTTAAAAGTAACGGTGTCTTGAGTAACACTTGTAACAACACTAGGTTCGCTCATGTTGGCTTCTTTCATGCCAACTACACCAGTTATCTTTACACGCCAGCCTTGGGGAATTCCGTGATTTGTGGAGGTAACCACCATGGGAGCAGTTTTTGTAATAGCAGTAATAGGTGCGTAAATTTTAGTCGCACTTTCCCAGCGCAGTGTTTCAGAAAACGTACTGCCTTGATATACTTTATAATTTAGCTTAACTGGTGCTGTCATGTTAGTCTCCGACAATAAGCATACAGTTTATATGCTTCCATAATTTTGTACTATTATAACACAAAGGCATTGTGCTGACAAGCGAAAAAATACCCAGCCTTTGTGGCTGGGTATTTTTATTTTTTGTTAAAGTCTGGCCCATGCTGCCGTGGTGCCACCAACTTCACGTACCTGCTGTTCTATAAAAAATTGCTGGTTGGTTATAGCCTCGCGTTCTGCTTTCTTTTGCAGTGCATAAGCTCTGGCCTCTGCATAAGTAGAAAATTTAATGTACAAACCTGTTTCATGGTTAAAAGCTTCATATACGCCAGAAGCAATTGCATGATCTGAGTAAATATCACAAGGACATATTGTAACATCATTGTTTTCAGTTACAATATGTGCGTTTACAGAATATAAGTAATCGTGCTCTCGATTATAGTCACGACAAAGTTCTAGAACTTTTTGTTGAGCTTCTTCTAGGGTATCAAAATATTCGTTTTGTACCCTATAGGGACCAAAGTATTCGTGATCAACGGATGTAATTGCCGTAACAGTTGCAAAAGCTTCTTTTGCCCACAAATACCATTCTGATTGTCTGTCGTCCCAAAGTGCTTGTATAAATTCTGTGTGTTCTTTGTCTACTGCCTGACTTTGTACTGCCCAATCAATTCCTTCTTGACAGGCACATAGTTTATTAAGTAAATTTTCAGTAACAATCATGATACCGCCCCGTAAACTCTGGTAGTATTACCAGAAGTCCAAGTAACTGTAAATCCATTTAAATTTACCGCCTTGCCACCGGCTGCACCTGCTGTAGCAGTACCTGCTGTACCAGTAGTATTAGTTGCATTGCCACCAGCAGCATTGCTAGCACCACCCGAACCGCCCGTTG
>JACCDP010186998.1_pt1 | contig 18017 bp, 21 predicted proteins | sample 7445841 | NCBI WGS metagenome assembly JACCDP01 (sample SAMN15323441, study PRJNA562643) | freshwater metagenome | isolation source: river surface water | place: USA:Blue River Watershed | collected 2017-08-17
GATAACCCAAGTAAAGAATTCTTTGACACATCTCCATACTTTTGAGAAATCTCTGGCGCATCAATGTACAGCAGTCTGATCTTTTCTGTGGAGTCTTTGGTTCTAATGCTGAGTGTATCGCCATCAACTACACTAACAACAGTACCCCTTAAAATGTACGTGTCACTGTAAGCAAGGGTTGCTACAGCACATCCTAGTAAAAGTACTATGAACTTTTTCATTCTGATGCAAACACTTTTTGTTGAAACTTAATCCAATTTTGTAATGACTCTAGTTTTTCAGAATTCAATCTGCAGGTGGTGTAGTTTTCGCTAATGTATGTTGCTGCGTCATTGATTTTAATTTCAGAGGTGGTTCCATCAGCAACTCCGGTGGAGTCGGGAATTTTACCTTGGGCTGCGTCGTCCAGCACCCTGACAAACAAATTAGGGATAGGATAATCAAGGATGATTTCAGGAGTAAAAGCATTTTTGATCTTGTCAACATAAACTAACCTTTCCTTTTCAATTACTTTGATCTTGTCAACATATTTAATTACAGTTTGTGTGGTGACTTGTTGGCTTGCTATTTCCAATTGTTGTATACGCACTAGGTCTTGCTGTCGCTGAAGCTCAGCCTTGACAAACTCTACTTTTTTTCCATAGTAGAATACAGAAAACAACAGCAGAATAATACCAAGTAATAAGGCTGGAATTTTGAATTTTATCAAGGATACTGGAATAAAGTACGCTACAAATAATAATACCAATCCAGCCACACCAATTGGAAATAAAAAATTAAAAATAAATCCATCTGACAAAAATTCAAACATAATTACCTCACTCTTTAAATGATTCTTCTACACTATTTACTTTTGTCAATAGTTTGATAGTAGCATTTAGCTGACACACTTCTAAACTAAGCGCAGTATTTTCAGCCCGTAACTTGAGAACTTCATCATGCAGTTTAATAACTTCTTCTTGAAAATGAAACATCATCTGATGTATTTTGGTATTTTGTTCAAATACATTTTCTAATGCTGCATTTTGTCTTTTTAACAAAGAAGATTCTGCAGATATTTTTTCTATTTCAAATTGTTCTTGTTTGATTCGTTTCTTGGTAATGTACCAAGTCATCAAGGAAGACCAAGCAGCTAGAGCAACATATAAAACATACTCTAGCATATTGATTACTCCCTAATAGATTTCTTATTCACGTACTCTGAAATTTCACAATGTGATATTAATACTCCATCTTCGAATATTTCAGATTCTGTAATTAGTTTTATTAGTTTTCTGTGTTTTAATATTTTTCTAACTTCAATGAAAATATAAATCCACATTACAAAAAATAAAATAGCCAATGCAAAGCCTGCTGTAATTAGCACGTTTATCATTTGTGCAGTAATTCACGGCTTTTCAATACTTTTTCATTATCAATAACAATTGCACGAATTCTATCCTCCAATGACTTTTGCTCATCATCCATTTCGGAGAATACATCTAATTGACCAGATTCAACCATTGTGACCACTGCAAGTAGTACACATATGAATGTAAAAACTAGTCCTATTATAAGGTAAAAAATAAAATGATCCATATTAAGCCAGAGTATTGTTAAATTTTCTTCTTATTATTAATTTTTTATCTAACATTCGTTTGGTAGGAACATCAGTAGAAACTGCAGGTCCAGTTGCATTTACCGGAGCATCCTCTGCTAATATTAACAAATTGTCCAGCAGCAAGTCTACTTCCTGATTACGTTCTTGATCTTCACACAACGAATTAAATCTAGTTTTGACTTGTTGCTCTAGAGTTGCCTGGTCCCAATTTTGTTGCAAGGACTCTTTCATCAAAAGATACGCGGATGCCAAACTACCTATTCTGGTATTTCCACCTGGTATCAATCCTATCAATCTTTTCAAATTCCATACTAGACGATGTAGTGGAGAAGTAGCTTGGTTTTCTTCCCTGGTCTTGGCTTTGCGAACTGTCTTGCCATCCGCATCAATCAAGCCCAATTTAAATGCATCTGTATTTTCGATTGGAGTTATTAGAATCCAAACAATTCGCAACGCTAGAATTGTATCTACAACTTTCATAATTTTTTTAATTCTTCTATTACTTTGGGGTCTAGCTGTATATTATTCTTTGTCAAGAATTCATCCGTAACGCGATCTAAAAATCTAATAAATGGAAATACCACCGAGTAATGTTCCTGTTGAATTTTATAAAGGAACATGTCCACGGCAGTTTGACCAAATACATTAAACAAGACAACTACATGATTCAGCAACAATCTGGTACTGATCTCATTGGTGTTCTTGTACCTGCCAATCATTTTACGAATAATTGAAAACCGATTCAGATCCTCATTAAATTCATCCAGGGTATTACATTGTATATTTTCATACACATGCATTGCAGTACGAAGAAATTCAGAATCGGTTTTCATACACTATTAAACTACGGTAAGTTTAGCTCCCTTAGAGATAACTTGAGCAGTACCGCCATTGCCAACTAAGCAACGGAAGCGATCACCAGACATACCTACTGTTGTTACATCTGTTGTGTAGCTTGCTGTAGTACCACCAGTACCTGCAGATACGTTTGCATAAGCACCAACGCCACCAACTTGAATTTGCCACTGATAAGTTGTTGCGCCAGTTGCCACTACTGTGAATGTCGCTGTTGCTGGAGCAGTTACACTGGCTGCCACTGGTTGAGTTGTAATAGCCAATTCAACATCACCAACTACCAGATCATCACCCTTGGCATCGCCAGCAGCAACTTGGGTAGCTTTAATGGCTACCAATGGCTCTACCTTGTATCGAACATTGCCTTCAGAATCCATGTGTTGTTTTACAATATTCCAGCCTGGAGTTTTAATGCCTTTGGCACGGTTAGTTGCAAGTTGACTTTCTTCAATAGATACAAATACAATCTCATTGTTGTTGTATTGAATTGGCTCAACCACTGGAGTCAAGACTGCGCTGGATCCACCTGCAACAGATACTGTGGGGGCACTAGTATAACCAGCTCCAGGGTTAGTAAATGTAATCGAAGTAATCACACCACCAGTTACATTGACCGTACCAGCGGCTGTTACACCACCAGCAGGGGCTGCAGAGAATACTGCAGCAGCACCTTGTGTATAACCTGTACCACCATTGGTAACGATTACAGTTGAAACTTGACCAACCTTTAGATATTTTGGTTGACCTAATTGACTATCTACAGCTTGCCACATACTCATTTTGTTATTCCTTTAAGGTTGGATTTGTTATTTATTGTACCGATTACGAGCCATACCAGATACAAACTTGATATTTGCATTCATTAGAGTTTTTAATGTGCCTTGATCTAAACTATTCAGCATAGATACTAGTTTTTTATAATTATTGCTAGATGGATCCACTTGGTCAATTTTACCCCAGCTTGCACGCAAGCTGTTTACTAATTGGTCATCACCAATACTAGCTTCTTCAACTTGATCAGCTGCCTCTCCAAACAATTCTTTTTCACGCTTTTTCAGGGCAGTATTCATCAAGTCTTTGAACTGCTTGCGAGCTTCAAAGCCATCTGCCTTGGCAGCCTTTACTTTTGCAGATAACTGAGCTTTGTACTCTGGTGTATCTCGCTTAGACTTGTCAATTTTATAAGAACCGTAATCACCTGCTGGGCGACCAACACCTTTTTTCTCAGCATCGCCAGCTTTCATAGAATTATTACCAGTCATCCAACTAGTACGGCTCATATCAAATGGAGAACTTTCCATCAAGACATCCTCGTACAAGTCAGAATATTCTTTAAAAGAAATTACACCAACTTGTACTGATTCTTTCATTACCTTTGCTTTCTTGGAAGAGATAATATCTCCAACAACTTGCTTGGGTGTCATAGTGGATTCACGCTTCAAGCTATGTGCTGCAAATTTATAAATTTTACCATTGCCTGCATCAACATGAATATGATTTTCATGACTGCGCACACCAGATACATGGTTAAAGCCATTGTGTGGTGGCTTTACTACCACACCACCTTTGTGACCAAGAAATGGATGATGTACTTTTGTACCAACCGCGTACTCTAGGATCTCACCTTCTTGCAATGAAGATAGTGCATTTTTATGTTTTTTAGGAAGAGCATGATAGGCATCCATGCGTTTAGATCCATGACGGCTGCTCATAATGTCAGAGATTAACCCTTCCTTACCACCCATTTCAGCTGCGGTATAAGAAGCAGAAACTCGTTGAAGTGCTTTATGTTTCTTGAGTACATCTGCTGTAGGTAGAGATTTTAGATGTTTATATTCACCATGAATCTTTTTTAATTCCCATTGTTCAGCCTCATCCAACTCATCTTTTTCCAATTCAATATCACTCTCTGACATTTTTTTCTTGTGTTTGCCCTTACGAACATCAGCTAGATCGCCAGAGTCAATTTTACCATCCTTATCCACATCAAGCACTTGTTGATTTGGATGAAGCTCCTCTGCTACTTTTTTGGCAGTAGCTGTGGCAATAGCCATTTTTTTATCCATTGGCATATCTGGTTGATCTTTTTCTATTGCCTGAGCAATTTCTTCTCGTTTTTTAAGCTCAGCAGGGGTTAATTTTTTCTCATTGATCATTGTGGTTTCTCCATTAGACTTCTAATCATCCAGTTTTGTTTTTTATGTGTATCAATACGATCTGCTACAAAATTAGCAAAACCTTGTTCTTTGACCAAGGTAAGAGCATCAAATAAATTATTTAAAGTCTCTATAGATTTTAAATTTGAATCCAAAAGATCCACCAGCATTTGTTCACAAGTCAAAACTTCAGCACTACTTGAATTAATATACTTATACAGCATTAATTCTTCTATTGTCCTAGGGGCGAATTGTCCCATTGCTCGGATTTCTTCTGCAAATTTATCCACAGCTGCAAATGAATCCTCATACACCTCGCCAAAGAATTCATGTAGCTGTAAGAATTTATCACCAACTACATTCCAATGAAATACTTGAGCTTTAAATGTAGTAAAGTAAGCATTTGCCAGGGCTATTTTTGAAAGAGTATTCACATCCACGGCTTACTCCTTGGTAAAGGTCTTGTGAGCAAGACGATCTTTTTCGATCTTTTTGATTCTAGGTGTCAATTTCATGGCCAATCTGCCTATCATTTTTGATCTGGCTTGAATAATACGTTCAATTCGCATTTTCTCTTGAACATTCAAACTAGCGAGTGGTTTACCCTTGGCCAGTTTGGTTTCCATAGTTTTAACTGCCAATCTACGAGCGCGTTTATTAATAGTAGCACTACTAGAATGACGTTTTAAGGCAATTTTGGCTTTGATTTCTCGTTTAGATGCAGTTCGGGCAAATCTAATCCTAGCCTTGAGTCGTTCTGCTCTGGATAGTACTTCGTTGAGTTCTGTGGATTCTTTTAGATCATCTGTAAGATCGTCATCAATAACTTCTCCAGTTTCATCATCTACAATAGCCAATTCTTCTGGATCATAAGCATCTACAACATGTTCCCAATCTGTAATATCTGCAATCAGCTTTTCGAGGTCTTCATCTGACCAGTCATCATATTCTGCTTGAGCTTGTTTAGAATCTGCCACATCTGCTGGTTTAGATTGTTCAACTACAACCGCTTGTTCGACTACAGTTGGAATACGGCGAACTGGAATATTATCTGGATTAAACCGGATTCCAACTTGTTCTGCAAGTTCCAACATACTGGTCAATGTGTCGTGTGCAGAGCTATCCAGGGAACTAACAGAGATAAGAGCATTATTGACAATAGAATCAACTGACTCATTTACATTGGCAGTATACCCCAAACTATTGGCAATAATATTAGCAGCAGATCGTTTAGACTCATTTACATCCGGCTTGTGTACTGTGATCTTGTTGATTTTAACAGATTCTTTTATTGCAGCTACTGGCTTTTGCTTGGATGAAATTTCAATAGAAGGTTCAAACAAGATAGTATCTCTCATTGGAGTGTACACCTTATTTTCAAGAATAACCTCTAGGCGAGTTTGATATTCTCCAGCACTCAAGACTCCCTTGAGACCAGCTATTTCAACTTGTACACCTTCATTGGTTTGCTTACAAGGATAAGCAATATTGAAGTCTTTGCCTTCAATAATAAATCTGACTTCTGGTACTCCACCAGCTCCGGTGATTTCTACACCAAACCCAAGCTTGGTAGATTCGTCTAGTTTTAATGTTGCTATTGCCATAAGTTATTCCATCAAATGAATTTTTATTTAACTATTTATCGAATTACAAAGCTTGTAATTTTTACTTGTGTTTGTTCACCTATAACTTGTACACCATTCACACTGATCATAGTAGTGGTTTCATCAAACTCTATTCCATTAAATTTTGCTATTACCCTAGCTTGATTATCATCCACTACCTGTGAGTCTGAATATTTCTTACCATTAATAGTGACCACTACAGTTACTCTATACCTGTCAGGTTTAACTTGACTAGCATTTGTCCAGGGAACATACCCACCACCAGGTGCTGGAATTACAGGCTCTATAGTTACCTGAACATCAAATACCCCACCATTAGCTATTGATGCATGATTAAAAAAACCAGGCATCAATCCATCAACTGCAAAATTTACATGATCAAACACCTTAGTTCCTGGTCACAATAGTACTTGAACTATCAGATACAATGGTCTGGCTTATAGTTCCTGCAGTTCTAGAATTACTAGTCACTATCAGGGGCTTGCTAGGATCCAGTCCCAATAACTCGTACATTTCCAGCAACATTGTAGCCTGGGCTGCAGTTAGGGCAGACCCACTAGAATTATTTTGTATAGATGAAATAGGTTGGTCAATTCTGGCCAATTCAGGAGCCAATTCATTTCTGACTGCTGTTGCGATTTGTGAACTAGTTGGGTACGTTCCGCCATTGCTTGGCTGATTTGAAGCTGTATTGGTTCTATTAGAAACTACAGCAATAGAAATAGAATTTGAAACAAATGGAGTTGTATTATTATCAGTACTTAAAATACCATCAAAAACACAGTCATGCGCTAGTGATATTTTCCACCCATTCAGCAAGATATAAGTTTCCAGTGAATAAGTGTTGTCTATGATTAAATCACCACCAGCATATCTAAAAGCTGGAAGATAAGCAGCGTTATGTCCAGCCACAAACCATTTTTTCCATTCTGAGTACAGGTCAACTCTGACGTTAATTTCACTAACCTGTGGATTAATAGAAATTAAACGTTCATTGCCATGGAAAGTTACCTTGCTCAAAAGGAATCCTCAATTTAAAACATTACAAATAATCAAGCTGTATATACACGGTCAAGAGCCGCGACAAGAGAATAATTTTGATTGGTATCTCGTTTAATTACTCCTGTAGTACTTACAAATTGTCCAGTGGTCAAGCCAATGGCAACCAGAGTAATAGCTGCATCAGTTCCTGGTGTTCTGCCACCCTGATTGTTTTTATCATAATCAAATGAAAATGAAAGAGTGCTCTGACCAGCAATACTACCAGAAATATCAGATCCTGTAATATTCTTAACCAGTACTGCAGCATCAGATCCGTAATTACCAGCTGGTACACTGGTATAATACATACGGTAAATTGCATCACTGTCGTTTACCAGATTGGAGTTAAATGTAATTATACCAGTTGCAATATAAGGAAATGATCGCTCTACTCCACTTGTATCTGTAAAAGTATAATTGTTAATTTCAGCTTGGTCAAAGTTATCAACGTACACACCAGTTGTAGAGTATAGTTTTTCTCCGACAAATCTCAGCAGGGCATCTGCAACTTTACCAGTTTTTGTCCCAGCCCCGCTATCTATATTAGCATTTTGGCGTAACAAGTACTGAATTTTAGTGTAAATTTGGTTAGTACTTTTGCCATTGCCGTTGATAATAATTCTAAAATTTCTATCTGTGCCGCCAATATCTCTAACTTGATCTACTGTGTAGTAAGTTACTGTGATTCCACCATAGGTTGCAGTATCAGCCACAACTCCAGCATCATCAATTAGCAAATCTGGGTCAAAACTATTTGTAATAGAAAAGCGATAGGCAATATAAGTCATATTGCTGACACCAATATCCACCAGCGATGACATAGAGTAAGTCTTGGACTGCTCGCGTACAAATATCTTGAGGTACGACCTGTAAGAATACCCATCTGCAAAATTACCATCACCATTGGGGTCACTGAGGATCTGAATTGCCTCATTTACTGGACCAGTGAATGTAAAATTAGCTGTTGCTGCAGTATCATTGTTGAGTTGATAATAAACTTGATCTGTAGAGCCAATTGTTCCAAGCGTAACAATGCCAGCCCACATAGCAGTAATAGCACCTACAGCATTTCTTTCAGCCCAGCCACAATTACGTAATGCCTTGCGAGTAGTAGTATTGAGCCAGCTCCAGCCATTGATAATTTCAAACTGTTCAGGAGTAATAGACTCTAAAGGAAAAGGAAGTTTCAAGTAAGTAGAGTTATTTTTCCACAACAGCTTGAGAGCAGAGTACAGGGCCTGACCTGCAACACCATCTGTTGCCCCGGGTAATATTCCAGAACCAGGAGTAATGGCAATAGTTCTAGCTACAGTGTCAATGACAACTGGGGCTAAAAATTGTGTGCCAGTGGATCCACCGGAAATTAAGGAAACTGGATTTGTTATAATCATAGAACTATCTTTCTTTTATCTCACTGCTATTTATGTGTAGTTTCTATCCAAGCTTTGCATTATTGGAATAGAAACATCCGAATTAGAAATCTGATAATCAAATCTAACATCCTTGTAATTAATATTATACACAATAACTGTAATAACAGTATTTGCAGAGTATGTGTAATTATATTCAAAGGAGCCAGATACTACATTTTCATCACCTGCTATTTCATTCATGGACAAATCTAAGATTCTTACTTCAGAAGCAGGTTGGATATTAGTTAGAGTTAGAGTTCTAGATGCGCCAGAATTCAATGCCGGTAATACCTGTTGATTCAATTGAGCACTCGTAGAAGTAGCTGTATCTACTCTGAGTAATGTCAATCTAGTAAGAGCTGAATTACTAGTTGCAGTTGCTAAAAATTTAAATTTAATACCAGTTGCTGGATTAATAGCACCTATGGCAATTAGATTTGCTGCAGTCAAACTTATCCAAGTGCCATTAAAACCTGCCCCAGTGTCATATTGAAATTCTAATCTTAAAAAAGTAGGGTTTACAAGTGTAGTGGTTAATCCAGTCAATGCTGTATGACCAAGCGCAAAGTACGGCATAGTCCATTCTACCTGATCACCAATAGTTGGAAAATATATATGCCCTATAGATGTAAATTTAGGATTACCAGCAGTTGCCACAACTTGACTTGCTGTTGTAGGAGTAATATTACATGCCATGGCCATAATATACCCAACTGTTGCGGATGAATATCCCTCCTCGAATGGTCTGCCGTGATTACCAGCTTGTGCTAGCATATACGGAGTCTTAGAACATCCTCTGACTGTAACATCCTTACCTATAAGCTGTCCAGCATCAGCAAAGTCTGATCTGACATCTATCAAGAAAAGCCCAACAGTGTCGTCTGTGCTCAGGATCTGGCCAGTTCGTGTATTAATACCATGTATTCTATAAAAAGCAACGTTTTTACTTGTTGTTACTGTAATCAAATAACCAGAATTATTCACTGTTCCACAATTTAATGGAGCTTGCACAGCACCTACATTTCTAATATCAACATCCAGAGCATTGGTAACTGCTACAAATGAAACGTACGGCTGTACATTTGCTATAGCTGGAAATAATAACCCAACTCCATCAACATTGACGTTTGTAGGTCGTAATAACTCTACTGCAGATTGTGCAGCAGCAACTTGTGTAGTTGAAAATACTGCATCACAGTATAGTACATTGGATATGTTAACATACGCACTATCTATTACTGCAGCTCTGGCACCAATGCAATATACCCCACCAATTTCTGTATTGTAAGTACGCTGTATTGAAACCCCTGCTACCAACGCTTGTGATCTAGTAGTTGTTGTGGCTGCTCCAAAAACATAACCAAGTATATTTGATATAGTAAAATTACTAATATCTGTAATGTTTATACATGCCGAGTTTGCAGTAGTACTAGTGTACATTGCGGCAGTTACATTGGATATAGTTCCGCCATTGTAGGCATTGCTAATATCTACTGCATTTTGTGACAATGAACCAGAAAATCCAACTGCCACATTATCAATAACCAATGGGTATATGTTATTAAATCTTATCTGGTCAAAAAATGCACAATTTGTAATAGAAAACGAATCACCATCAGCAATATCAATATATAAACCACCACTAATAAAATTAATATTGGCCCTACCGTAATTAGAACTCAGCAATCTATACCTAGTTGTAATAACTGTACTGACCACATTAGTAGCCCAATTGGTAGCATTCGAGTACGATACTATAATATTAGGAATACGTACTTTACAACCAGCAGCTGGTATTTTTCCGCAGGCATTTGCTCCAGTGGCTGATAAGGTAATAACTCCAGCAGTAGTACAACCAAAGAATTTACCCCTATCATCTGTAGGAATATATTTTGTGGCAGTATTCCATCTAGCACCAGCATTTAACCACCACTCGTACACTCCAGAACCAGCTGCTGTTTCAACTTGAATAGCTGGACAAATATCTGCCACTGGATAATTTAAAGTTTGTCCAGCCACTCCAGTTGTAGTACCCAATTCATACCAGTCGCCATTTGCATTAAAAATACCAGCACCTGAGGTTTGAATAGATGAAGTATCTGCTCCAACAATGTGTAACCAAGACCGTTGCCCTGATGATGAAATTGTAATAGTGGCTCCACCAGGTAGATTAATTCTTTCACCTGCAGTAAATGCGCCAGTTTTACTTCTTAATTTGATCCATCCAGTGGCTGGCATAGCAGTACCAGATGCAAGTGGAGTTTTTGCTGTATTATTCCACACTCGTAGGAGTTCTCCAGTGGCTCCACTAGTAACACCAGTACAAGGATTACTATTAATAGCTGCCAGAGTGGGTACAGTGCCAGTAGAAGCTGAGAAAGGAACTTGCCATACTGTAGTGGCATCCACAGTAGCCGTGCCGCCACTTGTAGATGAAATAACTATATTACCAAGTACTGCAGTATTTTGTCCCCACCTGACATCAGAATTTATAACAAATGTACCGCCATTAATAGTAGCAGCTTCTCCATTTAATCTGGTAGAAGCTGCTGCGTCATCCTTATTAACGGATGTTGTAACTGTTATTGCTGCCATAAAATATTAAATCAAGAACCAACCACATTAGGATCATCATATGAACCAAACTTCCACGGTTCAATTTTATTCTGCCAACCAGATTTAGTCAGTACTAAAACAAGGTGAAATTCCCCATCGCTGGTAATTCTAATATCTTTATCAGAGTATACATTATCTGTAAAACCAAACCCACTATAATCGTAACTGCCAGTATTAGACAAATAATAATGACCGTGTAGAGTATTAGGTGGAACTGTTATTCTAGAAACATCAAGTTGTTTGTTTTGTTTTATTCCCCAAAATAAACTTTTAATAAACACTTTACTATCAGTAGGAGAATATACTTCATTTGTTCTGGTCAGGTCTGTGGCTAAACTAATATCCACAATTCCACCTGTGCTAGCAGTCAAGTAGCATTTAATAACAGCTTCATGCTCTGTTAATTTTAGTATGTGTTTTGATGCCATATTTATTTTTTGATGTATTCAAACAGACGACTTTTACCTTTACAGTATTTACCCTCTTTGAAATGCTCAAGATGGTCTTGATTTAATAGGTGTCCATCACCATCTTTTTTAATATAATAATCCCCCATGGTAACCAAGCTCATGAGCCCCATTCTTGCCACAAAGTCATTTTCATTGCCAAAATGTTCTTGGTACACTCCTGGTACTAGAATATCTTCATCTGCTGCTGATGCAAACGTAAAAACTTCAATATTACTGTATCGTTTTCCACTTTGTTTCATTAACTTTAAAAAGTTGCTCAAGATAATTCCACCCTGGCTATGAGCAATAATACGAACTTTTTTACCAGATTCCAATAATTCATCCACAACATCATACAGTTGCTGGGTACATTCAGAAAATTGATCAAATGTTCTTTCTGATACACATTCTAATATATCTGCCACAAAGCCATGGGTTGGATTGTACAGGGAAGAAAACTCTACTCCAAAAATATTTTCCAATGCCAATTCATTCACAGATGCCACTTCTTTGGTGGTCATTATACCATTAATAAAGAACCAAAACTCATCCGATTCGCTTTGTTTTAAAATTAATTCAAACTGCTTGACATTCTGACCAAACGCTACATTGTACAGGGTCTTGGTAAAGCCTAATTTTGATCTAGCTATGGTGCTGTACTCAGAGTACTCTTCACGGAATTTGATATCAGATACTTCGGAAATTTTAATGGTATTATACAAATACTTAAAATTTACAGCGGTGTTAATTACATCTCGTATAAAATTTTTGTTCATTTTGATGTTATCTTTTCTAAAATTTCAGATTTATACATGGATCCACTGCTTGATCCAAACCAAAAATTGACAACTGCAGCCCAAGCAGTACCCAAAGATCCTAACATAATAAGCAATGTTTCATTAGGTCTAGATTCGTTGAATAGCATAATACCAATAACTGAAAAGAAACCCAGGGTTATTAGTATAGACAAGATTTCTGGAATTTTGCTCTTGGTCTGCAATGCCAAGTTTCTGGCAGATTTTTGATTTTCCACATCAGCTACACCACTTGTAATACTAATTCCGTATTTTTTCAACAACAAGACATTGAACACTTCTACTACTCTTTTAATAGCTTCATGTTGCTCGGCAGTTCCATTGCCTGAAGCAATACCAGCCAGCACTTGCTCAACTGTACTGGCTTCTACCTTAAGCTCTTGACAAATAATAGGAACCAAATGCTGTTTAAAAGGGCCCTGTAGGTGAGATAGGATAAATTCGATCATAATAACCTCAATTTTTAATTACATTTTTAAAAGATGGCATAGTATTAGTAGGACTTGCCTTCAATCCATACCAACGCAATGCCTCGGTAACTTCACCTCGTTCTTGAATTTTAACCAGCGCATCTACCATTCTACGATAATATTCTTGATTTGGACTTTTCTTGGAAAAACCAAAACCATAGGTAATATCACTAATATCACCTGCTGGCTTAGGTCCAATTATCGAGTGCTTTTTAAGCAGGGCTGTTCCAACATCTTTGTTGACTACAATCGCTCCATTTGTACCATACTTGCCAATAATTAACTGTTGAAAACTCTCCACTATAGAAGGTTCTATAATAAGTTTAACAGCGGCATGACCAGCAATTTCTCTATTTTTTACTAATTCCTGTGCAGTAATACTAGTACCACTAGGACCATACGCTCCAATCATCATATTATCTAGACTTTTGTACCCAGAATATTTCCATTTGTTTCTGCTAGTGACAAAAAAAGAATAGCTGGTATTGACTATACTTGGAGATAAGTGAAACAAATTGGCTCGTTCAGGAACTTCTAAGAGAATAGAAAATACCACATCAGCTTCTCCGGCAATAGCCTGTCTGTACGCTTCTTTCCATTCCATTAATTCAATCTTACACCTGATCTTGGCCTCAATACAAATATTTTTCATTACAGCGTACATTGGCCCTGTAATTTCTCCATTTTGCAAGGTTTGAAATGGAGGAAAATCCTCTGTGACTATTCTAATAGGCTTGGCCTGTGCAAACACACTGCCTGCAAATAAGAAAACAAAAATAAATTCAATTAGCTTTTTCATTTTTAGGTACCTCAAAACACAAATCAGGCAAAACTGCAGAGTGTAATCTCAACGACAAGATTGGTCTCCAATAAACCTCTGCTCTTGAACACCACGCGCCATTAAGATGTGGTGGTAGAATAATAGCTCGTAGGATAACATAATCATCTTGTTGATTAATAACTACACCACCTTCGATAGAAGTCAGGTGTTGATCATTATCTTTTCTATATAGGGTGCGAAAAATAGTAAGCTGCTGTCTGTCTTTGCCAACAAATCCTCTACTCTCGGTTAGTATGTACCCACCATCTTGCTTGGTAACATTAGTGACCGAGTCTGATACTTCATACGGCACATCTTTGTAGAACGTTTGCCATAATAAAACACTAAAAAAGATAGTAATAATAAATGATAACCATCCGGCCAATTTAATAATATATTGATCTTTCATTTTTTATTCTCAATAGTTTGATGTTGACTGTCAGACAATGCAGATACCACCCATTCTTTGAACTTTGCTTGAAAGCCCAATATGAATATACCTACTACAAAAATACCAACTGCGCGCAACACCCACTTGATAATATCTTGCTTTACGCCTAACCAAAATTGACGGTTTTCTTCCATTCTACGGCTATTTTCAGTATCCATCATTTTACGTTCTTCTTCTCTGGCTTCAAGAATAATATGTGAACGATGATGATGTTCCCAATCTGCATTAGGAATAGCTTTGGTCAAAATGTCATTGATCTTGTGAACATCTTGGCCTATCTTGTCAATTTTATCAGATTGGTCATTCAAGGCATTTCTAACCCACTGGCTGGCAGCTCGGTTAGGGCCTCTTCTGTCAAATTCGGGTGGGACCTCTGGGACTTGAGGTGGTAATGAAGGATTGGTCATATTATTTTAATTCTAAAGACAAATACATACCACTATTTATAAAATAAAAAAAGGGGGGTTGGTGCTGGCTTGGCACAAAAACAACCCCCCTTTCGGGGGAACTTTAGTCAATTTTAAAATTATTTATTATTTAAAATATTTAAATTACTCGTATTCAAAGGCGTACACAACCCCAGACGAATATTTTATATTTCCTATTTCTTCTCCCTCAGACGGTGCAGAAATGTATAGTCTGTCGTTTATTATGGCAACGCCTATCCCGAATTGGTCAGATGCGCTGGGTCCATTGACATTGGGGTTTTCGATTGTTTGTATCAGTGCGCCATTTACAGGATTGTACATATACACTCTACCAGAACCTGGATTGTTTGCGTCGTCTTCTCCTGGAGCACTAATGGCCAAGTGCTTATCGGTTATATAAAGCGGCCCACCGAATCCATCTTGATAACCTGTATTATAGGCGTTTGGATTGTTTAGCGTATGCAACAAGGCATTGGAAGAATTGTAAATTATTACCTTTTGTAGATAATCTTCTGATCTATCGGAACCAACTGCAATGTAATTGTCAGACATACAAACAGTTACTCCAAAGTCCGCAGCAAATCCAGAACCATACTGAGAATTTTGCAAGGTTCCAGACGCTATGCTGTACGTATAAACGGCTCCAGCATCGGTTCCAGCCATATCCTCGTATGGAGCACCAACCACAAATTTTCCTGCATTACTGTTTATACTAACTGTCGTGGCAAAACTATCAGCATAAGATCCGCCATTAGGATTAGACACTTTATACAAAAACTGAGTTGTGCTAATTCTATACAAGTAAGCAGCGCCAGCTAAACCTTCAGATGATGGCTGTTCGCTTCGAGCCCCGATTAGCAGATAATCCCCTGACATAGAAACGGAACTACCAAACCAATCACCTGATCCATACAGACTTGGCGTACCAACGTCTGGACTATTAATTGTCCAAATCAAAGATCCAGTTGATGCATTAAACACATACACTATACCGTTATTTGAAACACCCGGATCTTCAAATACCGCAGAAACTGCAATGTGAGAATCAGAAACAGCGAGTCCAAGTTTACCAAATCTATCCCCACTAGACGTGCCATAAGCGTTTGGATTGTTCAAGGTGTACAGCAACGTTCCAGCGTGGTTGTACACATAAACTTTCCCCGATTGATTTCCGCCAGCATCGCTTTCTTCTGCGTATACCGCCACGTAAGAATTTGAAACAGCAATTTTCAAACCAAACTGGTCAATGTCCTTAACTCCGTGAGCGTTTGGATTGATAAGCGCGAATTTATACTTCCAAACCTTTGAGTTTGGTTTTGATGTTCTTAGCGATAATATTCTGGTCGAAACTGTATTAAAAAATGGCATAGTATTAACCAAATGAAGTTAAGGAACCTAATACTTGCCAAGTACTATTAACTCTAAGCAGGGTAAAATTAACAACATCAATTTTATTAGCAGAACCAGTCGGCGCTACCGCAGACCCTAACCATTTTATTGTTTGATTGACTCCATTAATTCTAACAAACGGCACATTTGCCGATGCTGATTGTTGAATTATAACTCCAAAATTTATAGCTCTTGCTTCTGTTGTCGGTACATTGAAAAAATTAATATAGGTATTCGCAGGAAACGAATTACAATACATTACGCTGCTGTCATTAAAGTAATTATATTGTACGTCGCTGGCAGTAGAAACCGCTGTTATCTTTTCTTCTACAATGCCATTAAAAGTCATAGGCCCGTTGAATATTCCAAGGGCAGCTTTAAATGCAGGAGATTCTAGCGCAGTAACAGTATTATCAGGATTAAGCCTAATGTACCTAGTCATTCCACCTTGATCTTGTAAGGTAAATAAGTTTGATCCCGTGGTGGTAGCACCTAAATTCGATCTTGCTTGTTGTTGAGTAGTTGCTCCAGTCCCGCCTTGCAAAACAGAAATAGGATTTTTAAAAATCAACGACTGATTAACGTTCAATTTTTCACAATTAATGTTAGTAGTATTAAAAGAAAGCGCATCAGCATCATACCAGAAAGACTCTGCTAAAAATTGATTAAAGTTCGACGAGTTAGATACTACTTTACTGCCAACGTCAGCATCAGATAAAAATACAGGACTTTTCGCTACTAACAATTGATTACTGCTAATTGCTCTACCAATATAATTAGACTCTTGAAAATTTAAACCAGTAGAAACTGTATACGCAGACGTTTGTAATTGACTTGTCTTGCTGCAATAATATTTTTTTCCAGGTACCAAAGAACTTGCCGCAATAGAAACGTCGCCTGCCTTTGCCACAGAAACGTAAGAATCTTGCATCGCAGCAGCTTGAGAAATACCAATAAAATTAGATATTGGATAAACGATATTATCTAAATTTCCCAAATGATAAATTGAATACTTTGAAAGCTCATCATAGTTAAGTGTATATTCATTGTACAACACAATCAAATTTTTATTAGCAGCATCCCAACCAATACCATTAATATTTGAGCTGTTATTGGGACTGATCAATATTTTCCCAACTGATTGAGTGGCGTTTGTATTTGCGTTGTAGTGCACTAATACAAGATACATCAGTGCATTTGGAGCAGCAGCGATATAATTAGTTTGGGTGTGAGCAATTAAAAATTGATTTGTGGCAATTTCTATGATTTGATAAATATCTGCTCTTTTAGATGATGACGATTCCACATACGCAGATGGATATTTTATTGCGTTATCTTCGAATGCGCTCATAGAACTCATTGAAGGTGTGCTTAATTCTCCTATACCATGAACTGTTTTCGAGTTTGCAACGGACAGCGTATAATCCATTATTACTACATCAGTCGAACTATTTGCAAGGCAGTATTTTGAGTGACTGTATGGAGTACCTGGAAAAAGTGGAGAGGTCAGCGATGAAGAATTGACTGCGATACTATTCGTCGGTGAATGAAAAGTGAATTCAATCCATCTGGTATTGATAACCATTTTGAATTTAGTGGCATCGTGAGGACTATCCCACAACTTGAAGGACATATCTCCTTCTCCAGGCAGAACCAAATTTACTTGAGTTTGTGCCCAGTTAGTGCCGTTGAAGTGAATAGTGTGTTCTATAGTATTACTGCTAGGATTGTATTTTAAAAACATTCCTGCATTATAGCTATACAAAAAACAAGTGTTCCAGTTAGAGCTACCAAATATACCCGATGCACTAGAATCTTGTGTATGAAATATAGACAAGGGGTTGGAGAAATTAAACAAATATACTGAATTGCTATTAGACCCCATAGCAC
>JACCDP010186771.1_pt1 | contig 18003 bp, 20 predicted proteins | sample 7445841 | NCBI WGS metagenome assembly JACCDP01 (sample SAMN15323441, study PRJNA562643) | freshwater metagenome | isolation source: river surface water | place: USA:Blue River Watershed | collected 2017-08-17
GGTTGTACAGCCTCGCCTGTGATTGAAGCACAGGCAGAGACTGCAAATAAAAAAATAACAAGAAATATATTTTTCACGCTAAATAATTAAAATTGATAACTTAAGTTAATCGAATAAACTTTCGTGCTGTCAGTATCAGTAAATTTATCAATGAACTGAGAGTAGCTTATTCCAATTTTAGATTGATTATTAATTACATAATCTAATCCTAAGCCAGCATCAATTGCTTGATCTCTGTCAGATCCAGAAACTTTTCCTGTGACTGTAGTTGAACCATTGCTTGCTGAGATAGTGCCAGAAGCTGTAAACTTAAGATCATAGTAGTTAATAAATGGTTTAAGTATTAAATTATTTCCTACGTTATAATTATAACCAGCTCCTAATCTATAGCCATCAAATTCATAGCCGAAATTGGTAGTCGTTATAGTTACTCCGCCGGATGTAGATGTTCCACTTTTTGTTCCTTTGTCTGAATTTAAGTATCCAAATTCAAAAAAACCGTTTCCAACATTGTATCCAATATGAGCATCTAAAGCTTTAAATTCATTTTCAACAAGACTGTTTAAATTAAATCCATCAGTTGTAACAAAGTCTATTTTAATTTTTGAAGCTTTAACTCCCACATATGGACTATCTTTTGCTAAAGCAAAAGAAGGCATTGCAATTAATGAAATCATTAATGCAATTATTTTGTTTCTTAGTTTCATTATATTTCCTTTTATTTTTTAATTATTAATAATTGAGAGAAGCTTTAAATTTTTAGAATGAAGCAAAAAATACTAAATTTTATATATATAATTTATATAAATTTATTAATTCGTTGATTTTGCTTATCAATTTGCACCCAAAGTGTTGTTATTTAACAACAACAGTGCATTCTTAATAATATTATCAAGAAAATTACAGTTTGAGGTTAATATTTAATAAATGTATAATATTTATATACAAATTATATATTGAATATGTATGGATTCGCAAAAAATTGCTAAGTACAATAATAAGTTTTTAGATCAGTATAATAACATCGATACTAATATTTTAAATTTTAAAGTATCAGGGTATGGGACTTTAGTTCTTTATAATATTATGAAGGGTTATTATGATAATAAGCCTTTAACTGCAGAACAGATTATTACAGGGATTGATCCTAAATTTGGCTCACGTAATGCTGTTTTAAATCTTATTAAGAAATCTGAAAAAGCTGGAATTATTAGCAGAGTTATTTCAAAACAAGATAAAAGGGAAAAAGTAATCATTCCAAGCAAAAGTTTGATCGAAAGTCACAAAAAAATGCTTAATTCTATTTTAAGCCATTAATACTTTAAGTCTTTAAACGCCTGCATAGTAAATCCAATAATTAAATTTTATTAAAACTTTATTAAATATATAAAAATTTTATATATAAATTGATAAAGCACACAAAAAATATCACCTTTTTTTGTTAATAAATTCTTGTCACAGTTGTTAATCTGTGCTCAAATCGCTCGTTTTTAAATAGTTATTAAGGGGTTCAAAAAGTATTCATGTTAGATAAGTTTAAGTTAAAGAATGTAAAATTTGCACTTTTTCCAAAGTCTAAAATACCAGGACAGGAAGGAAGTAAACCTGCTAGCAGTTCTTTAAATAATCTATCAAAGAAATTTTCAGAATTTTTTTCAAATAAAATTAGTAAAATTAATGCAAGCACCGAAGAAGTTGTTGGAATTGATATTAGTCACGAAGCTATCCATGTAGCACAAGCAAGTAAAAAATCAGATGAACGATGGGTGCTTGATAAATTTTCTTATCGATTTTTAGATCAAACAAAGCTTAAAGAAAATTTATTAGAAAGTGCTGATTATTTAGTTTCAGAAATAACCTTAGCACTTGCTAATGCAAACATCACAACCAAAAATGTTGCTCTTTCAATTCCAGTAACGAGTGCAATCATTCGAGTGGTAACTAGTCCGCTTATGAGTGAAGAGGAGTTAAAAAATGCAGTTGAGACAAATTCATTATGGGAAAATTTAATTCAACTATCTGATAACTTAAACGACTATTCCATTTTTCATCAGGTTATTAACCGAGATACTGCAAAAAATTTAATGGACATTCTTTTCGTTGCATCGAAATTATCTGATGTAAACGGTTACTCTGCATTATTTAAAAAAGCAGGACTCAATCCAATCATTATCGATGTTCGATGTTTTACATTAAAAAATGCAGTGGATGAAAGATCTAAAACAAGATTATTACTCAAAGACACTAAAGAGATCGAGCCACAATCTGCAATTTTAGAATTTGGATTAGAGGAAAATTATCTAATTATTATTCACAATAGCATTCCAATCATCACAGATATTTTTTTACGACCTCAAGAAAAATCAATATTAACCTCTGTTACTGAAAATAATATTCCTCAAGAGGCAGAAGATCTTATTCGAAGATACACTTTACAAGTTAAGCAAGCGATTGCAGATTATGAGACAAAGTTTCAGTCTAAAATATCAGACATTAAAATTATTACTTCTTTAAAAAATTATGAAGTGTTTATGAAAATGTTTAAAAATAATATTTTAAATGTGGGGGTGAATATTTTAGATCCATTATCTGAAGTAATTATTCCAGAGTATAATAAAGAAAAAACCGATATTAAAAACAAATCTCCATTCACATCAGCCATCGGTCTTGCTTATAGAAAATTAGATGTCTTCGGTTATTATAAATTTGTAACTGCGGTTAAAAATATTAACCTTTTACCCAATCGTGATGCTATTCGTCAGCAGGCTAAATTTAAATTTTTATCAGGATTTGCTTTTAAAAATTTTGCACTAGGACTTGTTGCTCTTTATATATTTTTAACTGCATTTTCATTCTTTAGAATTTATTATAATGATAAAAAACTTGAACAATTTGCAGCGATAGAAGCTGAATTTATTAAAATTAATGCCCCTTATTCAACAATAAATAGACAGGTTAATTTACTAAAACAATCAAGCCAAATTGGTTCTACTTTAAGATCCAATCAAAATAGCTCTTATCAAACATTAGTTCAAATTTCTAACAGCACTCAGCCAAGAGTTCGATTTTCAAAAATTGAATATGATGGCAATTTAAATATAAAAATAGAAGGAACTGCTTTTTCAGATCAAGATATTTTAAATTTTGTAGCAGCGCTTAATAAACAAAAAACTATTGCTTCAGCAACCTTATCATCAGTGAATGTAGCAGGTCAGCAACAAGGACTATCAGCTGCTCCTTCAAAAGCTTTTGTAATTTTATGTCAGGTGAGGCCAAGCTAATGGATATTAATTTTGAAAAAATAAAGAATTTTAAATTAGAGGATTTAAAAGTCTATCTTGAATCGTATCGAGGACTTTTAAATGATAAAACTTTTGTAACAAAAGTTGCAGTAGGCTTAGTTTTATTTTTTGTCAATTTTACAATCTATTCAGTGTGGCTATCTCCTAAGCTTGCGGAGCAAAGTCTTAAGATTAAGACGATGGACGATTATAAAAAGAAGACCGTGCAATACAATGCAAATTTTGCAAATTTACAAAACGAATTGAATTCATTTAAAAATGTAACGAACAGTGTGAACTTATTTTTTAGTAAAAAAGAAAGTGAGGAGCTTTATCAAAACTTAAGTACGTATGCGACATCCAATGGACTAAATATAACGAATTTAGTTAAAGGAAATGCACAAAAAGTTAATGTTAGCGGAGCACCTACCGTTGGCAAAGATGGTAAACCCACAGCTCCAGGTGGTCAGTATTATTATAAAATTCCAGTAACCTTTCAAGTGAAGGGAAGTTATATCGGCTATTTAAAATTTAGATTAGCGCTTTCAAGATCAAATAAATTTGTAAATTTTGATAATGAAAAAATAACAGTCAACCAAGGCGACAAAACAAACTCTATAACTGCAGATGTCGCAATATCAATTGTAGGATTACCAGATGAATTTAATTAAAATTTTTATTTTATTTTTGATATTACAAGGCTCATCAGCTTGGGCGCAGCAAAATAATGTAAAACCTCAAGCACCTGCAAATGTGGTTCCTGCAACTCCAGTAAACCCAGGTACACCAGCTACGGTTAATCCAGGACAAGATCCAAATCAACAAGTTGCTCCTAAAAAAGAAAAAACAGAACAGATTTTGATAGATCCATTTAGTGGTAGCGCAAGCACAGCAAGTATTGACGTAAATACCAATCCAGATCTTGCAAACTTTGTTGATCAAACATTAGTTGGACTAATTGTTGGCGAGACAAAAAGAATAGCCGTATTACAATCTGCGCAAGGACAAATTAATCGTTTTAAAAAGAATGAAAAAATTAATTCTGAATATAAAATCCTCGAAATTTACAAAGACAAGATCCTAGTTGCGAGCTTAGATAATAATGAATATGAGGTTTATTTTAACAATGTCATTAAACCCGTTGAAAGAAAAAAAACAGCTCCTAAAAAACCAGTTAAATTAGAGCAACAATTAGAAAATTCATTAGATCCAAATGTAGATCCTTTAGCACCAAAGCTAGCTCCTAAAAAACAAACACCTGTTAAAAAAACAACAGAGCCTAAGTCAAGCACAAAAAAAAATAAAAAAACAGAGCCTGCGCCTGTAAGCAAAGAAGAACCTGCAGTTAAAGAAGAGCCTGTAGTTAAAGAAAATATAGCAGCACCAGAAATTGATGTAGAAGAATTAAAACAAATGAAAATTGTTCAAGAAGAAGAGGAGGAACAAAGACAAATTAAATTAATCCAAGAAGAGGAAGAAAAAGAACTTAAAAAAAGTCTATCCAAAACAAAAAAAGAAAATATTAAAAAACTAAATATAAAAAAAGAAAAAGAGTCCATTGATGATTCTTATAATCCCGATGCTGAGCCAAAAATTATCAGGGAAGATAGTGATTTGAATAAACCCGAAATGGAAAAAGTAAGCGATATTGATGTTGAAAAAATTAAAGAAAAATTGAAAAAATGAAATTGAATATTTTAATACTTTCAGCTCTGTTATTTTTATCAGCTTGTGCTCAACAACAGGTCGAAAAACCTCTTATCAAAACAGATGAGCTTCTTGAACAGGCAAGAAAAGAAATTGAGGAAATGGCAAAACTTGGCCCAAAACCTATCACTGAAACAGAAGAGTTTAAAAAAGCTCAAGAAAATAAAAGAAGAAATATTACCTCTGAAGAAACTCGAAGTTTTATTGGTGTAGGCACTAAATATAAAAATTTAAAACAAAATGTAAGTATTAATTTTAATAACGTTGAAATTAGAAATGTTCTTGAGGCTCTGGGTGAACTTGGAGATATTAACGTTTTAATAGGTGAAGAAGTTGGCGGAACTGTTTCCATACGTTTAGATAATGTTGCTTGGGATAAAGCATTCCAGGCAGTGCTTGATCTTAAAAATTTTGCAGGTGACTTTGATACTGAAGCACGGGTTATAAGAGTTCAGTCACCGGAAAAGTTAACTCAACAATATCAATTCAAATCGCAAATGGCTGACACTTTAAGTAAGCGACTTGCTCTTGAGACATCTGTTGAACCTGTGGTTACTGAAATGTTCAAATTATTTTATATTACACCAGCACAAGCTAAAAAAACTTTAGATGAATTATTTTCAATAGGAGCATCAGGTGCTGCAGGTGGAGCTGCTGTACAGACAACTTCTCAACTTAAAATTACAGTTGAAGATTATACAAGATCTATATTAGTGAGGGGTCGAAAAGCTGACATTGATATTGTTGATAAGTTTGTAAAACAAATTGATACTATTACCGAACAAGTTTTGATCGAAGCTTTTATTGTAAAAGCTAGTTCAAATTTTGAGCGAAAACTTGGATCTAGAATTGCAGCAGCGACTAAAAGTGTAAGAGATGGTGTGACAACCACCACAGAGGGTTTAGCAGGAGGTGCTGCAGGAGGTGCATCAGGAGTTAGCCTGGGTGGAGCTGCTGGAAGTTTATTTAATTTTCCAGTTGCTGGAGCAACAAGCGGGATTGGAATTTTAAGACAAATTGGAGCAACAGCTTTAAAATTAGAATTAACTGCACTTCAAACAGAAGGCTCAACAACTATTTTATCTAATCCTAAAATTTTCACGATTAATAATCAAAAAGCTGCAATTACGCAGGGAGACGAGAAGTCTTTCCAATCAACATCTTCAAATGGAACAACGACCATATTTAAAGAAGCGGCATTAAAACTTGAAGTAACACCAAGCGTTGTTGGTGATGGAAACGTTTTAATAAACGTAAAAGTTAATAACGATAGTTTCTCCAACGACACTACCATCAATAAAATGGAAATTAACACTAATTTATTAGCAAGAGATGGAGACATTATTGTGATCGGTGGAATTAAAATTGATCAAAAAAATACAACACGAAATAGCACACCGTTATTTAATTTGCCAATGGGCAAAGATGTTTCAGATGAACAAGATGAATTACTCGTATTTCTTGCGCCAAGAATAATTAAGTAAAAAAATGATTAAAATAGATCAGTCCAGTGAGCAGAATATTTTAAATATGCTCATGGAGCATTCCGTCGTTGATTATAATCAAGTTAAAAAAATAACGGAAATTAGTAAAGAATCTGGAAAAACTAAATTAGAAATAGCTTTTGATTTAAATTTTACGGATGAAGCAAAAATTTTAAAATTATTATCAACCTCTTATTCTTTGCCTATTGTAAATTTAAGAGATCAAAATTTGAGTGATGATATAAAAAAAATTATACCAATTAATTATATTGTTACTAATTCACTTGTTCCTTTTGAAATTTCAGGAAAAAATATCAAAATTGCAATTGCCGATGCTTCAAAATTAAGTTTACTTAAAAATTTAAAGACCATTACTGGATTAGAGCCAGAATTATATGCTGCAAGTATATCTGACATTCAAGGTTTTATTTCAAGATTAAAAAAAGAAGAGAAATTAAATGGGGAAGATACTGCAAAACAAAATCAAGAAATTGAAAGTATTGATCTTTCAAAATTAGAGGATGTTAAATTAGAAAGCGCTAAGGAAGAAAAAGAAATCACACCCATTGAAAATGAGTCCGATGTTATCAAATTTGGACATGCAATTATTACTGAGGCTATTTTAGCAGGCGCCAGCGACATTCACATTGAACCATTTAAAAAAACTTCTCGTGTTCGATATCGAATAGATGGAATTTTAAATACAATAGACAAATTTTCAAAATTCTTAAATGAAAATTATTCTGCAGTTGTGACACGTATAAAAATTTTGAGTAAACTAGATATTTCAGAAAAACGTCTTCCCCAAGATGGTTCCATTGCTTTTAAATATAAAACGATAGAAGTGGATTTACGTATTTCAATATTACCAACCAACAATAATGAACGAGTGGTGATGCGTATTTTAAATAAAAGCGCGGGCGAAAAAAAAATTGAACAACTTGGATTTGATGAAAATGATCTAAAAATTATTTTAAAAGCAATTAGTTCTTCCCAAGGAATGGTTTTGGTGACGGGACCCACTGGATCTGGAAAAACTACGACGCTGTATAGTATTTTAAAACATATCAATAGCCCCAAATTGAATGTTTTAACTGCTGAAGATCCTGTTGAATATGAAATGGAAGGAATAGCACAGGTGCAAGTTCGAGAGGATATTGGTTATACTTTTGCAACGGCACTAAGATCTTTTTTAAGACAAGATCCAGAAGTTATATTAATTGGAGAGATTAGAGATAAAGATACAGTAGATATTGCTTTAAAAGCTGCTCTAACAGGACACTTAGTGTTCAGTACTATCCATACCAATGATGCAATTAGTACGATTACAAGACTCCAAAACATGGGCACTCCTGATTATTTAATTTCAGCAGCTCTAACCATGATCCTTGCACAACGATTAGTTAGAAAAATGTGCATCGAATGCAAAATGGTTGATGAAAATGTAAATATTAAATTGTTAAATTCTATTGGAATGAGTCCTGAAAAAGCGGCAAGGGCAAAGATTTATAAAGGTAAAGGTTGTGATAAATGTAATCACTCCGGCTACAAAGGCAGAATGGCAATCTATGAGGTCTTAGATATTACTAGAGAAATTAAACAAGCTATATTGGCAAATGTCGGCACCCTTGAACTTTTAGCTTTAGCAAAAAAAAATAATTTTAGAACCATGCAAGAAATGGGTCACGATTTATTATTATCTGGAGACCTTTCTTTTGCTGAGTATCAAAGAGTGCTTTTAGTTTAATGTTATATTTTGACTATAAAGGAATTTCTTCAGGTAAATACGTAGAAGGTGAAGTTCAAGCACTTAATCAAGAAGAGGCCGCTTTTAAATTAAAAAATGATAAAATTATCATCACTAAACTTATTAAATCTAAAAAAAAAGCCGCAGTTGAGGTAAAAAAAACTACAAGTTTTGAATTTGGTTCAAAGACAAGTGTTCCTGCAAAAGAAATAATGATTTTCACAAAACAGTTTGCAACCATGATGAAAGCAGGTCTACCAGTATTAAATATTTTAATTATGCTAGAGGAGCAGATTACTCATAAAAATTTAAAACGAATTGTTGGTGAAGTAAAAAGAGATTTAGAATCTGGAATTATTTTATCCAAATCATTTGAAAAGCATCCAGCCGTCTTTGATAATATTTACGTTAACTTAACAAAAGCTGGAGAGGCCAGCGGCAAACTAGATATTTTTTTAGAAAGAATTGTCATTGGTTTAGAGAAAAGAGAAAAAATAAAATCAAAAATTAAAAGTGCATTATTTTACCCTGCAACGTTATTTACAGTTGCAATTGGCGTTACTATTTTTATGTTAATTAATGTAGTGCCAGTATTTGTTAAAATGTATCAAGGCATGGGAGTAAAACTTCCAGCTCCAACAGCAGTAATTATTGGTATAAGTAATTTTATCAGAAGTCCTTTTGGTGGAGGACTATTGTTAGTTTTAATTATTGCAGGAATTTTTATATTTAGACATTTAGTTAAAACAAATTATGAAATTAGAAAAAAATGGCATCGTTTTGTTTTGCATATGCCAATTTTTGGAAATCTTATTCAAAAATCTATTTTTGCAAGAATTGCCTTGGTACTAGGTAATTTAAATCAAGCAGGTGTAAATTTAATTGAGAGTATTGATATTGCAAAATCAATAACAACTAATACCTTAGTTATTGAAGGTTTAGACAATATTAAGAAAGGAGTTTTTTCAGGAGAATCCCTTACAAAATTGTTTCATAGAGAAAAAGTATTCCCTCAAACATTTGCGCAGTTAATCTCCGTAGGCGAGCAAACCGGAAGCCTTGATGATATGTTTGGCTCCATTGCAAGATATTATGAGGAGGAATTTGATGTGGCAGTTACTAATTTATCTAGTCTTATCGAGCCTATTATGATTGTTTTTATGGGGATAACGATTGGAGGATTAATGGTTGCAATGTATGCCCCAATTTTCAATGTAGGTGCTCTTATTAAATAAAATACATATTAAATATATACTTTATTTGTTTACTTAATTTGTTATAGATTTACTAAATAACCTAAATTTCATAAGGATTTTAAAACATGAAAAAAAGCAAAATTAAAGCGTTTACACTAATAGAATTATTAGTCGTTGTAGCAATTATTGGAATATTAGCCGCTGTGGGTGTTGTAAGTTTTGGAGGCTTTACTGGATCTGCAAAAATAAATTCAACTAAAGCAAATCACGCTCAAGCTATAAAATCTATATCAGCAGAGATTAAAAAATGTGAAATTCAAGGTGGTAATTTATCACTTAAATCAACAGCTAATAACTCAACAGCAAATAATGTTGCCTGTGCTAAATCTTCAACTACTACATCCGCTTTAGCAACTGCATTTATTAATCATTTGAATAATGAAGGTTTTAAAAATCCATATGATGCAGCGCAAGGTGCTTTTAATTCTACAGGAACTGCAACAGGACAAACTATAATTACTGTAAGTGGATCGACGATAACTTTACAAACGCGTTATCTTGAGTCCGATGGAACAACAGTGACCGTATTAACTGGATCTATAACAGACGAAAGAGGATAATCTCTTTTTAACAGTTAATGTTATGCAAAATAAAAAAGCATTTACATTAATTGAGTTATTAGTCGTTGTTGCAATTATTGGAATACTAGCTGCCGTGGGCGTGGTTAGTTTTGGTGGATTTACTGGAAGTGCAAAAGTTAATGCTACAAAAGCAAACCATGCTTTAGTTGTTAAGTATATCTCATCTGAAACTAAAAAGTGCGAAACTGGATCAACATATGCCATGGAAACTTCAACTACTCAAAGATTAACTTGTGCAGGTAGAACAGTAAATACCGTTGCAACCTATGCTTCATCTGCTTTAGTGAATATTAAAGTTCCCTATGACGCTCAATATGGAGCAGTGTCTTTTGAGAATCCGCAAAATTCAGATAACGATTTAGGTCGAAATAGACTTTTACAAGGTCAAAATGCAAACTACATTAAAGTCTCTACTTGTTTTCAGTCACCTTGCAACGTCAGTTCCAACGTGCTGACAACAGAAATTGATATAAAGTAAATTCAATAATGAATTTCAAAAAAGGATTTACACTCATTGAATTATTAGTAGTTGTTGCTTTAATTGGAATACTTTCAACGATTGGAATAGTTGCATTTAGTGGATTCACAGAATCCTCAGCACAAAAGGCTGCTGAAAATAGTTTAAGTGCGATGCGATTAGCTCAACAAGAGTATAAGTCCAATAATGGTACTTTTTATCAAACTTCAGGAACAACAGGCGTTTGTAATCCAACAATAGCAACAACTACTAATATTGTAGATAATTTATTTGGTGGAACTGATAACCTTAAAGAACAAAGATATTATTTTTGCATCACTGCTACTAGCACAGAATACACATTGACAGCTAAACACTCATCAAAAACATGCCAAGTTACTCTTAATAATTTAAATATTTATAACAGAATAGGATGCGATGCTTAAAAATAAAGCATTCACATTAATAGAAGTTTTAATTGTTGTTATAGTAGTTGGAATTATTTCTTCTATAGCTATTTTTTATTTTATAGGTTTCACATCAAAATCTAAAGAAACCACTGTAAAAAAAAATCATGAAAATGTCTGTAAGTTTATTGAAGGTGAAGTTACAAAATGTAACCGTCTAAAATCAGGTTCAGTGCTAGACAAAGCAGTACCGTGCCCAACTAAAGATGCTGATCTTTATTTTAAACCATTTGATGGCAATGGTCCGCTTGAAAAGGCATTAAAAGATAAGATGATAAACCCGTATAAAAATACTACAGCTATAGGCACTTACTTTAGTTCTATTAATAAATTAACTGGCTCAGGAATTGAGCAAGGTGTAACCTTTATAAATCCTACCCATGTTGGAACAAATATTGATTATGAGGCAATACAAGTTACAACCTGTTATAAGTCAGGAGGCTGCGGTTACGCTCAGCGATTAGAAAATTCGCCAATAAATTTTGCAGGCGCTAACACTTCAAGTGAAGCAGGAATGTGCTTAATAAAACTTAATTATTAATTGATGAAAATCAGAGCTTTCACATTAATAGAACTTTTAGTTGCTCTGGTGATCATAGGTATCTTATCGTCACTTGGTGTAGTGGGTTTTAATACTTATATTTCTAATAGCAAAGATTTAGCTACTAAAAAAAATTATGAGATAGTAAATAAAATTTCAGAATCTGAATTTGCAAAGTGCAAATTAAATAAAAATTCAAAAATTTTTGATAATCATTCCTGCAATAATTCTTCACCTCCATCAGTTGCACAGTTAGATGATTATTTTACAAATATACAAAAATTAAAAAATCCTTACGATCAAAACCAAAAAGTTATACAGGCAGATATTTGCTCTATTGGAGCTATAGTTATTAAAACTATAAATACAGGAACATATGAGACTAGTTATTTTTCGCAAAAAAATAATATTAAAAATACATCAACTATAAATTCTATATGGTCTCAAAAATTTACCGATACGACATCCACAAGTGTTTCTTATACTTGCACTCAAACAGCAAGCATTCCTGTTAATACTACACCAGCAGGATCATTCAGTACTTATACCTATCCAACAGGAATTCCTTTCAATGGCTTAGGTGCTTATATTTTAGTTGATAAAAATGGAAAAATGACAGGGTGGTATAACGGTGGTGCCGTAGGAGAATATGGTAGCTGGCCCAATAATGGACTACAAGGCGATTATAGATGGGTTTTTATTTCTCCAGCAGATCCTGTTACAAAAAATGTCTCATCACCATGTTCAGGAAACAATTGTAGTTATAATTTTTCTAATAACACTTGGACTGCAATTAACACAGGTCAGATTTATGATGCAAATACAGGACAAAAAAAATAAAGGTTTCACATTAATAGAGTTACTTGTTGTTGTGGCAATAATTGGAGTTTTGGCTGCAGTTGCAGTTACAGCTTTTAATAGCTTTGTTGGTATGAGCAAAGTTAGCGTTATGAAAGCCAATCACTATCAAGCCGTGAAAGAATTCAAAACTTTATTGTTTTCCTGTGAGACAACAAAAAATGTGACATTAATTTCAGGTCCAAATGGTGAGAAATCAACTTTTGCATGCAGCACAGGTGCTTCAAACTTACAGGTTCAATTTACAGCTCATTTTTTTTGGGGTGGTTATAGAAATGTGTGGAACACAACTCAATGCTGCGCTGTTGCTGGAGATTCAAGAATGGTTGGATATATGATTGGATATTCTTGTGATCCTAATCCATGGATCGGTTTTATGAATATTTGCCCCATTAACAACAATAGAGGCATGGATCTTAAAACAAATATAGGCACTGTAACCGGTGGAAATCAAATAATTAATTCTACGATTGATATTTATTAAAACAGTTAAAGACTTGTAATAAAAATATACATTTTTTATCTACTTTTTTTAGGTATAATTAATCATAAAACTTTTTATTATGATTAATAAAATAACTGATTTAGCTAAGAATAATCTTAAAATATCAGATTTTCACCTTAGAGAAGGATCTAACGTTTCATACCGTGTGTTAGGTGAGATTTTTCAAGATGCAAATTCTTTAATTAAAAAAAGTGATTTAGACGAATTACTTAAAAAAAACTGTACATCAGAAGAAGTTGCTAACTTTGAAAAAAATAATGAATTAGATTGCGCAATTAATCTTGCTGATTTTAGATTTAGAGCAAATTTTTTTAAAACTTTGAATGGTACTGCAGCAGTTTTAAGAAGAATTGTTACAAAAATTCCTAGTATGGAAGAACTAAATTTGCCTCCTGTGATGTATGAAATTGTTGAAGCACATAAAGGATTAGTATTAGTTACAGGTCCAACTGGATCTGGAAAATCTACAACCCTTGCTGCTATTGTTGGAAAAATTAATGAACTACGTTCTAAAAATATTATTACCATTGAAGATCCGGTCGAATTTATTCATCATGATAAAAAATCTATTATTTCACAGCGTGAAGTTGGTAAACAAACATCTTCATTTGCTCGTGCTTTAAAAAGTGCTCTTCGTGAAGATCCCGATGTAATTTTAGTTGGCGAGATGAGAGATTTGGAGACAATTTCTATGGCTCTCACGGCTGCTGAAACAGGTCATTTAGTTCTTGGAACATTACACACAAGTGGTGCCCCAAATACTATTAACAGACTTATTGATGTCTTTCCTCCAGGACAACAAGGGCAGATCAGAGCGCAAATTGCAGAGTCTTTAAAGATGATTATTACCCAAAAGCTAATTAAAAAAAGAGATGGTTCAGGCCGTGTTGCTGCATTTGAAATTTTAACTTGCACACCTCCAATTAAAAATTTAATTCGAGAAGCTAAAGTTCATCAAATTCCAAGTGTAATGCAAACGTCACAAAAAGATGGAATGATTACCATGGAAAAATCAATCGAAGTTTTAACACAAAGCGGAGTAATTACGGGTGCGATTGAATAGTTCTAAAGCTTTTTCATTATTAGAATTATTAGTTGTTATAGCCCTCCTAGGTATAGTTTCTTTAGTTGCAGTGCCAAACGTTCGAGAGTGGCTTGTAAAAAGAGAAATGGAAAAAGATATGTACGTTATAATGGATATGGTGAAAACTGTCGCGAATAACTTGGGAAGTAACCTTTATGAAATGGGTGGAATATTTTTTGAGAATAATAATGGAGGAGGCCTGATTGTAAAAATTAGATACAGAGGACCTGATAAATATAGAGCTTTTCAAACATGTAATAATAATGACGCTGAGTGGGATGGTACTGAGACTTACAGCTCTGGTTCTTCACAGGAATTGTATTCAACTTTTTCAAACATTAAGATGAATGTAGCTACAGCAAATTTTTGTTTTTCTAAAAACTTTACTGCAAATTATGCAGGAAATGTAAGTTTTTGTCACAGAGATAAGAACAGTAGCGTGACCTGCCAGCAGGTAAGCACTAACGATCCATATTACGATTTAATTATTCAAAGAACCGGAAGACCTGAATTAATGAGATACTCTTATGCGCTTGGATATTGGACAAAACAATAAAGGAATAAGTTTAATTGAGGCTTTGGTTTCAATTGTAATTGTTGGAATAGGAATTGTATCTGTTCTTCAATTATCAGTTTATGCAGTGAGAACTGCAGATGTTGCGCTTGAAAGGAATAAAGTAAATTTTTTATCAGAAATGATGATGGAAACTTTAGTTGTAAATCAAGGAAACCTAACCACTTACAATTTAAATATTAATGATTGCAATTATACATTCTCTAATAACTTACAAAAAATTTGGATAGACACCTATAAAAATGTTTTAGATACCAACACTAAAACAACAAGATGTCTTCCAGGAGATAAAAAAATTGCAAAAATTATTAATAATACTGAAGCAACTATTAATTTTACAATTGGCGGAGGCAAACAACAAAAATTTTTAGGATTTTCTAAAATTGAATAAGTTATTATGAATAATAGAGGATTAAGTTTAGTTGAAGTTCTAGTTGCTATGGTAGTTGGAACTATCATGGTTGCTACTATGTATTTCTCTTTTAGTGCTTTTTCTGGAACTTATCTTGGTATCATTGCAAAGGTTCAAGTAAGTAAAGATATTAGAAATTCATTAACATTAGTTACTAAAGATGTTCGTTTAGCAGGTTATACTTCAACAGTTCCAATTCAAAGCGGTGTAAGTTTTGCTCCTTTTACAACAATGAATAATAAAATAATTATTAGAAAAAATACTTATTTTAATCAAAATTCGAGTCCAGGTTCCTACGCTTCCGGATCAAATGATGTTTTAGAAGTTATTTATGATCAAGATAGAAATACACGAGTGAGAGTTTCTTACGCACAAAGTAATGATGGTTTTCTAAAAAAAAGGTATTCAAAATGTTTAACCGCAGACTGTTTTAATGATAGCGATTATACTTATAATTTAAGTGGATTTTATGACTATCAACCTATTACTACGCAGGGTTTAGAAGGCTTTAAAGTTACAGCGTTCAATTCTGCGGGAACGGCATTAGATGCCTCACAAGCAAGCCAGGCTAATTTTTTAAGAGTTTCGGTTCTTTACTCATCTGTAAATAATTCGGAGATTCACAAAACAGCGCAAACTCAAACTTTTCAAGTTGAAGAGCTAACAATTACTAAAAATGATAAGTTTTTTAGAGATATGGCCAGCGTTTTAATTTACCCAAGAAATATTCAAAAATTAAAATGAAAAAATTAAAAAATAAAAATAATAAAAAAAAACAAAATGGCTTCGCTTTAGTTCTTGCAATTTTATTATTAGTAGTCATGTCAATCATGGGGGTTACCTTAGTTACAATTGTTTCAGGTGATTTTAATGAAAATGAAAAGAGAGATGAATATCAGCAAGCATTATATGCTGCTGAAACAGGAGTTAATGATGCTAAAATCTGGTTAAGAAAAGCAGGACTACCCACAAGTCCAGTTATTTTTGATGGAGGCGGCGTTACAGGCTGGTGTCCTATTTCAAGGTTTAGTGATTTATCATCGCTTGCAAGCACCTATGTAGTTGGGGTTGCTACAAATGGAGGAAAAAATTTTAATACAATAATTAAATCAGTTGATATTGATAAAACTAAATACGAGGATTTTGAATTTTATTGGTTTGTGAGTTATCCGCCAACTTGGGATACTGCTACTAATAGTTATAAAACAACCACACAAATTACGGCAAGCGCTATAGGTTCTGCTGGTACTAATATATCCGAAGGTTCTAATTATAAAAGTTCCTCAACTAGTTCTGGGCTATATTATAAAATTTATGCCTGCGGAAGAAAAAAACCTTCAATTTTAAATTTATTTGAAAAAACACCTGTCGCGGCACTAGACGTGTTAGTGAAAGCAGTAAAATGAAAAAAATATATTTTAAAACTTTATTATTATTTTTATTTTTTTTTTCAAACCAAGTTTTTGCATGTAATATTAAATTTAGAAATTTTGGTTCAAGTCCAGATAATTTAAATTTAAGTCCACCACCACTTACAATCCCAGATCCTATTGGTGGTTTTAATGTTTTAACTCCAATCTCAGCACTATGCCCACAAAACAAGCAGTTATTTGGAACGATGGTCAGTTTATTTTATATCAATAACGAGCTCGTTGAAATTAGGCTGGAAAGATATAATCAAAATGATCGAGCTCTGATGGAACTTGCCATTGTAAGATATGGCAATTTCAAACGCTCATTAGGCCTTGATAGAAATAAATGGCAAGGTTCTTATAGTTGGGAGAATAGTGATGAAGTGGTTAATTATTTGGCAACCCCTATTCTTGGGGGAAATACAGAAAAATTAAACATTACTTCAAAAAAACATCTTAATAAAATTTCAGATTATTTTTCAAAAAAAGAGCAATGGAAAAAATAATTAAAATTTTTATCGTTTTCATATTTTTGTTTTTTACTGGGAAGGTAGATTCTAAATCACCACCACCGGGCACAGGGACAAGCGATATTCCTGCAAATATTATGATTATGCTTGATAATTCCGGAAGTATGAATTGGGCAGTCAATAGTAGTTCGGCTAGTAGTTTAGAATATCCTATAGATGTTGCCGTAGATAGCTCAGGCAATATTTATGCGCTTGAATATTTTAGATGTCGTGTTGTTGTTTATAATAGCTCAGGAACTTTTCTACGTTCTTTTGGTTCATGTGGAGGAGGTGATAATCAATTTCTAAATCCTTATCAAATTGTAATCAATGGCGATGAAATATTTGTTGCAAATTCTGGAACTGATAAAATTGATGTGAAAGACTTATATGGTAATTTTAAAAGACGTTTAAGTCTTGGTTCTGGAACGTCTAGTGCTGTTAGAGGAATAGCGGTTTACGGAAATTATTTGTATACAAACTATAATAATCAAATTCGAGTTTATAGTAAATTTGCAAGTGGATCAGGATCATCAATGCAAATGTACAATCTAAGTAATAGCGTTTGTGCTTATCCTGTTGGACTAGATGTTTCTAATGATGGAACAAAATTATTAGTTAGTTGTGTTGATTCTACTTACGGAGGTCAGCAACTTCTAGTTTACCAATTGTCAGGTGGAACTTTGACTCTTTCTTATACTTCAGTAGCAGGAACTGGATTTCAAACTTCGAACGGAAGATTTTATTATACCTGGGATGCTGTTTTTGACAGTAATAATAATATTTATGCTACAGATTATTATAATTATAGAGTTCAAAAATTTACATCAGCATATGCATACTCAACCAAATATGGATCTTATTCAACTACCGCTCCGTTTCTTCAGCCAAGAGGAATAGGAAAAGATTCTAACAACAATATTTATGTAGCAGATTTTTGGCAGAATAAGATTTACAAACTCGACTCCTCTTTAACTACAGTTGCTACCATTACAGGAGGAAATAGGATGGATATTGCAAAAAGTGTTATTAAAAAAATAGTTTCCAACACAGAACTTACTGCTGGTGCAAATTTTGGTTTAATGGAGTGGGGTTGGCCTTATCCAACTAGTAATGGTGGTCTGAGAA
>JACCDP010018918.1_pt1 | contig 18002 bp, 19 predicted proteins | sample 7445841 | NCBI WGS metagenome assembly JACCDP01 (sample SAMN15323441, study PRJNA562643) | freshwater metagenome | isolation source: river surface water | place: USA:Blue River Watershed | collected 2017-08-17
ATTGAATATCCGAAATGCGGAACTTGTTGGCTTCGGGTTTATCCAAATAGACATATTCTGCAAGAACATAGGTATCTCCTAGAGAATAGGAGGGAGCCATTGTGATGGAACCGATTTTTGAGACAAGTTGGGATTGTGTGGCATTTCCCTGTAAGCCAAACACAGGAGTTGGATTCGCTCCTCCTGTTTGGTAAAAAGGAGAGTTGAGCAAAGGGAAATAAGCAGAGCCTGCTGCTGGTTCCGCCAGAGTGGAAATATCCAGTTGTGCAGAACTCACATAGAGGTTTGCTAAGGGTGCAAAGTTGATATTCAAACGAACTTGATCCACGCCGACAGCATCAATCGGAAAGACAACTCCAGGATCACCTCGTGAAAACCAAAATGGAAGAGGAGTGACAGCCACAGTAGGTCTTTCTGTCCACCCAATACTTTGCGGTCCAAATCCATTTTGGATTCTAGGCAATAAACTGTTGACAGTTGTGACCTTCTCCAAAGGAGTATTGAACTCATCCAGAACTTCCATTAACTGTCCTGTAATCTGTTCTATCCGAGCGCCACCAATATCCATGGTCGCATCCGCAATCAAAGCGTGTCCTAAACTATTGGTCCATCCAAAAGTAGGTCCAACAAAGTTTGAACCAGCAGTTGCTCTCGCAAGTAACTGAGGACCCACAATGTCAGGCATTGTTGTCACGAGGTAGAGGCGAGTGATCAGATGTCCTTGCCGTGGTAGCGTTAAAGAGGCTTGCGTTGCAAAGTTGGGTCGTGTATCAAAATCCAAGCGAACCCATTCTGTTGTAAATCTGCCTGCTTTGATAAAGACTTTTGTAAAAAACTCATAGGCAGGTTTTCCTTTGGGTGGCAAAAGCCGTTCATCTTGTAACCCAGTATAAATCACCCGTAGAAGGGATACAACCATTCTATCGTGTATTCTGAAGATTCCTCTTTAGGGGATTCCTATCTTCTCTTTCGTTGCGTCTTGCGTTTTCCACCTTTCAATCCAGCGCGTATTCTGGGTTGAACAATGATAAGTTCCCCATTTTTAATATTGTAATCTCCAAACTCTCTTTCATCTTCCATAAGTTTCATAGCATTGGGTGTGGGTTGCCCATTGGAACGTCGGAACCCTGGATAGATAAAGTCATATTGTCTGTAGTCGTCAAAAAAGAGCGCCTGTTTCACACTGGAAACAGTATCCCTGTGATTAATGTAATATTCAATAATTTCATCGGGTCGTATTTGGATTCTGATTTTTCTCATGAGGTCCTTGGGAAACTCACAATGGCGTATCTCCAAAGCCACATCATACATATGTCTCTCAATCGCTAAATCAAAGGCTGTCTGACCATTTGCATTTTCAATCTGAGAATCTACACCAATCGCACACAACAAACCCACAACCTCTCCTGGATGATTGGGTATCATACGTGTAGGTAGTTGTAAGTGACGAAGAATAGCATGATGTAGAGCAGTATTTCCTTGATTGTCTTGTTCATTTTTATTATCAAAATCGTTTTCAATCACATCAATCACGTCATGAAGACCCATACTCGCAGCATACATCAAAAGATTTATACCACCTTGTATGGTTTGAGTAACATCCCCCTTGTTAAACACGTGAAATGCTACTGGAAAATCTGCACAGAGAGCCAAGTAAACAGGATACATGCCATTTCCATCTGGGGCTTCAAAATCGGCTCCAAAACTCTCTAGTTCATCTAAAACAGCCTCTTGTTTCTCTGATGTTATAACATCCGATGGTTGTGAAGAACTCACAAATAAAACAGCAGTAATCGGCGTGACTCCAGCATCATTAGGACGATTCACTAAATCAAACACATCTATATGCTTTTCAGCCTCACGGAGAACATCATGAACCTCCTCTGTAGATCCTTGAAGACAAGCCTGAATCAAAGGGTTTACATAGACAGGTGTAAGATTTATATAAGCATGTAGGTTTGCAGAGCCGTTATTCCGATTTTGATTTCCGTTAGCCATTCTACAAAGTTCAAAGATTTTAGTCTGTGAACATCTTGTTGCAAATACCATTCTGGAAGCGGAGCCAGTTCAAACTCATACAAAAGACTTTTACTTCCCAGGCCGCTGCTCCTGTAGGTGTTTGTGGAGGTTTGACATCTAGCGTTAAACGAAGATTCTGAAGTCGGCTCGCATTGATTGTGCCTGATGGTTGATGCACATCTCCTGGAGATCTAGCAATAGGATATCCATAGATGAAAGCATTGTAAGCCACGACTCCTCCTCTGTGATGTCTCGCAATCTGTTGTCTAAAATACTCTCCTTCTGCTTCTATGAGATCAATCCCATTGGCTTGGACCTTTGCTGACAACAACATGCTTTGTCTTGGATTGAACGTTGTATTGATTTGATAGTTGAGAACAGATGAAAAGTTCGTCCATTCATTGTTATTTCTGACATCTTTGCGGCGGATGAACCAAACAATCTCTTCTATCGGATGATTGGCCTCCAGAGGCAGTTGCACACGAATGACATCTTCATTGGTTGTTTTGGCGACAACATATTTGAGAGGCTCTTCAAAGAAAAAGGTTTGGACAACGCGATGCATGATTTCAAACGGTTGGCGCAACATCGCCGTCCTCACAGATCCATCAATCATTGCGCCATAGGTTAAAAGTCTTACATTTTGAAGCATAGGTTCGGTTTCCTGTGTTTGCACAGTTTCTATCTGTTGAAATGGAAGGGTCTTGTTATAAAACTCAATAGGAATGTTGATGGGGGTGGAGTCACAACTATCTCGGAATCCTCTTTGTTGTCGTAGCACCTCTGTAAAGGGTCTCAAAATCACATTGATTCTGACAGTTCCTTCACGACAGGCTAGGAGGGGAAAAGATTCCTTGAGGCGCATACGCTGGAAAAAGAGTGGAAAAACACAGTGAATATATCCATTTTCAGTAGGATAAGGGCGATACTGAGGCCAAGTTGCGAGTTGATCTACACTGTAGACCGCTAAATGATCAGGTCCGGGTCCAAACTGTGTATTCAAATCGGGATAGAGAGAAGCAAAGACAGCAGAGAAATCACCGTCCACGCGTTCTATGACAACACCATCTATCTCTAACTCCACCTGTTGAATCAAAATCTGACCCAGAGCATTTGCATAATACCATGCTTTCTCTGGATCTACGTATTCATATCGTTGCCCCTGTAACTGTAAAATGGTGGTTGGATCTAACCAACTTGTTAACTGTAACTCCAACACAGCACTTGTTAACAAATCTCCACAGGTTTGGGAGGCAATATCAAAGGTGAACTTTTGTCCAAAGGCAGCAGGACCTCTATACTGAAAATCTTGGTAGACAGGAACAAAGGGTGTGAAACGACGATCGGGACTGCGTGCAAACCAGGACGATCGTGCTGTAAGAGGAAAATACGAGTTGTCTTGCATATCGCGACTCGTCAAATCAAGAAGAGTCGTTATATCCCCTGCGGGTCGTTTAAAAGACTGTTGACTGGATGCCATCTATTTATGGGAAGATCTGGTTTTGCGTTTAACCCTACGTTGTTTCCGCGTTTTTTTCTTTCCTCCTACAAAGTTTTCACTAGTGGGCCCATGAGGCAGAGGGATACTTGGATATGTCCCTGTATCATAATCAATAAGTTTATACCAAGCAAAAGGACAACGAAGATCATCCCCTGGATCACCATTGCTAAACATATTTGCCCGATTTCTAGGCATGAATCGCTCATTAGACCCACAGTAACGTAGAAAGGGTAAAAACTCTACTTCTTCTCCTTCTATATCATTCAGAATTCCATCTGGATTTCTTGCTCCTAACCCCATTACATTTCTTATGAGGGGTGTTTTGGGGACAACACCAAAGGTAATAGGAAGAAGAAATGTGGAGGCTGTGTCTGCAACTTTATGATCTAAATAGACTGTTGTATAGGCATCACGATTAAATAGTTTTTGAAGTTTTAGTTTGTCTTCTTCGCTTACTCCTGGTAAATAAGGAATGACGCGATAGGTCACAACTTGAAAAGGTAAACGAATACTTTCTTTGGTAATTTCACGAACACTGTGTTCACTCATAAAGGCGCGAATGACAAAATAGCGTAAACCTTTGCTTTCAAGCATAGATTCAATAACCAAACGAGGTAGTAACATATATGTTTCTTCAAAGTCTTCATTGCCTGCAAGAAGATTTTTTATATGATCTCTATACGAATTAAATACCATTTTTCCGACAGTTCCAAGTGTGATGCTCGTTTGATTTCCTGAGTAAGCCATATCATCCACATCCAGAATAGTTCCTGTCATTTCAATAGTATCCAATCCATATTTTTCTGTAACACAATCAATCCTCATCCCTGCTTGTAACCAAAAATGAGCAAAGAGAAGAGAGATATAATAGTTAGATTTGTAAACGCGTCCAGTGATGAGGATAATAGGATTCTCTAATCGTCCTTCTTCTATTATTTGTTTTTTTACCTTGTATACACAATAACGAAGAGCATGAAGGATTTGTTTGTGAGGAATATATTGAATATTGTCCAAAAGAATCTGAGCAAGTCGTTGACGTTCAGGACTATATTGTGCTGCAACCCACTCTGCTGCTTTTACAGGATCTATTGTATGTTCATTTGCATGAGGAGGACCTTGTAACAAAAGTGTGCGATTGATTTCCAGATGTTGAAGAAACTTTGCCAAGCGTTTTTTATTTTTGGGGAAACCTAGAAACGCATTGTTTCTGGGAAGTGACAAAGGTAAACTTGGTAAATAGTTCATAATCTTTTCTACTAACTTTTTAGTGTCATTTTCAATATCAGTCAAAGATTTATTTAGAGTATTATAAAGCACAGCACTTGAAGTAAGACTATAAAAAAGATCTCGTCTTTCTCGTTCTAAGAGGACATCTCCAAAAGAGATGGGTGCGTTTGTTTGGTAATGATGGCCCATATATAAGAAGAAACTCTGCATTAATGTTTTTCTGTCAACAATTGTAAGATTTTTGATGGAACAATATGCATTTGGAAGTCTTGCTTTTATTGCTTCAAAGAGTCTTATATAAGCATTTTCTGGCTCGGTGAAATCACCCATTCTATCTAAAGTCTACAATCTAAATTTGTAGAGATGATTGGTTTTCTTTTGTCGTTGTTTGCTCTAGCATCTGCACAAGTTGCCGAGTTAAATCGGACTCAATATCTGGGACGCTGGTATCAAGTCTATGCGGACCTGGCGGTAGATTTTACATTTGAAAACAGTTCTTTCTGTGACACTGCGGATTATGCTGTATACCCCAATGATACGATTAGTGTCTGGAACAGAGAGCGCCAATACAACGTGACAGGTCCGGAAAGACAGATTTTTGGATGGGCTGAGGCATCCGATGCTTCCAAGCCTGGAGAACTCACAGTGCATCTTCAGACAACGGGATTTGGTGCACCCTATTGGGTCTATCAACTGGGACCTGTAGAGAAGGACCAATATGAATACAGCATTGTTTCAGACCCTTTCAAACTCACCTTGTTTGTTCTTGCTAGAAATGTCAGCAAGTTTATGCGTCTCTACAATGAAAATGTGACAACCTATCTGACAGAACAGGGATTTACGAGTTTAGTCAACTCTCCGATTCTGACTCCTCAAGATGGGTGTAGTTATTGGGAATGAAATCTGTTTCCAAGTAGAGATGAAGTTTGATGATGCAAGAAAAGAAATGATAAAATATCTAAGTTCTGATGAATTTAAGGAACGAGAAGATGCTGAAACAACAATCCCTGCTATACAGATACTCAAGGAAATCAATAAGGCGGGACTTCTCACAACAAACTCCCAAACAGGAGAAGATGAAAAAGGATTCAACAAAGAAACGAAGCGATATTATCATATTGTGGAGAGAGCATATATAGATGGATTTATGAAACGGGAGAGGGCATTGAAAGTGATTGAGTATCTAAATGCTTATACAGATAAGATAGCCTATTTTATCTATGTCAATCCTGATCCTGCATTTCAGAAACTTTTTTATGAAGGAGATGTAAAAGCTGTGCCCAGTATTCCTGTGACTGTTTCAGGCTCATCTTCCAAAAGCAATAAAGATATTAAACAACTTTTTTCTGCTACAACAATGCCCACCACATTGCCACAGTCAACTGCTGATTTTTATAAAAAGAATACAAAACTGAATAAATCGGAAGATGTTTTATGGGTGACATTCATTGATCCCGAATATGGACGGAATGCACTGAAAAAGGATGGATTATTTACAGTTGTCTTAGATGCATTGAAGCAAATCAAATAGATACATTCTATAGAATGTGTTGGAGTGCTGAAGTGAGTTTGCAGTCTTTTTTGATAGGCATTACAGCAACCTTTGTTGGCTATCAAAATGGACTTTCGTTTCCTGTAACCTTGTTTTGCTTGACGATTGTCTTCATGCAGTTGATAGAATACTTTGTTTGGTCTGACTTGGACAATGAAAGAGCCAACTTCCGATACAGTGTCCTTGCGGCTGGATTGTTGTGGATTCAACCTGTTGCGTCTATCTATACACTTCCTTCCAAATGGTTTTCTACTGCAGTTGGAAGTTACATAGGACTTTCCTTCGTAGGATCCTTGATGAATCAGAAACCCTTAGAAGAAACGTATCGCATGGAAAAAGGGGAGAATGGGCATCTTGTGTGGAAATGGCTAGGGAAGACAAGGGATACAGCCATCTCTCTCCTCATTTATTTTGTGTTCTTATTGGGACCCCTTGTGATACAAAAGGAATGGACACTTCTTACACTAGCCTTAACTACTTTGGCTGGAAGTCTCTATTCTTTTTATGAAGCAAATACATGGGGATCTATGTGGTGTTGGTTTGTGAACTATTTGGTTGTAGGAGTGGCTGGGTTTCAATTATTTAAAAACACTTACTAGAAACAATGTTTGGATTTGCTGCTCCTCTTCCCCCGCGACCGATTAATTATGTTATTTCTGCTCATGGAGCGATGAATGGGGGTCATTTTTCATTACCAGTTGGGTTTGCAGTGCAGTATTATGTGAATCCAGGAGAGACTTTATACTGCACACGACACAAGCAGACTCAAGTTTGTGCAGGAACAGCAGAGACGCGTGCTGAATGGCGACATACCGGTGTAATAGCAGACTATACTCTAACACCTGATGAGTATAATCCAAGAAATAGAAATAGTTTTCTTTCAGGTATTAAAGACTGTAACCGAAATGAAATAGTTTACAATTTGACAGGTCAGGCTGAAGGTATAACACTTCGTCGTTGCATTGATATAATAAATACACATCATCAATATTACCACCGAAACATATTTGGCAGGATACTTCCTGCAGTAATTCACCTTCTTTTTTGCCGAGATGTAGCGTCAAATTCAGACGAGATGGTAAATGTTACAACAGGTCTGCCTGCATCTGTAGCATATTTAGGTAGACAGGGGGGTAAACGTGCATCACGTAGACAGAAGCGAAAGATTAGTAGAAAAACAAGACGTTTAGTTTCCAAACCATAATGTGGCTCGGAAGTTCTCTAACACCATACACGCCCATGTTTCCACAATAGACCGCAGTTCAGACTGCTTTTGACCTACAAGAATATCTTGTAACTCAATGTATAAATCAGGTCTATCGGCTGTGCTCATATTGATGGTTCCATCCGGTTGTCTTGCGAAAGGCTGTCTTCTAGACCGAACATCTCCAAGAGTCCAGTTCATGATCGCAAAAGGCAGACCCGAATCTCTTTCTTCCTTTGCTAATGTTACCAACTTGTTCCAGACTAAAGGAGGAAACAGGGATTCCCTGTCTCTTCCAGCAATAATCAGTTTCAGATTTGTATAAAACTGTCCACCACTGATATCATTGGAAATATTCCACAACTGGTTTCTCTCTATGGCTGACCTGCTACGGAAAAAGTTGACAATCCGGGCAGTGGGATGAACACCCTCCAAGCGACGAGTAATAGCAGCAGTCGCCTGACGAGCAATCGGTGCATAATCCCATTGATCTTGTGTAAAAATGTTTTCATAGACACGTTCAAATGGAACTTCTATCCGTTTTGTCTTGATGGCTGTCTGTGTCTCCACATCCGTGTAAATATGTTTTGTTTCCAAAAGGATATTGGGCGTTCCAATATTCTGTCTTTCTAGGGTAGAAAATGTTGCAACGGAGCCTGTTGCAGATGTCTGGATCCGCCATCCGCTTCGGTTCCAAGGCTGGGGCTTCACTTGGCCGTCACTTGCCTCTACGAGATCCTCAAGTTTTCGCAAAAAACATCGAACTCGATAGGATTGTTGTGGTATACAAAGCGACAGAAATCCTCCATCATCCTGGCTTTGACAACCCCATAGTGGTAAGGGAAGGCGCAACCTACCAGGAGTCGCATTCCTCTGAATTGCCAAAGCCGTGCCTGAATGAAGACCTGCCAGACGATTATCTAGAAATGCTGAGTTCAAAGTTCCCCGAGTCCTTGTTGTTGCCCAAAGTGCATCGCCACTGAACTCCTGCAGAAGAATGTTATCTTGGAGCACCTGAATCTTTTCAAAGAGGAAGAACCCGATTCCATTGGTATATCCATAGGTAACTCCCGAAGCATCTGTAATCACAGAGGTTGGATTCGCAAGGGCTTGAGGAGGTGGAAGCCAAGAAGGTAGATCAATCAAGAGAGTTGGTTCCACGAAAAAATCACCAGCAATCTCTACCTGAAACTCAAACGATCTACCAAAATCAGGCTGATTCAAAGGAGGAAGACGTCGGAGTTCAGAAATTTGAGGTGGTGTTGGTCCGTAGCGATTGTCAAACAAGTTTTTGGCTTCTTTATCATCGGCAATAAAATACACATCTTTGTTTCCTCGGGCCACTAACTCATACAGGGCACCCTCTATATTGTTAGAAACAGTTGTCATACTCTTTCTAACAAGATAGGTTTTAAACTTGTTTAATTAGAATGAGTGGAACAGCAATTGAGGCTGCTGGAGGAACAATCGTATATATTCGTAACAATGCTGGAACAAATCAATATAGTTATAACAACAGCACTTGGACAACCCTTAGTTTTCCTTGCACAGTAGAAAATACAAATACAGGTGCAGGTTTTTTACAAGTTGTTTTTACAACTGATATTACCCTCAGCACAACTGACAGTTATTTTGAAACCCTTTCAGATAAAATACAATTTGGCAGTCAATCTGTAAATGCTGATGGGACTCGTCCTATCATTACAATCTCAGTTGCTAGTTACCCAGGAGTATTTCAAAATGGAACGAGTGCTACGTCAGGCTATAATGATATCCGAATCTACAATTTGACTGTTGATGGAACAGGATATTCTACTTCTCTTGGTGCAGGCTGGATTGGAAGAGGCTATTTTGGAAATTCAGCGTCAGGATGCTCTGTTATCAACTGTTCATCCAAGGGTTCAATTGGTAACAACGGTGGGGGTATTCTTGGATATTATTCTGGAACAACCGGTGGAAGCGTTAGTATAATAGGATGCTCCAGCACAGGAAGTATTGGACAGCAAGCAGGAGGCATTGTTGGTTCTAACTGTGATAATATAACATGTGACCAGTGTTTTAGTGAAGGATCCATAGCACAAAATGGTGGCGGTATTTTTGGTCAAAATACGGAGGGAAACTGCAGTGCAACAAAATGTTACAGTTTGGGCAATATCGGATTAGGTGGGGGTGGAATTATTGGAGCAGTGGCTCAGAGTGGTGTTTCTGCTGAAAAGTGCTACAGTCGCGGAAGCATAGACACGAGTGCTGGTGGTATTTTTGGTGCGGAAGCCGCCGCAACAACAGCCTCTAACTGTTACAGTATAGGGTCCTTAGGAACAAGTGCTGGAGGTATTTTTGGGAATCCGTTTAGCACTCCTGGACCAAGAACAGAGACAAACTGTTACAAGATTGAGGGTGGATCATGGAGTGATTCTACAGCAAATACAAATCTTACAGGAACTCCTAGTTCCTCTCCAGACGTTGGAACAACATGGACTTCTACAGAAACAAATACACCATATGAACTTACAGATTTTGGTGCCACTCCTTATCAAGCACAAACCATCAGTGGGAATGATCTTGTTCAGAGTTATTCGCAAACTATAGAAGCCGGTCAATCCAGTAGTGCTGCCTTATCAACCAGCACATTCACTATTTTAGAAAAAACAGGAGGTAGTTCTGGATCCCATGATACGATTACTATAAATGCAACAACAGGTGCTCTTTCAACGACAACAGCAACTGTAGCAGGAACCTATACGATATATGTGAGAAGCACAGGAAGTTATTATATTACAACCTTTGTTTTAACTGTGACAGAATATGTTGCGCCCTCTACAACTGCCACAACAACCTGTTGTAAGTCAACCATGGATGAACGTGGTTTGTCGTTTGAATGGATCAACGATTACAGAATAGGAAATCGTCTAATCGCAGAACATTCACAAAATCCCAATCTGAAATTCAATGGATATTCTGAATATTGGAAATATAAAATGGCACAAGCAGCTCGGAAGAGTTAAGCAAGAGGGAATGCTTGGAAAAGTTGGATAAAAGTAGAATTGTAAAATCCAGAGATAGGTGCTAGACACTGTCCTGTGTAGTTTTTCGCACCAAAGAGACCCAGTTCATTTTGACAAGTTCCATTTGTGGAGGTGAAGACATCCATTAGGAAGACCTGATCTGTCGCATAGATCTTTGTGTCCCAGGAAGCACCCGCATAACTCGGTGCAAAGGAGTTTCCTACACAAGAATCGTTTGCTGCTACAACACTGAAAGGGAGGCCACCATCCGAACAATCGGCAGTATCATGAGCAACAATATTGAAGGTAGTATTTCCACCCAGACAGTCTGAAGAATCAATCAGTTGCGTATAATAATCATTGTGAAGATTGCATTTCTTTGTTACAGTAAATGTCTCATTCACAGGAAAATCAGTGCAGGTAGGAGAATCGGATGCATTAAACAGTTGAACCTGGAGTTTCTTGGGTGAGCAACTCTGAAGATACAGTGCATATGCAGTTGAATAGGTATTCCAAGTGCAGACATCGGAGTAGGCTAGCACAGGGATGACAAGTTCTTGGCAAGCAGAATCAGAGTAGACACCAAACATTGCAGCGTTTACAGCACTAAAAACACCTAGAAGAGAAAGAATCCACATCACACTTTATATATGTATGTTTGTAATTTTAGGCTCTAGACAGAAGGGACCAACTCCTCCTCTGTATCGGCTCTTTCCCTCTTGACACAGCATTCATACCACTTTTGCCGACATTTAATCCGATCTCGTTTGCAGTCTGCGCAGTTTCGCCGACAGTCACGACGGGGTCTACAAGAGCAGGGAAAGAGGGCTGTGAGAAATATTGTTAGGCCACAGCCTGAAAGCATGAGAATTAATAGAATCCCCAAGACACCATCCGTTGTATCACCATATTCCATTTTTGAATGTTTTTTGCGAAATTTTCTTTTCAAATTTTGCTCATTAGCGTCTTACCTTCGGAGCAATCAACTTCATCATGATCTCTTTTCCAGGTTTGACAGGCAACTCAAGTTCTGCAGTATTAGCAATCCGAGAGAAATGAATGATTCCAGACCATTTCTCTCCTCCTTGAATCCACTCATCCAAACGATGCTTAACATCCATATATCCAGCATCATTGGTGGGAATCCCATAGTCTTTCATGACAGTTAAGAGTTTCACAGCATCCTTGACTCTCTCGGCTTTGGACTTCAATGGGTGACCATATTTATCCACATACTTGTCTACAGAATTTCCCGAAACGTCGGACATTCTCTAGACAAACAAATACAATCTCTTTAACCAATCTAACTGCAGCCACAGACAATCGTGCTGATTCCAGGTCCAGGGTATCCTGTGGAGCATGTGCTGCAGTTCTTCTGACCCTCATAGAACAAGTATCTGTATTGATAATCCGGAAAGTTTAACTTACAAACAGTGCTGACACCGCAGCAGTTACTCAAGGCACATGTGGGTTGCTCTTTTGCTAAAATAGCCTTGTAGTTGGAAAAAATCGCTTTGCTTTGGATTTTGCGAATGATATCACTGGCATCCATTTCTACAAGGGGGAAAGAAACTTTCTACAACCTTAAGACGTTTTAGCGAAAGAAAAAAGATATGTGTGGCATTTGGTTTACTCTAGGAAATCTCTTGGCCTGTCATAGTGCAAAGACATGGGTAAAAACCTTGTCGCCGCGAGGTCCGGAAGCCATGAGAATCATCAGTCTCAGCGGAGACATTACTATGGGATTTACTCGTTTGGCTATCAATGGATGCAATGAAGCAGGAATGCAGCCTTTTAGAAGAGGAGAAGTTGTGTGGATGTGCAATGGAGAAATCTACAACTGGCGTCACATTGCTGCAGAGCACAACTTTGTAGAACCCTCAGGAAGTGACTGCGAAGTTTTAGGAGATCTGTATGGAAAGTTCAAGGACAACTTACCCTCTCTCTTTCGTTCATTAGATGGTGTCTTTGCTCTTGTCATTGTAGATTTGGAACGAAAGCGTGTGGTTGTTGCAAGAGATCCCTATGGTGTGCGACCTTTGTTCATTGGAACCAAGTTTTTGTATAAGCATGAAAATGGAAATACATTTACGATTGGAACCTCCAATATCATGTTTGGCAGTGAAATGAAATCTCTTCTTCACATTACCGATTCTATTATTCCATTTCCTCCTGGTTCCTATCAAGTCTGGGACATTGCTACAAAGAAAATGATTCATTCTGAAAAGTATCATACAACTCCTTGGCTTACCAATCCGATGTATGGATTGATGAATCCTAATGGCTTGGATATGGCATGTATGGCCTTGCGTTTTGCTCTAGAAGATGCTGTTTTGAAACGTATGATGACAGAGCGACCTGTGGCTGCTTTACTAAGTGGCGGTGTTGATAGCAGTTTGATTGCATCTCTTGTGCAAAAGCAGTTGCGTCGTCTGAATCTTCCTCCTCTGAAGACGTTCAGCATTGGAATGCCTGGCTCCACTGACTTGAAGTATGCAAAAAAAGTGGCTGATTGGATTGGATCCGATCATACAGAAATCGTGATGACACCCAAAGAGTTTTTCCAGGCCATTCCTGAAGTGATTCGCTCTATAGAAACCTACGATACAACCAGTGTGCGAGCCTCTGTTGGGAACTGGTTGGTATCCAAAGAGATTTCAAAGCGCTGTGACGCAAAAGTAGTGTTTAATGGAGATGGAAGTGACGAAGTGTTTGGATCCTATTTGTATTTCTACAACGCACCTTCCGATAGAGCCTTTGAAGAGGAGGTCTCTCGTCTCCTAGACGATATTCATCTCTTTGATGTTCTTCGTTCGGATCGGAGTATCAGTAGTCATGGATTGGAGCCACGAACTCCATTCTTAGATAAGCAGTTTGTGAATGTGGCCCGATCTATTGCGCCCTATTGGAGACGGCCTTACAAGGGGCGTCAAATGGAAAAATGGATTTTGAGAAGAGCCTTTGATGACAATATGACATTGCCCCATGAAGTATTATGGAGACGAAAGGAAGCCTTTAGTGATGGTGTGAGCAGTCAAGAAAAATCATGGTATGAGGAGATTCAAGATCGTGTTCAGAACTTTGTTCCAGAGGGATGGAAAGAAAAAGCAGAGAGATCCTATCCTCACCTCACACCACAAACTGCCGAACAATATTATTACAGGTATATCTTTGAAGCCGAGTTTGGAAAAACAGCCGTCCAGACCTGTGTTCCGTATTTCTGGATGCCGAAGTGGAGTCCAGGTGCTACAGATCCGAGTGCAAGGACCCTTGCTGTTTACCAAGAATCCTAAGTAAGATTCATTGTGGGCTGTTCCAAACCCATTTCTTCTACACGTTTCTTGTCAAGATCTTTGATCTCAACAAAGAGGGAGAGAGCCGTTACAAGGATGCCTGTGAAGTAAATCTCAGGAATCATTGTAATCAAACCAAGAGTGAACATTGCGATACCAGTCATTGTCATATTTTGGGAGAGTTTGGTCAAGTCTGACATACACAAGTCACTGTTAAATTTTTGTTCAATTTTACAGGTTTTTGATAATGGTTGGATCAAACAAGATGACAAGGAAAACAGTTGCAATCATAAAGAGATAAAATCCGAGTTTTAGGATAATCGATTGTTTAAACATGAGTGTCATGAGACTCTCAGAGAGTCCCCAAACACCAACCCACCAAACAATCGTGAGCATAGAGTAGCCAAGGGCTTTGTAGCGATCTCCTAAAGGTAAATGAGGGGTTTCCATCTACCAGAATGCTGTAAAATTTGAGTTTGGTTTCTAGAGGAAGCCACTGTAAAATGGCAGAGCAATGTTATGGAAGACTCCAAAAAGATGGCGAGAGTCATCGTGCTCGTTTTCAAGACAATCATAGATTTTATCTGGAATACCGCTGTGAAGGAAAAATAGTTCAAGATCAACTATGCAAAAGATGTTTGGAATGGAAACAACGAGGTCTGAAAAAAACCGATCATTACAGATCTCTTCATGCTTTGATTACAGAACCCATTCCGGAATGGAGTCACATCTTTGGAGGTCCTTGGTATCAGTCTAAAGTGACAGGCTATGGACACCCTAGTGAGTTTGAGATGGTGCGAGCAAAAAAGGCACAAGATGAAGCCCGAAAAGGATTGGTCGTTAAGGAACCCGACCCAGAACCAAAGCCAGAACCGAAACCTGAACCCAAGAAGCCTGGTCGGAAGAAGGCTGCGGAACCTGTTCCTGTTCCTTTACCACCTCCTCCGCCTCCGGAACCTGAACCGCAACCCGATCCGACACCTCCTCCTCCCAAACCAGAGCCCAAGCCTACACAAACCAAGCGTACATACAAAAAGAAAGCGAAGTCTGTGGTTCCTGAAAAAGCCGTTGTTCCCATTCAGGCTGTAGAGACTTCAACTCTACCGACCGAAGTGGAGATTGTCAAGATTGTTGTCAGACCCTTCTTTGCCAACAACACTCAGTATTTCCGGGATTCTGTCAAAAACAAGATCTATGGAGTGGGAAAGGACAAGCGTCCTACGAACTATGTAGGTCGTTGGGATCCAGAATCTGAAACGATTGATACAGAGTTTCCAGATAGTGATGCGGAGTAAGAGTTAACGACGGAGTTTGCGCGTTTTTCGTTGTTTATTCGCAGGGGAATACCAGTTATTGTTGTTGTTGTTGTTGGGGACTGCTTGGCTCGCTAAAAAGGCTTCAAACTGTCGTCTCATTTCTTCTGCCCTCCGTTGTTCAGCAAGAAGGGCTCTGAGTCTATTTTTTTGTCTTTGTTTCAAAATTTCAGAGGGTTGACTTGTGTTCACACGGCGTCTTGTGCTTCTCTTTTGTGACGGAGTTTTTGTAGCGCTCATTCTATTTTTAAAGGAGATTTTTGAGAAGGGCCGTTTGGTTTGCTGGAAGAGGTTTAGAACGGATCGTTCTTCGTTTTTTTCCTTTGGAACGAAGTCGGCGTTTTGTTTTTTTCAGACTGGTTCGTTTGAAGGGAGGAGGAAGATTGGGATTGATCTCATTCTCTTGAAATCCATTGGTTTCTGTAGTTTCCAACTGTATAGGATCTTTTGCAAAAAAGTAGATTCTTTCATCTGTATACGAGGATCTAGATATTTCTATCATAGGATAACAGGGATATATATTTTGATTTGCAATTGCTAGAACAAATTGTTGATCACCATCCCATTCATCATCAATCACAAATCCATAAAATGTTGATTTTTGAAGACGTTCTAAATCATATACTGACTGTGTTGATTTTGTAAAATCAAACCTATCCACTTTTACATTATGGTTTCCATTTAAAAGTTGATATATATCAACTTCTTGATAATCACATACAAAAAACCGCGCATGAATATCTCTACCAAAATACATTTCAGGTTTGAAATCTAGAAGAGGCAGAGTTATCCCTAAGTTATTGTCAGCGACATACCATTCATTTGAATGACAAAACAATGCAACCGCATGACCTATTTCACCTTCTTTATATTGAGAGACTGTCAAATATACAGCCTTCAAAAAAGGAAGATCGGGCTGAATGTCATTTGTCTCTGAAAAAGGTAGCCAACGATAAGAAAGTGCTTTTGAATGGGGTGCAAAAAGTATTTTCATAAATCTTTCTAAGACTGTATGGATATCCATAGGCAGTAATCCTTTTGTTTCCAACTCATTCGTGTTTATCTTTTTTGCTCGCTTTGTTTTTCCTAGAAATTCTAAGATTGCATCATGAATATCAATCCCTGCCATTACATTTATACTTTTTCTTCGCACACTGTATTCTTTCACACGAGGTGGGCATATGGTTTCAATGATATCTGAAAGTTGATCGGCTGTTGTCATTCCAACTTGAGCCAAAAGCATAACAAATATATACCGACGCACAATACGTGCAAATATAGTGAGCAAATCATCAAACTCTTTTTTAGAAAAATCTGTATTTAGAATCTGATAAATACGTTCCACTTGGGATACAAAATAAGGTGTAAATTCCAACAAATCTTGACGATGCTCATTTTTTAGTTCTTTGTAGAGTTTTTCTGCAAGACGGGCAAAATACTCACGATATCCATCAGCAAAAAACAAAATATTGAGAAAGGAATCAGTTGCACATTCACCATAATGTTGTGAATAGATAAAATAGGGAGCATTGCGGATGGAAAGATTATCAGGAAGAAACAAGAAGCCAACAAGATCTTCTAACATTTGACGTCCTTCCTCCGAAAAGTTTGTTTTTAAAACGACTTCTTCATCCGTTGGTATATTTATTTTGATTCTCCGAAGCCAGTTGTTGCTATTGGTATTTAGATTGAGTCCATCTTCTGATACGTTTGAATCTGCCATACTTACTCTACCTTAGAAAAAAGATGTTGAATCCAAGACTTTTTAATGAGTTTCCATGAGGGCTGCCCAACTCACGGGGAATCGTTCACGAAGCAGCACATCCACTGCATTGGCGTAATCGCGAATCTCCTTCTGGGCAGTGGGATCCAGACGGAGATGACAGAGACGTGCATAGGCAGCCAGAGATCCTGTCTCTACAAACTCCGTATACATGCTCTGAGGCAGCACCATGCGTGCGACTTCTGGAGCCACCTTCAGAAAGAGGAGATCATTGTATCAGTCCATAGCCGATTGCGTAATGCCCCGTAGGATTCCAGCGGCTCGTTGAGCCCCTTCAGGAGGAGTATCCTTGGATCCCTGCTTCTTATTGCTATCACGCTCTCGCAGTTCGTCTTCCTCGGGAATATAACATTCAGGAGGTGAATCCACATAGCGACGACTGACTTCATTGCGTGCGAAACCAATCTGATGACGGAACCACTCACGTGCGACAAAGATCGGCATCTTGATTCGGAGATGAATCTGGGGGTGGAAGAAGGGTGAGTTATGGTGATGCTTTGCAAGATACCGCACAAGTTTTCCATCCTGCTCGGAGAACTGATGAGACTCCTTCGCAAAGGAGACGCGTGCTGCATTCACAACAGTGAGATCGCTTCCAAAGATATCAATCACCTCTACAAATCCCTTGTCTAGAATATTCACTTTCACTGGAGTAACCATACTATCTACAAGTTGTAGAAGGTATGGGGAAACTCAATTTTTTAGGTTCACTCTATGGATAAGGGAGAGAGATTTGTTCCAAGAGGAAGTTTCCATAGTTTACTGTTGCGATCCCAGATGCCCCCCATTGTTTTAATTGTGTTTTTCACAGGAAAGGTGTTGCCTGAGATGTAAATGCCATTTCTTCTTTCCTCTGCTTTCAACCCTTTTGATTTTCTTGTTGTGGTCTTTTTGGGCTTTGCTGCTACGGGTGCTGCTGCTGCTACTGCTCGTTGGTTTGCAAAAAAACTATTCAGAGCCTCTTGAAGTTCAGCATTTGTAAAGTTTGGAACAGCGGCTGGTAAGGGTGCGGGTAAGTTTGCTCGCAGGTTTGCGGCAGGTAAGGCTGCGGGTAAGTTTGCTGAGGGTAAGGCTGCGGGTAAGGGTGCAGCTAAGTTTGCTGTGG
>JACCDP010784043.1_pt1 | contig 17998 bp, 17 predicted proteins | sample 7445841 | NCBI WGS metagenome assembly JACCDP01 (sample SAMN15323441, study PRJNA562643) | freshwater metagenome | isolation source: river surface water | place: USA:Blue River Watershed | collected 2017-08-17
AAAATAAAGTTGAAATTGAAAATTCAATAAAATCAAACAAAACAATAAAATTACAAATAAGAAGCATAATTATTAATGAAAAAACAAAAACTGAATTAGTCGCATACGATGACACGCAATTTACAATTGTTATGTTAAAAAAAATAATAGAACAAATAATACATTCAAAAACGTTTTGCATTGATAATTTTAACAAACTATTAAGAGAAAATAATGAACTTGAACTAAAATGCAAAATTTTTGAAACAACCGCAAACGAAAATAAACAATTAATAAATGATTTACAACTTCAAATTATAAATTTGTCTGAGCAATTAAATATACAAAAACAACTGCTTTTTAATTGCGAACTTGAAAATAAGTCTGTTTATGAAAATTTACTTTTAACAAATGATGAAAACACAGACAAATTTAATAAATTTACTGATGAAATGTGCATTTTAAGATGCGACATTGAAGAATCTTGTTGTAATTTGGAAGGGCAATTTAGAATTTGGAATAAAATAAAACCAACAAAGAACACATTTCATGCTTTCAAAAATTATTTAGATGTTCGTTTTAAACCGATTCGGTTAAAAAATCAAAATTATAATAATGTTGTGTATGGTTATCAAGGATTAAAATTAATACCTATTGAATATAAAAAAAAATATGCATCACCATTAAATGTTGAAACATTTTTATTTCAAGTTTGCAAATTTTCTCCAAGTGGAAAAATACTAAATTCAGTTTTAATAGAAGAATATACGAAATGGAAACAACTTATGAATATTGAAATTACAAATAATGAAATAACTGAGTTAAAAGATTATTTAAATTCGTGTGAATATGTTATTAAATCCACAGTATGGACAAATGATGGGTCAAATGAAGGTTATTATGGAATTATATTAAAATCAGCCGAATTTAAGTTTAAAAAAACATCAACAACAGGAAAAGCAATTGAAAAAGTTGACATTAATTCTAATATAATTTTATGCCAATGGGAAACAATAGCAAAAGCTGCTGTGTCTGAAAATATATCACCATCAAAATTAAGTAGATTAGTTAAAAATAATACTGTTATTAATAATGATTATATGTATCGCACAAAATTACAAATATAAAAAAATATCATTTTAAAAAACTTTATATATTTACTATTAATACTATTTGTAAATATATATAAGTATACAGTTGCTTTACCAACTGTAAGGTTATAAGGCGCAAAGCGCCGGGTGCGCCCAACGGGCGCACCACCTTTAACAAACTCCAAGTATATTAATACATCAATTTATAAAAGCTTTTGAGTTTTACGTAAAATCTCGTATTTGGCTCAATGTATCTGCATCAAGAACTTCCGAGGCTGTAGTATTTAATACGCTTAATAATTTTGTTTTATCATCAATTTCATAATTTTTAAATCCATAAACATCAAATAAATTACAGCTATTAATATAATTTTGAGGATACATCATTCGTGATGAAGCTGATAATATATTATATATTTGAGCATTAAATCGTAGTTTAATATGAAAATATCGTTTTCCTATTTGTTTATGATAATCAATAGTTATTGCTAGCGTACCATTTAAAAATAAATCATATTCTTCCAATATTTTTTTTTGGTGGCTTGTAATGTTTTCAGGTTTAATGATAATTTCTTCAAGCAATTCATTTTCTATAAATTTAAAATATTCTTCACGAATTAATTTCATTTCATTATTATTTAAAAAATCTCTCACATTTTTAGAATTAATATACGCAGTTGCAATTTTACTAAAAAAACTATCAGGCGATTTAATATTTATTTTAATGCATGTCCATGCACAATTGTTTTTTAATTTATTTTTTAGTTCTTCAAAAGATATTTTTTGTTTATTTTCTATTGAGTCTGTTCTAAACATGGATGGAATAATTGTTTGAGGCATAACTTCATTTCTTTCCACAAAATTAAACATCAGTTGTTTTTTATAATAATAACGAATTTTACTCATTATTTTTTTTACATATTCCTGTTTTAATTGTTCAATTATTTTTTCATCGGATTTATAACCGCCGCGTTTTTTTGTTTGTTTTGTTTTGCGACGTCGTTGACGAGTTTTTGGCATTTTATATATTATTGCAACATAGTTCCCTTAAAAACACATGAATGGTAAATAAAAAGGAAAGGTTTTTAAGAATAGAACAGCGCAGCTGCTTTATTAAAGGTGCAACTAACCTACGTTTCATTAAAAGCACCCGAAGGGTGCAAAAAGGAGGGATTATAAGGGGTGTGCCTTGACGTAGTTTCCTTAAAAAATTGAATCCTTTTTTGTCTTCGTTATTAGAAGACAAAAACAAAGACCTATTGTAAAACGAACGAACCATGAACCGAACTATGCCCGTGAAGTGCCCTGCCAACAATGGCAACAAACGCCCTGTACAAAAGTATATTACTCCTGCAAAACCATTATTTGCTATTAATGGTGATGCATATGACGCTAAATTAGAAGCATCTTGTGTTATGCCAGAGGATTATAGCCGTGACCATTTAAATCATATAACCTTTCAAGAGGATGAAGAAATCTATGCTTGGTAAAGCCTTCACTGTAAGTGAAGGCGACAGTCACGCGTAGCGTGCACCTAAAAAACATTATATATATGTGTATTTAAGATTATAAATTTAATATTAATTTAATGACGACCTTGTTGCCTTGTTTTTTTATTGCGTTTTGTAACGTGTTTTTTAAAGGTTTTGGATTTAGCTCCACCAAGGGTTGGACAAAGCGTACGATATGCATTTGAAATAGCTTTGAATTTTTCTTCATCGCCGCCTTTATCTGGATGGTTTTGTAAAGCTAATTTACGATATTGTTTTTTTATAATATTACAATCAGTTGTTCCTGGAGGTAATTCAAGAATGCTCTGTGGTGTTGTGGCAACAGGTCTTGGCTCAGGTTTTGGCTCAGGTTTTGGCTCAGGTCTTTGGCCAAACATATTAAACAAACTTTGCCGAAAGCTTTGTTTTGGTGCTTGTCTTTGGTTTTGTTGCTCTCTCTGTTCACTCTTGTCTTTATCTGGTTGCCGTTTTGCTTCTTCATTCATTTTTGGGCGCTGTTCAAAAAAGTTTGCATTTGAATTAGAAGCAGGTTGCCTTTGTCCCTGTTGCCTTTGTGCAACCGCAATTTCCGCATCAAGCTCTGCTAAAATTTCACGTTTTAATTCAGCAAATGATTTATACGCACGGCGTTTTCGCATAAGTCCCTCACTAATTTCACCACGTTTACGTTTGTTTGTTTCTGCTGAATATTTGTTTTCATATGTTAACACTTCTTTATCCAAATCCGCTGTTATAGCCTCCAAATTACGTCTTTGTGCAAGCAAATCCGCAAGGTCTGACATGTAGTTATATATTATACTAAGTCAAAAAAATTGAATAGATATTGGTAAAAGACAAATAAAGAATATCTCTTAATTAATTAACAACAACAACAACAATAACCATGAATCCTGCTGTATCCGACATTACTGAAGACCAAGACATTTTCCGATTTCGCATTTCTGGAATAAACCTTAGTTTAGCTAATGCACTAAGACGTATTATATTAAATGATATTGACACTGTTGTATTTCGCACAGAAACATATAACGACAATCAATGCACAATAAGTGTAAATACATGTCGCCTACATAATGAAATTGTAAAACAAAGGTTGAGTTGCATTCCTGTGCACAGTACTGATTTAACCGAGTTGCCTGGTAAATATATTATGGAATTGGATGTTCAAAACACCACTGACCATATACTTTTTGTAACAACAAAGGATTTTCGTATTAGAAACAAAGAAACTGGTAATTATTTAACAGAAAAAGAAACTCGCAAAATATTTCCACCTTGCAAACTGACAGGGCAATACATTGATTTTGTGAGATTGCGTCCATCAGTTTCCGCTGAAATTCCGGGTGAACATATAAAGTTAAGTTGTGAATTTAGTGTTGCAAATGTTGAGACAAACAGCATGTTTAATGTTGTAAGTAAATGTGCATATATGTTTACAAATGATGCTACAAAGGCAGCACAAGCATGGACATTAATTGCCGATAAAATGGCAGCGGAGGGTTCAACAAAAACCGAAATAGAATTCGCTAAACGCAATTTTGATATGTTGGATGCTGAGCGTTACTACGTTGAAAATAGTTTTGATTTTGTATTGCAAAGCGTTGGCGTATTTCGTTGTTCGGATATTGTGAAAAAAGCTTGTGCAATAATGCAACGTAAATTGCTGAATTTTGCGGATGCATTAGATGCTGATATTGTGCCTATATTGGCCACCGAGGTGTCAAATCATAAAACCACCATGGATAATTGTTTTGATGTTATATTGGAAAATGAAGACTATACACTTGGAAAATCATTGGAATTCTATCTATATGATACCTATTTTGAAGGACGTAAAACACTGAGTTTTTGTGGATTTAAAAAAATGCATCCGCATGATACAGATAGCAGAGTGCGTGTAGCTTTTAAGGAACCTACTGATAAAACCGCTGTGAAAATGTTGTTTAGAGAGGCGGCCATGAAGTTGCAAGAGGTATTTGTTGCAATTCATAAGCGGTTTTAATTAATGCAAATTGTCCTTTCCATCAGGCAAAACACATAAATTACAGGTTGTAATAAATATATTTTATAAATTACGATTTATAAAATAATTAATAAATTGTATTACAGTAATAAATATGCATCCATCTTTTGCATTTACAGATTTTAATGAATTTTATAATAATATAAGTTGCGTTAAAACAAATTATAGTGATTTTTCTGATGCACTTAGAACATTAATACTATATAAAACAAATGCTGTTTATTATAATCCAAATATAGAAGTAAATATTAATAACGATTTTGTTTTTACTGATGAAAATGGGGTATATTATTATTATATATGGGAATTACCGGATAGCGACATTGCGACAAATATATACACCGATAATAATAATGTTTGCATCTATATTAATAATAATGGAACATTGATTCCAATAAAAACAACAAATGTAATCAATACTTTTTTATTAAATATGAATAAAATAAGTATAGTTATAAAATTTACAGATAATAAAATACCTGAAAAAATTAATTTATATTTTACTGGAATTGTACTTAGTACATACCCAAGACAATTATTTATAAATTATATTCAACACAGATGTAACTTTAATACAATGACATGGGGTGATAATTGTATAATATTACTATAGATGTCTTAGTAATTTATGTAGGGCTTTATTTTTTTTTAGCAGCCTCTTTTCTTGCACGTTCTTCCTGTTTTTGTTTTTTTTCAACTTCCTTTCTTGCTTTCTCTTCTTCTTTCCTGGCTTTTTCCGCAGCCTTTTGTTCACGTTCTTTTTCTCGTTCAGCTTCTTTCCTGGCTTTTTCCTCAGCCTTTCGTTCGCGTTCTTCTTCTTTCTCCGCATCTCGCTTTGCCTTTTCTGCTTGTTTTGCCTCTTTATGCATAGCAAGCGCTTGTTTCATTTTCAAGGTTTCTTCTGCTACATGTTTTATATCACCTACTTCTGTATTTATTTCATCCATCATTGTTTCGCGATTTGTGTCAATAAATTCACGTAATTCACGTTGTTTTGCTTTAAATTCGTCAGTAAGCTCTATGGCATCAGCTTTTAGTTCCTCCATTGTTTTGCCTAGTTTGAGTGATTCACGTCTGCGTTTTTTTTCTAACCTGGTTTTTAAACGTTTTGTTTTTTTGTATGCTTTCTCAAGTGTTTTTTTATATTCCTTGGCTTGATTTTTGTGTAATTTGACATCTTCCATAATGCTACGGTTTTCATACGCTACTTGTTGAGCACGTTCCTTAAAATATCTGCGTGTTTTTTTAGTATCTTCTTTCCATGCACGTTGCATAGTAGCACGTTCAATAGAGGTTAACCCTTTTTTCAATGAATTTTGCTTCATTGTTTTAAGTCGGGTTGCTGCATTTTTACGTTCTTGTCGCAACGCATTTCTATTATTTTGTATTTGTGTTTCAAACCCCTTTACTAATGTTAAATGTTGTTGGACTTTTGGATAATTATTAAATGTGGCGCGCTTTGGTTGAACGCGGCATTTTTGTTTAATATTATAAAACACTGATTGTCTATATTTTTGATAGTCATCGTCTAATCCAGGAATGGGTTTTTTATCTGTTGGATTAAAAGGCTCTAGTTCTCTTGCCTTTTTTTCTTCTTCTTCATCATCTGTTTCCCAGCCTCCACCAGCTTTGGACGAAGATGATGATGAAGATGATTTTTTATGTTCTTCTTCGGACAAGCTACTCTTATTACTACTGCTACTACTACTACTACTGTCGTTGCTATCAGACCCTCTATGTCCATAAAATGCCCTGCGTTCATCTAACATATGTTTTGCTTGTGAAACACGTTCTTTAATAGATTGATTAATGTTTTTGTATTCATCGCGAACTTCTTTATTTTCATCACGTAAAATGCGTTTTGTATCACGTATATGCGATTTAATATTTCGTAAGGTTTTACGCATAACTTTTTTACAAGCTTTTTGTTCGCGTGGTTCTTCATATTCATCGCATACGCCTTTTATTTGGTTTTCCTCTGTTTTAGCAAGCTTATATGCCATAATGTTTTCCGCATTATTATCAATACGTTTTTTAATTGCTTGCATACGGGCTTGTGCCATTCCACGAACTAATTGTGGATCAAATTGATTGTAGTAGGGTTCTGATAATAAAGGCACACGAACAAATGATACAACTGGTTGCGAAAACATACGTGCATCTTTTTCTCTATTGAGGTGACTTATATGTCCAGCAATTTCATTAAGAAAGCGGCGCTCGCCTGCTTTTGTAAACATGCCAGTTTCATCCAAATATGTTTCCGCGAACAAATTAAAATTATCCTCTATTTTTGTATCACGCTCTCTGCATAAATTTATTAATTGCACTAATTCCATTGGACTGGTTGTTATTGGTGTAGCAGTCATCAACAAAAGTCGCACAGAGTCTTTTCCAGAAATTTCATACGACCGCATTAAACTTTCATATAAAACAGTTGTATCTGGTCGCTCTATTGCTGATAAATCGGACTCACCATATAGTTTATGTGCTTCGTCTATAATTAGCAGGGTTTTTTTTAATGGATCAGCTGCTCCATTGCGTTTTACAAGTGCTTTATATAGGGCATTTTTACCGGAAACTAAATTGGAAAATTGCTTATATGACATGGGACGAATAGCCCATGCCTTACTCAATAATTTCATACGACGTTTTGGGTCTTCTAATTCAGCGGCGGATACTAAGCCTTTGTTAAAGGCATCGCCAATAGTTGCACTGCATATTTGGTCAAACATATTTTTCCAAATGTCGTTTTTCAGTGTTGTGCGGGTTACCCAGAGAATTGTATATCCCTCTGTTTCAAAACTGTTTGTTGCGGCTGCGATTGCGCTGCACGTATTGTGAGTGACTGTAAAATCACCTAATAAATAACGATTATTGCCGTCTAATGTAAAGCCGTAGTATGTGTCTACTGCTACAGGTTCTACAGTAAAACCGTATACTAAAGCATTTTTATCAATTATTCTTGTATTAAAAATTTGTTTACGTGGAATTTTACAAGGTATATTTTCAATTCCGTTACCGCTAATACAAATTCTATTATAAATGCCAGTAATTATATTACTTTTATAATTGCAAGATTTATTGCATTTTTTGCTGTATGCAGCAAATCCAAGTGAACGACATATATACAATATATCATTTGTAAGATTTTCAGACTTTTGAATTATTTCATAGCATTTTCCCTTTTTATCATAGTATCCGTCTGAATCTATTAGACCTGCTAATAACATTAATCTTGTTTGATTGTCATTTGTTTTAAATTCGCTTGGAATATGTTTGTTGTTTATTAATTTATATTTTTTTAAAGCATTTAAAAATTCATTATTACCATTTACGCCTGATATACGATAATCATATTGACTTTGGTAATTTAAAGTTAATCCAATTTTTGAAACAGTTTGATGAATATAATGCAATACAGTTGAGTCCTGTGAAGATATAACAGGGTCGCGTTTTGAACCGTCTCCAAGCCAATATCCTATTATGTATGGATCAAATTCAATAGGTTTTGATGGAAACTCAATTCCAGTTCTATATCCTTTAAGATTTTTTTGCAAAGATTTTGGAAGTTTTAAAAAGTCTTTTACTTCTATTTCAATAATGTTATTATTTTTTTGAATTTCATTAATATATATTTCAGCTTCTTCACGTTTTAAAAAATATTTGCTTTTGACTTTTATAGTTTTACAATCTATCCAAGTTGCACAATATGGTTTTACGTTTCCATTTTCAATATATTTAATACCAGTATTTGTTGGTTTTAAACACAATATATGCTCAGAATTTACAACATACGCATCGCCCTTTGTTGGAACAATGCGATACATCATATCTTGTCCAGTTGCAAGTGATAATACATTTCTTGGCTTGGAATTATCACCCATCAATTGGTCTCCAACTTGAATGTCTTGAACCATTTTTATGGAACCATCGCCCATAATAATAGGTGTATCACGTGCGTGACATTTACCTGTACCCACAGAATGACTCAGCAACATACCTTTACGATTTAAACTGGGTTTAAAAAACTCACTGACAAATTTCTGTGTTGAATTATATGTAATAACAGAGGGCGCACCACCAACAACAGGTTGTTGTTGAACAGGTTGTTGAGGTTGTTGTTGTAAAGGTTGCTGAACTAAAGGTTGTTGTGGTTTTTGTTCCTTTGATGAAGACAACCAATTGGCAGGATTTAACCAATCAAAAAAACCACCACCAGATTGACCTAAGCTATCGCCATCGCTTTGCGATGCACCTCCACAAAGATTTTTCATCTCTGGTTTTTCCCATTTTAAATCTTTAAATTCCGCATTTACAATACGCTGTGCTTCCTTATAATCATAAGGTAACATTAAACCTTGTATAACACCCTGTTGACAAGCATTAGAAACTGCGGCTGAGGCAGAAGCCTTTGCTCCACCAACGAATGTTGGTGTTCCCTGTGTAGAAAATTCATGAATATTTTGATTTAAGTCATGGTCAATTGCACCCATTATATAAACGCGCTCCATGTCCACAGCCAAATTTAACATACGCAAATCAATACCCATAGATTTTAAATAAAGTTCATGCACGGTCTTTGCATCTCTAAACTTAAACTCAGTACCATCATCAAACACACTGTCATAAATATTTACGTAGAGTGGCCAGCCCTTTGTAGGATGAAAATCTAAACCTTTTTGTCCACAGGTGCGCGTTCCGCGCCCAATAACCTGTTTTTGGTCAGCCAACGTTGTTTGTGGTTCAAAAACATGCACATATTTTATATCAAACAAATCAATACCCTCTTTAAATCCAGCATCCATAATAATAATACGAGCCAGGTCGCCATAAACATTGTCAGGACGACTATTAAATCGTTTTAAAATCTCTTTTCGCATAGGTGTTGATAAAGGCTGGTCAAAAACCCCCACAGAACTTAATAAATAAAAGTTATCACCCTTTGTTGCATGCAAAACATCTGGGTCGGTTAACATGATTTTTCCCCAATTTGGGTCTTTTTTTAACAAACGTTGATGTTTTGCTGCTCTATAACCCAAATTCATACCAAAAATATCAATTAATGCGGTTGCAACAATTTTTGCACCAAATGTTCCAGATTTAATATTTGAAAAAATAAAATGCTTAAATTTACGCCCATGAACCCGCATATCTTCCGCATCTTGTTCTTGTATTTCGCGCAGCATTCGGTAGAGTTTAGGCGAAAGGTGCTCTACCTTTTCCCAATTCAGATGTTCACGTCCTTCGCCTGCATATTCAAACAAATATCTTGAATCCGCTGATGCAAAATTGCCGATTTTTTGAACACATTCTGGTTTATAAGTCACAATTAAATCTGTCGGGTCTGGATTTAGTGTGTTTATATATGCATCCAATTCAGGATTTGATACATCAGCTGGGTCTCTCTGTTTTTTCGGTCCCATTTTTCAAAACTATATATAATTATTGGTAAAAAATAGTTATCGTCGTGTAGTGTATATTAATATGGCACCAATTGCAACAAATGTTTTAAGTGGACCTTTTAATGGTTATTCCGCTAAACAAACAGTCAACAGTTTTAAAACAAGTGAAGATGCCGGTGTGCGCGCAATATTACGTCGTGGATGGAATACTCCTCAAGCTAGAGGCGTATTAACCGGCAATTTGGGACAACAATATAATCGTGTTATTACTCCTTTTCGTGCGGTTAACAATTCTGGTGATTTTTTAGCACGAAACAATTATGTTTGTGGTGGTTACGCACCTGGTTCAAGTGGTATTATGGGCACAGTTATTGGGCGTAGATTTGGATTCACATCTAATTGTGATGGCACAGGAATAGCGGCAGCTGCATGCAATCCTAAATTTGTGGCAGACAGCAGTGATTATTTGCGTTTTCGTAAACAAAGGGCAGTAAATCTTAACTATAATGATGTGAAAAATGGTGGATATACTAATTCTACACAGAGTGTGTTGGGAAGAGTTCGCAACTAAGTAAAAAAATTTCTATACGTTCACTATAGATGTATAACTATTTAGTTGAATTTGTTGGAACTGTTTTCTTTATCTATGTTATTTTAGCTACTGGCAATCCTCTTGCCATTGGTGGTGCTCTCGCGTTAGTTATTTTCTTGGCAAAGGCTTCTTCTGGTGGACATGTGAATCCAGCTGTAAGTGTTGCTATGGTTTCTGCTGGTAAATTGCCTGCAACTGAGTTGTTACCATATGTTGCAGCACAAGTCTTTGGTGGATTAGTTGCTTATCAAATTTATTTGAGGTTCCGCCTCTAAATTAAGGGAACTACGTTTAGTTGCGCCTACGGCGCAACAGTGGAGCGGCAAGGCCGCTCTTTCTTTATGAACCTTCCTCTATTAAGGAAACCTAAGGTTAGTTGCGCCTACGGCGCAAAAATCTCTTCTTTATTTTTACTATAACAATTACAGTAAAAATCATACAGACACATGTTATCCATAAAGACAATAATATGTGTACAACAAATAATAAAAAGTTGTTACGTCTAGCAATAAAAGCGTTACAAACGGATGAAGTGTTGCATATTAAACAACAGCTGTGTCAAATATTTAGTGACAAGCAACAACAGCGAGACTGTATTCAAGAGTTTGATAAAAACTTTATAAAGTCATTTATCGCAAAATGCATTACATAATGTGTATTTCAAATATATATCATGCTATTTTTTATTCCAAAACCAAAGCCTTCATCTGTTCGCACTCGCCGACAAAAAAAACGCGGTCGTCGCCAACGCACATATAAGCGTAAATAGAGTATTGTATATTTTATTTCCATTTTGAAAATAAAGATTAAACACATTCCGTACAAACATTTTTCATTGAAAGTCCAATATAGCGCTTATTCCATAATCGTTGCATTAACGCACCCCGCGTATTTGGGCAAAGATTTCGTGTAGATAAACTGTTACCAACAATGTATTTTCCATGGTCATTACAACAATGGTGTTTTTCTCGTCTTCTTCTGCGCTCTCCTCGGTATTTGCGAGTCAACACAATATTTTTGTGTCTGAATAATGCTCGTTCTTCTTTTTCAAATAAATTCATCTAATTTGGTTATATATATTGTTTTATTGTTATTTACAGTTGTAAAAAAACAAATCAATTTTATAGGTACATTAATAAAAAAAAGGTTAGGAATTATAAATATGCAATTATCTAACAAACCGCACATCCAGGTTTAACTTGAGTGCGTTTCATAAGCACATTTCCAATAAATGTTTTCACATTAGAAAACCACATTTTAGCGGTTTCATCGCCGCCATCCGCATAACTCACAACCTTGTTTGAATTTATGTGCAACAACGACATTATATAATTATCCGAATACACTTGATATACATAACTGTTTTCCGGTTTTACTGGAATTCGTCCAAACCATTGCATATGATAATCATGACACCTTTGCAAATAATTAAGCGAAATGCCTTCTTCACCAGAACGTTTGCGTTGATTCACTCGTTCTAAACAAATTTCGGGGCTTGTGTCCATATAGATAACACCATCCACACGATAGTCATCAATAAACTCTGTATACCAGCGATTATAAATTTCATATTCCATTTTATCTATCTTGCCATCATCATGCAACATTTGCACAAAAATGTTTTTGTCAGCATTTAATGACCGTTCTACAATAATTACGTTGGCGTTTGGATTTTCACGAATGGCTTCGCGTATCATAGTAAGACGACTAATATAAGCCATTACTTGAAACATAAATGCATAACGACGCTGGTCGCCATAAAACTTTTGTATAACCGTTTGTCCAGCTTCGTCCTTTATACTTTCCCAAATATCTACTGGCTCTTTTAAAAATACAATATGTGTGCCTTCTTGTTGAAACTGTTGTTCAATATAACTAAGAATTGTAGATTTGCCAGTGCCAATATTGCCCTCAATAGAAATAATAATAGGACGTTGCATTATATATATTTTTAAAAAAGAAAAGTGTCTAATATGTTTTACCAAAATAAAATGTTGGTTGGTTGTTTAATCAATTTTTTAAGGAAACCGTAGGTTTCCTTATAATCCTTCCCTTTTTCTTTTTGCTTTTTCTTTAGTAAAGACTTTATATAATGTGCGAACGAAGTGAGCACATTATTAAAGGGGCTTTTATAACAGGCTTTTATAACAGGCTTTTATAACAGGCTTTTATAACAGGCTTTTATAACAGGCTTTTATAACAGGCTTTATTAAAGGCTGTATTAAAGGCTTCAATAATGTATAATGTATTTTATAAAGACACAGTATGAATTTTGATTTATTAAAAACCGCTGTATTAGTAGCTATTTTTTGTGTTTTAGCAGTATCTTTATGGAATGGATTTGTGAAAGGTGGTTTTATAAAAGAAGGGTTTGAAGATGGTGTTGAGACACCTGATGTTGAGACACCAACGGTTGAGACACCTGATGTTAACACACCTGATGTTGAAGCCACGGATTCTATTTCCTATACTGAGGGCAAAACAGATACAGCTCAAGCACCTTCAACAAAGCCTTTGGAACAAGTACCTTCAACAAAGCCTCTAAGCCAAGTACCTACAACGCAAGCACCTACGCCAGAGGAAGACGACGAAACAATGGACATTGCCATTGAAAACTCCACAAATCTTGTAGAAATGTTTGACAAAGTAAATACGCAAATGGATACAATTCGCACCCTTAAAACCCCATATTCAAATAAAATAGTTGAAATTAAATATTTAACAGACGATACTGTAAGTCCAGATACACTTATACAAACAAACTTGTTGCACCTTATTCGTAATGGAATAAGTCAAAATGATAAAGATTTACAAACAAACCCTGGAATAAAGGCACTTTATCCATACGGTGGAATGAGTGCAATTATTGACAAACTTGCTCAAAATATTTCCACTCAATGCACATCTATTACTGATATAAATAAATGTTACCGTATTTCAAACCAAAAAAACATAGCACGTATTGAAAATATAATAAATACACACCAAACCATTTTAGACAAAATAATGGAGAAACAATAATGTAATTTATCTCTACATAAAACAAAGACATATGTCAAAATTATCATTTTCTAATCCATATTTACCCACAGAACCTGATTTTAAAAACTTGTCAAAAACCCCTGGAAATATAAAACAAATGATGGATGCGGAATTAAAACCGATGGGGCGTGTTTATTTACGCGACACAGGTGCTACATGTATTGATGTATCAGGGGTTGCAGTTGAGCGCGTAAAACGATATAGTATTATGGATTATAATCAAGGTAAATCTTTATTAGAGTCAGCGGCAATAGACATATCTAATTCAGCTGTTCAACAAAGCTCTGTAAAATGTGCCAAAGTAACTATTGAGGAACGGGATATTGGCAGTAAATCCAAACCTCGTGAAAATACACAGTATGTTGCATTAGATGAAATATTGCAAGCACGTCCAACTATATTTAAAAACCAAAAAAAACCAGTGTTCGTCAATGAAGGCTTTGTTTCAATGGAAAATATGAATATAGGACAACAAGTGTTTATTGGCACAGCGACAATAATGGCTATATATTTGTATTTTAAGGTGGTTGAGAAATAAAGGTCTAATCTACAATAACATAATATTTTATGGTATTGAATGGGTTTTGTTTATTATAACCTTTAATAAAGGTGTTGTTTAAATAAGCTGTAATAAGGGTTTTTGTAAAAAGGTGAAACCTTACGGTTTGTAAAAAGCTTTAATAAATATGTTGTGTTAAGGTTTTTATGACTATTGCCTCGTCCTTCGTCCTCGGCATTTGTAAAAAAGCTTTAATACATGTTTTGTAAAAAGGTGAAACCTTACGGTTTGTAAAAGACCTTTTTATAAAGGTTTTGTTGTTTGTTTTTATAACTATTGCCTCGTCCTTCGTCCTCGGCATTTATAAAAATAATTTAATGAAACATAATTACAGTATTTTTCAAAAACAAATACAAAAAAAAAGCAGGGGATCCAAAGGGGGCATCGGCGCGCGCAGTCGCGCTGCACCTTAAAGCCCCCTTTAAAACTTGACAACAATACTAACAATTTCTTTCTTAATGCTTTTACAAGCAGAAACCGACAATTCCTCGCGTTTTTTTCGTGTCACCGCATTTTTTCCAGCGGTTTGTGATTTTTTTTTAGATATACTATTTCGCAAATTCATATCTGCCTCAATTGCATCAAAATTTTCATCAATATAATCTAAAACATAGTTTTCTATTGCCCATTTGAAAAAATTTAATTGTCCAATAGTTGTCACTAATCCAGTGGTTCCGGATACCGGAATTGTAATCCGGTCACGTCTGCAAAATGGGTCAAAGCGCGATTTATTATAGGCTTTTAATTCCAGTTTATATTGATTAAATACCTTAAACCGCTCCATATTTTCCTCTCCATTAATAATGGTGCTGCACCGATTTTTCGCAGGTATGCTATAAACCGTGAAATTTTTCTTTGCATAATTAGTAACAAACCAATCAATAATACGAAGCGAAATACGGGATTGCCCATTTACAACATTCATCAGTTTTTTCAAATTTTCCTGTGTATAAAATTCCATTAAATTTCCAAGAAGCAATTCATTTTGCGTAGGACTTCTATTTACAACGGATGCCATATGTGTTTGTTTGGGTTGTGCATTATTTTCTATATGTTTTTATTGCATATCCATTTAGAAATTAATTTGTGCATCATAATAATTCAAAAATGACTAACACACAAAGACTTGGTTGGAATGAATATTTTATGTCAATTGCAGTATTAGCGTCTTGTCGTTCTCCGTGTAGTCGGTTACAAGTTGGTTCTGTAATTGTTAAAGAAAATAGGCTTATTTCAATGGGATATAACGGATTTTTACCAGGGTGTAATCATAATTCACATATTCGCGATGGACACGAACAAGCCACAGTTCATAGTGAAATAAATGCGCTTACTGATTGTGCAAAACGTGGTGTATCTATGGTTGATTCTAAAATATATATTACGCATTATCCGTGTCTTAATTGTTTTAAAGCCTTGTGTGCAAGCGGCGTAAAAGAAATAATATATCTCAATAATTATAACAATGACCCATTAGTAAAAAAAATCGCGGATGAAGCAGACATTACAATAATACAACTCTATACAGAATTTGACTCATCGTCTGTGTTTTCATCAATGTCTGAGTCTGATACAACCAATTCATCCGCTGAAATGGGTTCCATATAAGTATCGTGATGCTTGTTAAACACCATATAATTCCAATAATTATAGATATAATCAATTTCAGTTAGTTGATTATATATTCTTCCCATAATTTGATAAACAACCTCGTAAACGCGGTTAAACTTTCGCTGGGTGCGATTTTCTAATTCAGATATACGCTGTTCTAATGCGGCAATTCGGGATTCTAACATGGTTAAGTTTAGGGTGTGATATATGTTTACTTAACTTAACTTAACTTAAATAAGGACAGCATCAATTTTTAAAGGGTTTTGCAAAAAGTTCTTTATGATTGGCGTTTCCAAAAACCCATTTAGAGAATATGTAATACATTGCTATACCCATATCTAAATATAATCAAAAAATGCAAATCTTTGTGAAAACTCTTACTGGAAAAACTATTACGCTAGAGGTAGAGCCCACAGATGCAATTGAAAACATCAAACAAAAAATTCAAGACAAAGAAGGCATTCCACCTGACCAACAAAGATTGATTTTTGCTGGAAAACAATTGGAGGATGGACGCACCTTGCAGGATTATAATATTCAAAAAGAATCTACTTTGCATTTGGTGTTGCGTTTGCGCGGCGGAGCCGCGCGCATGTCTATTACTCGTGCACTAGCCGAACTTAAATTGTTGGATGCAAGAATCACAAAACATATTTCTGAATATCAATTTGTATGTGTAAAAACAAAGAAAATAAATTCTAATACAGATACACAAACATTTATGTCACAATCTGTTTCAAATTTACAATCAGTACATGATTTAATTGCCTATAAAAATCGCATTAAAACTGCAATTATAAATTCAAACTATAAAACCACTGTAAAAATTGGTAAAATAGAGTGCTCTGTTGTAGATGCAATTGAAATGAAAAACACTATTCGCTACAAAGAAGAGTTGTTGAACACGTTGCGTCGTCAACGTGAACAAACACATCGTGAATATGATAAACATAAAACGACCGTGAAACAAAGCATTGATGCAAATATTGCTCAAATTTGCAGTAGAGATGTAAAACCGGATATTAAAACTATTCAGGATTTGACGGATATGATGTGGAAAAATGACCCGGTTGAAATTGTGGATGGCATTGGCATTGATAATGTGATTGAAGCGCTGCAAAACGAAGTTGATGAGTTTTTGAAAAATATTGATTTTGTTTTGTCTGAAAGTAATTCAATTACCTTTATTGAAGTATAAAACATATGCCAATTTTTCCTTGCTATGTGAAATAAATAAATGATTATTGCTGGATTGTGGATTTGCCAAAAGAAATATTATCCATATTTAAAATATTTAACAGAATTATGTGAATAGCATAATTTTAGCCATTTAAAAGTTTAGAGTTTAACGTTCAAAGTTAAAAGATAAAGCATTACAAGTTTAGTATATTAAAGTTATAGAGTTTAAGGTTTTAAAGTTAGATAAAACCCGTGATAAAGGCGCTTTGCAATGGTTATAATCAACCATTTTATGCCTCATGGCTGCATAGTAAGGAACATACCAAGCAATTGGTTTGGTATGTGTCTATCCAACATTTTTATGTGCAATTATGAGCATTTATTTTTTGTTTCATTTATTTTTTGTTTAGTGCATTCTAAAAATTGAGCATTTATTTTATTTGAAACAAGTGCTTTCAACAACCAAAGACCATAGTAAAACCCCCGAAATGAATACTTATTTGAATAACAACGACATTATTTATTTGCGCAATTTTCCACAATATACTGGAAAAGTAGATGACAAATGCATTGTGTATACAGGAAATACAATTGATGTTGACCATAGAGGCAAAACCACATTCAAAGGAGAAAAGTTTAGTTCTGTAAAAGCTTTCTATGAACGTTTTATGCATATTGAAAACAGTATTTGTCCAAACACAGTGTCAAAAACCATTTTCGGAAATATTATTATTACTAATATTAATACTTCTTACCAACGTTATGGTTACTGTTGTCATAATAAAAAACCATCACAGTGTTTACACCAACTTTGTAAAAAAAGCTGCAAAACAATTGTTTGTGAACATAATTGCACAAACCGTTATATGTGTAGATTATGCAAACAGACTTTAATCTCTGTTAACGAACCTGTAGACGAACCTGTATCAACCTTTGTAAAAGAACCTGTTGAAAAACCGATAGAAGAACCTGTTGAAGAACCTGTTGAAGAACCTGTTGAAGAACCTGT
>JACCDP010688721.1_pt1 | contig 17992 bp, 18 predicted proteins | sample 7445841 | NCBI WGS metagenome assembly JACCDP01 (sample SAMN15323441, study PRJNA562643) | freshwater metagenome | isolation source: river surface water | place: USA:Blue River Watershed | collected 2017-08-17
ACATGGATGATGGCATCTGTATTTCGGATGTTACCGAGGAATTGGTTTCCCAAACCTTCTCCCTTGCTGGCACCCTTGACGAGTCCGGCGATGTCAACAATCTCCACTGTCGTTGGAACCACTTTCTGAGGTTTTACCAATTTTTCCAATTCAATCAGTCGTTGATCCGGTACAGTGATCACACCCACATTGGGTTCAATGGTGCAGAAAGGAAAGTTTGCTGCCTGTGCCTTCGCATTGCTCAATGCGTTAAATAAAGTTGATTTTCCTACATTTGGTAAGCCAACAATTCCTGCCTGTAATGCCATATGTTCAATTTTGCGTTGCAAAGGTAGTGAGATTGCCTCATAAGCTTTCTTGTTGTAGGCAAGTTTTATAACACGCAACCATGGCACTCAATCTCATTTGGTTCTCATTTTTCATCATTGCCTTTGCAGTGGCGTTGTTCAAATGGGTTGTAACAGGTGATCCTTTGATTTTTAAATCCATCACAGAGGGTATTTTCAAATCAGCAGGCGACAGTGTGGATTTGTCGTTCAAGCTCATTGGGATCATGACTTTGTTTTTGGGATTCATGAATATTGGTGAAAAGGCAGGTGCGATCAGGTTTTTGTCGCGCATCGTTGGACCGTTCTTCTCAAAACTTTTTCCAGAGGTTCCTGATAGACATCCTGCATTTGGTCATATGATCATGAATTTCTCCGCAAACCTGCTGGGATTGGATAATGCTGCAACGCCCTTCGGACTCAAAGCGATGCAAAGTTTGCAGGAGTTGAATCCGGAAAAAGAAACTGCAAGCAATGCGCAAATCATGTTTTTGGTTTTGCATGCATCCGGACTCACATTGATACCTATCAGCATCATCGCCATTCGTGCATCTGTCAGTCCCCCGGCTGCCAATCCAACAGATATTTTCCTGCCTTGCATGATTGCTACATTCGCCGCAACCATGGCTGCCTTGTTCATTGTCTCCTTTAAACAGAAGATCAATCTATTGCAACCTGTTGTATTGAGCTGGATTTTGGGGATATCAGTTGTCATCGGTTTGCTCATCAGCTATATCAAATTTATTTTGGCAGATAACCAAATTGAAAATTTTTCAACCACGCTCAGCAATGGACTCATCCTGCTGATCTTTCTTGTTTTTCTTTTGGGAGGGATGTATAAAAAAGTAAATCTCTTTGAAAGTTTTGTAGAGGGTGCCAAAGGCGGATTTGAAGTGGCCATCAAAATCATACCTTACCTCGTTGCAATGTTGGTTGCGATCAGCGTTCTCAGGAGCTCTGGTGCTTTTGAATTCATTACTTCTTCTTTAGGATATGTCTTTTCAGCATTGGGTGTCGATACACAATTTGTACAGGCACTTCCCACTGCCCTGATGAAACCACTGAGTGGGAGTGGTGCCCGTGCCATGATGGTTGATACCATGAATACATACGGTGCTGATTCTTTTGCAGGCCGATTGTCGGCTGTGTTTCAGGGAACAAGTGATACTACTTTTTACGTGGTGGCTGTTTATTTTGGATCGGTGGCAGTGAAAAATACAAGGTATGCCATTGGGAGCATGCTATTGGCTGATCTGGTTGGCATCATTACATCTATATTGATGGCATATTTGTTTTTTGGAAGTTGAACATGCAAATTTTATTAAAAGACATATTGCTGTTTGGATATCATGGGGTGCATCCGCTTGAAAACCAAACAGGTACCCATTTCAAAGTCAATCTCATTATTGAGATGGCGGATGAGAAGGTGGTTGAATTGAATGATACGATTGATTATGCAGAAGTTTTTGCTTTGTTGAAACATGAATTCAGCAAGACAGAAAAATTACTAGAGGTATTGGCAGATAGGATCCTGGATGCAATACATCTGAAATTTAAACAAATCCTTCACATAGAAATTGAGATATTGAAATTGGATCCACCCATTCCCTCATTCCAGGGTGCAGTGGGTATTAAAAAAAGTAAAAAATTAAACTGACCTGTATGAGAATTATTATCATGTCTTTATGGATGTTCTGCGGACAAGTTTTCTTGTATGCACAGGAAAGCGTTCAATCAAAATATGATCCCAATGAATTGTTCAATCCATTGTTTTACAAACAATATGGAAACACCATCCGAACAGGCAATGGCGAGCCTGGTGTTGCATATTGGCAAAACCGAGCTGACTATTCCATCAAGGCTACCTTGAATGATGAAACCAATGAAGTGAAAGGTTCAGTTGTGATGACATATACCAATAACAGTCCACATCAACACAATTTTCTTTGGTTTCAGTTGGATCAAAATCTTTTCAATCCATCCTCACGCGGATATGCCAAGCTTCCTGTCAATGGCAGAAGCAGATATACAGGTGTAAGTTCAGAAGTAAATGGTGGGTATAAAATAGAATCTGTCAAAATTATCAATACCGTTGCTGGAAAATCATCAGAAGTCAACGTAGAGCCTGATATTACTGATACGCGCATGAGGGTTGATTTGCCAAAAACGTTGAAAACAGGTGGCGATAAAGTGGTTGTAAAAGTTGATTTTTCTTTTACAGTGCCTGAGTATGGTGCTGACCGAACCGGCATTTTGAAAAATGCAGATGGAAATATTTATGCCATCGCACAATGGTATCCCCGTGTTTGTGTGTTTGATGATATTCAGGGTTGGAATACCCTGCCATATTTAGGTGCAAGTGAGTTTTATTTGGAGTACGGAAATTTTGATGTTTCCATAACTGCTCCTGCCAATCACGTGGTGGTTGCATCTGGTAATCTGCTGAATCCCGCTGAAGTGATGACAGCTGAGCAATTGAAGAGATACCAAAAAGCACACACTTCGGATGAAACAGTTCTGATCAGGAGCAATGAAGAAGTGGGTGATCCTGCCAGTCGTCCGGATAAAACAACCCTGACCTGGAAATATTCCATCAACAATGCGCGTGATTTTGCATGGGCGTCATCCAAATCTTTTATTTGGGATGCTGCCAAAATCAATTTGCCCAGCGGTAAAACAGCACTGGCCCAGTCCGTTTATCCAAGAAGTTCAGATGGTAAAAATGCGTGGGGCAGAAGTACAGAATACACCAAGGCTTCTATTGAGAATTATTCCAAGCGCTGGTTTGAATATCCTTATCCCATTGCCACCAATGTTGCCAGCAATGTAGGAGGGATGGAATATCCCGGAATAGTTTTTTGCGGCGCCAATGCAAAAACAGAGGGATTGTGGGGTGTGACGGATCATGAATTTGGACATACATGGTTCCCCATGATTGTAGGCAGCAATGAAAGAAAATATGGATGGATGGATGAGGGATTCAATACTTTCCTCAATGCCATTGCTGATGATGATTTTAACAATGGTGAATACAAAGCGCCTAAATCCAACATGCATGAAATGGCAAAATTTCTTTACAGCGATCGCACAGAAGCCGTGATGAAAACGCCTGATGCATTGAAGGAATTCAACATTGGACTCTCATTGTATTACAAACCAGGTTATGCGCTTACACTCTTGAGAGAACAAATTGTAGGTGAAAAGAGATTCGATGCAGCTTTTAAAAAGTACATCAGGGATTGGGCATACAAGCATCCATCTCCCTGGGATTTCTTCCATTCCATGGAAAACAGTGTTGGGGAGGATCTGGGCTGGTTTTGGAAGGGCATGATTTTGGAAAATTGGAAACTGGATCAATCCATCGGAAAAGTAGAGCCTCAGTCAGGCGGACCCAAAAACGGTTATATCATTACCGTACACAACCTTGAAAAAGCTGCGATGCCCGTAGTTATTGAATATGAGACTGTCTCAGGACTCAAAGGTCGTTTGCAATTGCCTGTGGAAGTATGGCAAAATGCAGTCAGTGTCAATGCCCGCATTCCGGTCAAAGAGGAATTGAAAAAGGTTGTTTTGGATCCAGATAAAGTTTATCCTGATGTCAATTCTGATAACAATAACTGGCTGAATTCCAAGTAGTAAGAGTAAAAAAATCTGAAAAAGTCCTCTTTTGTCGCAAAATGTTTTAATTTTGCGCCTCCAAGTCTTTGCTTGGAATTATTCCCAAATGGTCCCATAAGTTCTTCGTCTGTTCGAAGACACCAGCAGGGGTAACGAAAAAAATACAGTCATGCCAAAAGTTAAAACCCACTCCAGGGCAAAAAAAACTTTTAAAATCACAGGAAGTGGCAAGATCACTTTCAGAAAGCCCACACGTGGCCACTTGTTAACGAAGAAATCAACCAAAAGAAAGAGAGCACTCAGAATTGAAGGTCAGGTACATCATGCCAACCTTGATTTCGTGAAGCGCCTGCTCCGTCTCAAATAAGATTTTTTCATTCCAAACAAATTTAAAGAATTAACATATGCCACGTTCAAAAAATGCCGTTGCCTCCAGAGCACGCAGAAAAAGAATACTCAAGCAAGCCAAAGGATTCTTTGGTAAAAGAAAGAATGTATATACCGTTGCCAAAAACGTATTAGAAAAAGGTCTCACTTACAGCTATGTAGGTCGTAAATTGAAGAAAAGAGATTACCGCAGTCTTTGGATTGTGCGTATCAATGCAGCTGTAAGAGAAGAGGGACTCACTTACTCTGAGTTCATCAACAAGTTGAAAGTCAAGGGCATTGAATTAGACCGCAAAGTATTGGCTGACATGGCCATGAACAATGCCGAGTCATTCAAGAAGCTTGTTCAATCAGTTAAATAAACCTGATTCCCCACTTGCTTAAGAGATGAGCAATACTTATACCGACCTTGTCAAACAAACCTTTTACTTTCCACAGGAAGGGTTTGATACAAAAGATGGCAATTTATTTTTCAATGAGTTGGACCTCAAAGCATTGATCGATAAGTACGGCACACCTCTTAAGCTTACCTATCTCCCCAAAATAGGATCACAGATCAACAAGGCAAAGTCATTGTTTGCCAAGGCGATCAAAAAACATAAATACGAGGGGAAATACCATTATTGTTATTGCACAAAGAGCTCACATTTTTCATTTGTTGTTGAAGAGGCGTTGCAGCATGATGTTCATTTGGAGACTTCCTATGCATACGACATTGAGATCATCAATCAGTTGTATAAAAAGAGGAAAATCAACAAGGATACATATATCATTTGCAATGGATTCAAACAAAAACATTATACATCCAGGATTGCAAGATTGATCAATACCGGATTCAGAAATGTGATTCCCATTCTTGACAATAAAGAGGAGTTAGAGCGTTACAAAAAATCAGTCAGAGAACCATTCAAGCTGGGTATTCGCGTAGCTGCAGAGGAAGAACCTAATTTTCCTTTTTACACCTCACGCTTGGGAATAAGGGCAAAAGATATTCTTGAGTTTTATGTGGATCAGATCGAAGGTTACGAAGAAAAATTTCAACTCAAGATGCTTCACATCTTCTTGAACAAGGGCATCAAGGATGACATCTACTACTGGAGTGAATTGAATAAGGTGATCAATCTTTATTGCCAATTGAAGAAGATTTGTCCCGAACTAGATTCTATCAACATTGGAGGTGGATTTCCAATCAAACATTCCCTTGGATTTGATTATGATTACGAATTCATGATCAATGAAATTGTTTCCAATATCAAAAAAGCATGTAAGAAAGCGAGGGTCCCCATGCCGAACATCTTCACCGAATTCGGCAGTTTTACAGTGGGAGAGAGCATGGCCCATATCTACTCAGTTTTGGCTGAAAAAATCCAGAACGACAGAGAGATTTGGTACATGATTGACTCTTCATTCATCACCACCTTGCCTGATACATGGGGCATTGGTGAGAAATTTCTGCTCTTGCCCATCAACAAATGGAACAACGAATACCAACGTGTGGTATTGGGTGGGATTACATGCGACAGCCACGATTATTACGATTCAGAAGAACATATCAATGAGGTATTTCTTCCAAAAACAAATGGTGAAAATCCAAAAGAACCTTTATATCTCGGATTCTTTCATACCGGTGCCTACCAGGATCAAATCAGCGGATACGGTGGTATCAAACACTGCATGATTCCGTCTCCCAAACACATCATTGTTGGAAGGGACAAAAACGGGAAGCTGGTTGATTGGGTTTATGCGAAGGAACAGACCGCTCAGAGCATGCTGAAAATCCTCGGTTATATCTAACCGAATTATTTGCGGACATTCATTTTATATTTTTTATTGACCTTCGGATTGTTGAAGTATTTCTCTGCTTCCTCTTGGGTGAATTTTGGATCGAACTCTACCAAAGGAAGATCAATCAACTGCAACTGAGATTGTTTCAGCTCATCTTTCAACTTTCGCGTCTTGGTCAGTATATCAATATCTTTTTCACCAACAAGACTGTATTCGGAGAGCATGAATTCCAATCGTTTGATGGTTCCTCGAACTTGTGAGGCCATGTTTTGTTCTTGTACCTTGTTGGGTGATACTGTTTCTTTTACAGGCACAAGTGTCAAACCCAAAGAGGGAAGTACCTTTCCGAAATTTTTGGCACCTGTGCTTTGGGCGGAGGTTGAAAGAATGGTTCCAAACATAGCAGTGGATGAACTTCCAATATCAAAATAAGTCCTGTTCTTCTTGGTTTGCTCTATCTCATTGCTAAGTATGAAAAAAGTGAGTTTCAGGTCTTTGATGTATTTCTTGATTTCATCTGCAATCAATTTGTACTCCTGCATTTTCTGGGGATAGTTCACACCAGGTTTGATGTAGAGTCGAACAGTTGCAGTATCTGAATTGCGGTAGGTGTCTGTTCCGATGAACTGAAGTACAAGCAGTTTTTGTCTGGCAGTGTCTCCTTCCCTGATGAAATCATAGGGAACGGTCCACTCAAATTCATCATTGCATTTTTTTACGGGCTTAAAATTGGTGATGGGCTGATTGGCATTGATGGTGATTTGATCAACGGGGAAAGTGCCCTCTTCACATTGAACCCTGAAACGGATGGTATCGCCTTCTTCGAGTTGAACAAAATTTCCAACAGTGGGCTTGAGCCGTGTTACATTGATTTCAGTACTGAAGAACAAAAGGTTGAAGCTGGTATCTATTCTTTCGGAGGCATTGCGAAGGTTTTGTACGCCAAATTCAACTTTATAAGGAACATCAAATTTCAACCTGCCGCTTTTGAATAAATTTTTGTCGGCTCTGAAAAACAACACACCGGTGTTCTTATCGATTCGGAGTCCGACAGGAGCTGATTTCAGGTACCAGAAATATTGATCCATCGGACGATTGATCTTGAAGTCATATGTAAGCGTGGAGTCGGCCTGAAGGGAGAAAAAGGGACTCAAATTCATGATCCTTAATATAGAATCCGCATCTTGCCTCGGAGTGGGTAGGTTAGTGATAGAATCCTTGATGGGGAGGGTGGTGTCTTTACTGATTTCCTGAGCAAAAGAAAACTTACATGCGGCCAAAAAGATGATAAATAACTTGATCCTCAATGGCAATATTGTTTAGACAAATGTAATTGAAAACATGCTAAATGTGTAATTTTGCACCTAAATCTTAACATTATGTACCCAGCTCAAATAGTAATTCCCATGAAAGAGGAATTGACAGAAAATGGTTTTGATGAATTGCTCACTCCAGCTGATGTAGACCAGGCAGTTTCCAAAGAAGGAACAACATTGGTGGTGATCAATTCAGTATGTGGTTGTTCAGCAGGAAGTGCAAGACCAGGTGTGTTGATGTCTGTCAGCAATTCCCCCAAAAAACCGGATAACCTCACTACAACATTTGCAGGTTTTGACATTGATGCGGTTCGCAGGTTAAGAGAACACCTCTTGCCTTATCCTCCATCATCTCCTGCAGTTGCCTTGTTCAAAGATGGCAAACTGGTTCACATGATAGAAAGACACCAAATTGAAGGCAGACCTGCACAGATGATTGCACAGAACCTCATGGCAGCATACGAGGAGTATTGTAATTAAGATGTATCCGAACCTATATTTCTTCATTCAACAGGTATTTGGTGTCGAACCATTTGGTTTTACCAAATACCTGAATACTTTTGGCATATTGGTTGCCTTTGCTTTTTTTGTTGCAGCTTATGTGCTTAAAAAAGAATTTGAGCGAAAAGAAAAAGAGCAATTGCTGCAACCATTGGAAGAATCCATAGTAGTAGGAAAGCCAGCATCATTCATTGACCTCTTTACTAATTTTATTTTTGGTTTCATCGTTGGGTATAAAATCATCGGAATATTCCTCAACTCCACCGATGGGAATCCACAGGAATACATTTTTTCCTCTGAGGGAAGTCTAGCCGGAGGCATCGCACTGGCAGTTCTTTTTACCTCACTGCGTTATTTTGAAAAGAAGAAACAGGCGCTGCCCAAACCCGAAACAAGAAAAGTAAAAATATGGCCTCATGACCGGGTGGGAGATATTACAGTATATGCAGCTATTTTTGGTTTCATAGGCGCTAAAATATTTGATAACCTGGAGAATTGGGACAGGTTCATGATTGACCCTATTGGAAATTTGTTGTCACCCAGTGGATTGACATTTTATGGAGGATTGATTCTTGCAAGTCTATACTTGCTTTGGTATACGCATCAAAAGAAAATCACCACCCGCCATTTTATAGATGCAGTTGCACCTGCTCTGATGATTGCATATGCAGTAGGCAGGATGGGGTGTCATTTTGCCGGGGATGGTGACTGGGGTATTTTCAACAGTGCCTACAAAGTCAATGAAAAAAATCAGATCGTCGAAGCAGGATCGTGGGAGTTTCATCAGGTATTGATGGACAACCAGGAGTATGCGAAAATGCTGGTGGCAGAATACGGTGACCTGGACAAAGTGCCACATAAAAGTTTCAAGGGACTCTCATTCCTTCCCAATTGGTTTTGGGCGTACAATTATCCTCACAATGTAAACGAACAGGGCATCCCCATCAAAGGTTGTGAAGGACAATATTGTTATCAAATGTCGCCTCCAGTTTTCCCAACAACCTTGTATGAAATCATCGCAGGATTCATTCTGTTTTTCATATTATGGGGACTTAGAAAAAAATTAAAGGCACCCGGACAATTGTTCGGACTCTACCTCATGATGAATGGAATGGAGCGGTTTTTGGTTGAAAAAATCAGGGTCAATTCCACCTACGATCTATTCGGGTTTCATCCTACACAGGCAGAAATTATTTCAACCGTCCTCTTTGCAATTGGAGTTTGGGTATGGACAGATGCCATCAAGAAACACAGATTAAAAACAGCATAAATTTTTTATATGCCTTCTTTTGATATTGTCAGCAAGGTTGATCCACAGCTTCTCGACAACGCTGTGAACGTAACAAAAAAAGAAATTACCAACAGATTTGATTTCAAGGATACTGTGGTCAATATCGACCTTAACAAGAAAGATTTCAAAATTTCACTGGAAACCGCTGACGATATGAAAATGCGACAGTTGATAGAAGTGCTTGTCAACCGCGCCAACAAACAGGGAATTCCTCCTATTGCCTTTGATCAGTCAAAAGCATCTTACCAAAGCGGCAAAACAGTGAAACAGGAAATTCAAGTCAAAAACGGACTCAAACAGGAGGATGCAAAAAAGATCACCAAGCTGGTGAAAGACTCAGGACTCAAAGTCCAGACCCAGATCATGGATGATATCATCCGTGTCACGGGAAAGAAGATCGATGATCTCCAGGAAGTCATACAAGCCTGTAAATCAGCTGATTTGGACTTCCCGCTCCAGTTTGAAAACATGAGAAGCTGATCACTTTTCTTGGATTTTATCCCACAATGCTGTACATTTGCACCCTTATTAAATGCCATGGCAAAAACCATGCAGCCTAAAAATTTCTAATATGAAACAAGGTATCCATCCAGAAGATTACAGATTTGTAGTATTCAAAGACATGAGTAACGGTACAACATTTCTCACCCGCTCAACAGCCCCTTCGAAGGAAATGATCAAGTGGGAAGACGGAAACGAGTATCCGGTCATCAAACTTGAGATTTCAAATACATCTCATCCATTCTTCACTGGCACAAATTTATTGGTTGACACAGCTGGTCGTATTGATAAGTTCAAGAAAAAATACGCAAAGAAATAATTTCACAACCCTCCTTACGGAGGGTTTTTCATTTACATTTGTTTTCGTTCATGCGACTTTACCTGGATGATAGGCATTTGACAGATCTCTTTTATCCTCTGACTGTCACCAATAAGTTTGAGGATCTTAGCATCGGTTTATTCTCATTTTCAGAGCGTTGGAGGAAATTGGCTGAAAAGCAGGGATTTTCTCTTGAATTGGTTGAAGATTCCACCATCGCTGATTGTATCATTCCCGCCAACCTTATACCAACTGCATCTTTAGACCTGTTTGCATTTTTTCAAGAGAAACAACCTGATATCAGAGGATTCTTGTCACCCAACAGAATTTGGGAACTAGTTTCATGCAATGCAGATATGATCACAAGCGATGTTGCTATCCTGGATGATTTTGCTTTTCTGAAAGAAAATAAAGCAATCAACCATACCGGTAGCCATGACATGCTGATCCATGAAACTGCCATTGTTGAACACTGTTTCTTCAATACAAACGATGGACCTATCATCATTGACGAGCATGCACATATCATGTGCGGGGCCATGTTGCGCGGACCCATTTATATTGGAAAACATTCCATTGTAAAGATGGGTGCGCAATTATATAGTGGTACCGGTATAGGTGACAATTGTACAGTGGGCGGGGAAATCAAAAATGCAGTCTTTTTGGATTTTTCCAACAAGGGTCATCATGGATACATAGGCGACAGCTACATTGGCAAATGGTGTAATCTCGGAGCAGGAACAACAGGATCTAATCTTAAAAATACTGCCGGTGATGTTCGAGTATGGGACCACTCAACTGCGCAGTACATCCATGCTTCCAATAAGGCAGGTGTATTCATGGGCGATCATGTGAAAACCGCCATCAACACCAGTTTCAACAGTGGTACGGTCGTATCACCATTTTCAAATTTATTCTCAAACACGCTATCCATTGCACCCAAGTTTGTACCTATGTTTGCTTGGGGATTGGAAAGCAATGAGCATTATCGTCTGGATGATTTAATCAAGGAGATCGATCGTTGGATGAAAATGAAAAAGCAATCATTGACAGAAACAGAAAAAGAAAAAATTATTCAATTGTACAAAACATATATCAAATGAGAAAGCAAATCGCAGCAGCAAATTGGAAAATGAACAAGACACTCTCCGAGGGTGAACAGTTGTTGAAAGGAATTCTTAGTGGAATGGGTGACGTGAAAGATCACCAGCAAGTTGTTTTTGCCATTCCATTTCCATATTTGCTGAAATCCAACGAGACCATTGGAGCCAAAAAAAATACATTTGTCGCGGCGCAAAACTGTCACCATAAAACATCCGGTGCATACACGGGTGAAGTTTCAGTCGACATGTTGGAATCAATATGCATCAAATATTGTATTGTTGGTCACAGTGAACGCAGGGAGTATTTTTCGGAAAACAACAGCATGCTTGCTGAGAAAGTAAATCTCTGTTTGTCAAAATCAATTGTTCCGATTTTTTGTTGCGGGGAACCCTTGAATATTCGTGAAGCGGGTATTCAAAACGAATTCGTGGAGAAGCAATTGCAGGAGTCATTGTTTCATTTGGATGCGGAGGCAATCCAGCAGGTTGTCATCGCATATGAACCCATCTGGGCCATTGGAACCGGCAAAACTGCCAGCTCAGATCAGGCGCAGGACATGCATCAACATATTCGTGCAGTATTGGCCCAGCAATTTGGAAAAGACATAGCAGCGAATGTCTCCATTTTGTATGGCGGAAGTGTGAAAGGCTCAAATGCAAAAGAAATTTTTTCACAGCCTGATGTGGATGGCGGATTGGTGGGCGGCGCCTCTCTGGTAGCGGATGAGTTCTTGCAGATTATTCAGTCACTCAAATGAATCAACCTTTGAGCTTTTCCACCAGTTGAATGTACTCCTTCATGGAGTCTTCGGCAGATTTTCCTGTAAGGGCCAACCAGGCCTCGTGCTTGGCTTTCTTGACAAAATCGAAAGGATTTTCAGGGGCGTTGTTCACATTGTTTCCCTCAGTTGCTTGTTTGTACAATGCATACAATTGAAGCAATGTTTCATTGCTGGGTCTCTCTGATAAAGATTCTGAATCTTTTACCGCTTTTTCGAATAATTCTCTTGTTTCCATTGGTGTGCTAAAATACAATAATTGATTAACTTTGCAGCTTCAATGATGCGGGATTTTCCCCGTGATTGCTGATATTTTCCATGAAACACATAAGAAACTTTTGCATCATAGCACATATAGACCATGGCAAGTCAACACTGGCCGATCGTCTGTTGCAATCAACCAATACCATCAGTGAGAGAGATATGATGGATCAGGTATTGGATGACATGGATCTTGAACGTGAAAAAGGCATCACCATCAAGAGCCACGCCATACAAATCAACTACAAGCATACCGATGGTCAAGCTTATACGTTGAATTTGATTGACACACCTGGACACGTTGATTTCAGCTACGAAGTCAGCCGTGCGTTGGCCGCTTGTGAAGGCGCATTGCTATTGGTGGATGCAACCCAAGGGATCCAGGCACAAACAATTTCCAACCTCTATCTTGCAGTGGAGAACAACCTTGAAATCATTCCTGTCATCAACAAAATTGACATGGATGGTGCCATGATTGAGGAAGTAAAAGATCAAATCATTGACCTGATTGGATGTAAATCTGAAGATATTTTATTGGCAAGTGGAAGAACGGGGATTGGTATCGAAGCTATTTTGGATGCCATCGTTCATCGCATACCACCTCCCAAAGGGAATCCTGATGCACCGCTTCAGGCGCTGATATTTGACAGCGTATTCAATTCTTTCAGAGGCATCATCGTTTACTATCGTATTTTGAATGGCTCCATTAAAAAAGGAGAGAAGATCAAATTTGTTTCAACTGATATGGATTATGAGGCTGATGAAGTGGGTATTCTCAAGTTGAACATGCAGGAGGTGAAAGAAGTGAAATGCGGAGATGTGGGATACTTGATTACAGGCATCAAAAATGCCAAAGAAGTTAAAGTTGGAGATACCATCGTGGATGCTGTAAATCCTGCTCAAGCAATCAAAGGTTTTGAAGAAGTAAAACCAATGGTATTTGCCGGAATTTTTCCAGTCAACACCGACGATTTTGAAGAATTGAGGGATTGCATGGACAAGCTTCAACTCAACGATGCATCATTGACTTATGAATTGGAAACTTCTCAGGCACTGGGATTTGGCTTTCGATGCGGATTCCTGGGACTCCTTCACATGGAGATCATTCAGGAAAGATTGGAACGAGAGTTTAATCAAACTGTCATCACCACCGTACCCAACGTAAGTTTCGTTGCATACAGCACGAAGGGTGAAGTCATTCCTGTAAACAACCCCTCAGAAATGCCGGATCCAACGCAAATGGAGCATATTGAGGAACCTTTCATCAAAGCACAGATTATTACCAAGCCTGAATACATTGGCAATATCATGACGCTTTGCCTTGGAAAGAGAGGCATGTTGATCAATCAGAGTTACCTCACCCAAACCAGGGTTGAATTGATATTTGAAATGCCCCTGACTGAAATCGTATTTGATTTTTATGACAAACTGAAAAGTCAAACAAGGGGATATGCTTCATTTGATTATCATCCCATCGGCTACAGGGACAGTGATATTGTAAAAATGGATATCCTGCTCAATGGTGATAAAGTCGATGCGCTGTCTGCACTGATCCATAGAAGCAGGGCGCAGGATTTTGGACGAAAGCTTTGTGAAAAATTAAAAGAACTGCTTCCGCGTCAGCAATTTCAAATTGCCATTCAGGCAGCTATTGGTGCGAAAGTTGTTGCCAGAGAAAATATTTCTGCCATGCGCAAGGATGTTACTGCCAAGTGTTACGGCGGTGATATCAGCCGAAAGCGAAAACTCCTGGAAAAGCAAAAAGAGGGTAAAAAGCGCATGCGCCAAATCGGCAACGTAGAAGTACCGCAGGAAGCTTTCCTTGCAGTATTAAAGTTGGATGATTAAGCCCCTTTCTTGCCAGATTTTTTTACCGGAATTTTGGATTCACTGATAGGCTTGATGACAGGTGCCTGTCCATCTTCCAACTTGAAATCAAATGGTTTGTCAATATGCAACCATTTCCCGTTCATCCATTTGAATGCCTCATAATCACCGTCAGGTACAAAAGTTTCCTTTCGATCTACCTCATTGGTTTCTGAAATCAAATGATCATATATCAGCATATCAAGTTCCTGATCAAATTTGATACTGGCCTGTGCATCTTTTTTGTATTCAATCCAGAACCTACTTTGCGTTGGTATAGCTTTTTTGTCCTTGCTGAAATCAAAAATGTTGGATCCAAAAACAGGTTGGTTCATGCGATCGAAATGCAATATCTCGATCATCTTTCTGGTACTTACACGACTGTTTTCATCATATCCCAGCAATGTATAGAAGTTTTGATCTCCATTTTTATGCATAAGCATTTTATAATAAATCGCCCCAATCCACCATTCATTGTTTGTGATCGTATCCGATTGGTTGATGATCAGTGAACTTCTGTCGATCAGTGGAAAAAGTTTCAGGCTCCCGTCTTTTGTATTCATTTGGATGGCGCCATGTCTTCTATGGGTGTTTTCATCTTTGCTGACCTGCCAGGTAAAAATCCTGAATATGCTGTCTGGACTGTACAGTTTTGAAATGGTTTGAACAGAATCAAATGGATGATAAAAAGAGTGCGGGGCTTGCAGCGCCCTTACCAATATTCTTGTAAAATGACTGTCAGCCCTGAATCGCTGCTCAGCAAATTCACCATTCACAATGATATTGCCATGAAACTGGAGAGAGTCCTCTTTTTGAAGCAGAAACTGATTGCCTGACTGTGCGCTCAGTTGTGATAAAGTGATTTGCAGAACAAAAAAAGAATATACTATATATCTAATTGATTTCATTTTTCAATATCATGGTTGAGGTAACAAATGCCGACCAGCTGAATTTTTCTTTCTCTGATTTTAATGCAGGTAAAAAATAGGCTTCTCCTTTGTCAAAAAATTCACAGATATGTTCAGCGATGGAGCGACTGTTGGGTTCGCATACGAGTCCGCTTTCCCCATCTTTTACCATTTCAGGGAGTCCACCTACATGGGTAACAACCATGGGGACTTCAAAATGATAGGCGAGTGGTGTTACTCCACTTTGTGTTGCTTTCTTATAAGGTTGAACAATCAGGTCGGCCGCAGAGCAATAATACCTTACCATGTCATCCGGTATGAAATCATCAACAATCTGTACACGATCCTCAATGCCCAATTGTTTGATCTGTTGCAGATAGACTTCCTTGTTTTGATAAAATTCGCCGGCTATCATCAATTGTACAGCATGTTTTTTTACTTCAGGCATTGCCATTGCATCCAACAACAAATCCAATCCCTTGTATTCTCTGATGAAACCAAAAAACAAAATAAGTTTTATACCATCTTTTATGTTGAGATAATTTCTTGCCTCTTTTTTTTCCATCTTTAATCCAAAATTGTCGTACAAGGGGTGTACAACCTGCTTATAGGAAGCAATTGGATGCAATGTCAACAAGTCCTTCGTCACCTTGCTGCTCATGGTTATAAACCCGTCTATGGGTTTTATAAAATACTTTGTGAGTATCTTATCGGCCACTCTTTTCTCATGTGGAATGATATTGTCGGCAATGCAGATAACTGTTGTTTTGGTATTCTTGCGGATGATTCTGGCAATGGTTCCCAGTGCAGGGGACATGAAAGGTATCCAGTAACGTATAAGGACAAGTGTTGGTTTTTCTGCTGCGATTTGTCTTCCAACTTTTATCCAATTCAACGGATTGACAGAATTGATAACGGATTTGATTTTTATGTTCTTGGGTGCAGGCCTGTTTGCGTATTGAGACTTACCTGGAAAAAAGATGGAAGGATACTGCAACGAAAAGGAGTAAATGGAGGCTTCATGTCCTGCTTGCTGAAATGCACCCGCCAAACGCTCATTGAATGTTGTGATGCCACCGCCTCTTAAAGGATACGCAGAACCAATGATGATGATTTTTTGCACAGGCTACTTATTGAAACCAATTTCTGTTTCGATGTTGTAATTGTTTCTGTCTGGGGCACCTCTGGAAATCATTTCGCTGATAAAACCAGCCAAAAAAAGCTGTGTACCGATCACCATGGAGGTGAGTGAAATATAAAAAGCAGGTCTGGATGTGATCCCGTAATTGAAATCAATGATTTTTGAAATGATCAGGTAGGCACTGGTGATGAATCCGATCAGAAATGCAACAATTCCAAGCAGTCCGAAAAACTGCATGGGTTTCTTACGAAACTTGCCAATGAACATAATAGTGGCAAGATCCAGGAATCCGTTGATGAATCTTTCCCAGCCAAATTTTGTCGTTCCATATTTCCTTGCCCGATGTTCTACCTCTTTTTCTCCGATCCTGGTGTAGCCCTGCCATTTGGCAAGGACTGGAATGTATCTGTGCATTTCACCATATACCTCGATTCCTTTGACTACTTCGTGTTTATATGCTTTTAAACCACAATTGAAATCATTCAATTGGATGCCTGACATTTTTCTGGTGACAGCGTTGAAAAATTTAGAAGGAATATTCTTGGTCAAAACATTGTCGTATCTTTTTTTCTTCCAGCCACTGACAAGGTCAAAATTTTCTTCTTTAATCTTTTTGAAAAGTGCGGGTATTTCATCGGGACTGTCCTGCAAATCAGCATCCATGGTGATGACAACATCACCCTGTGCCTCTCTGAATGCAACATTCAGGGCTGCGGATTTACCATAATTGCGCTTGAATTTGATCCCTTTGAACCTGTTGTCGTTGTTTGAGATGGATGTAATGACTTTCCATGAATCATCTGAACTGCCATCATCAACCAGGATTACTTCATAGCTGAAATGATGTTCCAGCATGACACGGGCAATCCATTGCGTCAGCTCCGGAAGTGATGCTGCTTCATCCTTGAGTGGTATGACAATTGAAATATCCATTAAAATTCCATTTCAGGTTTTTTCTTTTTGATGATTGCTGCAATGATGAGTGCTTCAATGAAATATAAAATGCAAGCATAAGCAAAAGACTTCATCAATGAGCCCAATGAAAAAATATCCTGCTCTGCAATTTTATCCATCGCCTTTTCCATTTCAGATTCCGGAACATTGAATCTTGCCATGGCTTCTTGAGACTTTTCAATTGTCAGTTGTTTCATTCTTTCAGCAAATGCAACATCCAAATAATTGAATATAAAATAGGAGACAATGGTACTGACAATCCCAGTAATTACGAGCACTCCAAAAGAAACTTTCAATGCTTCGTTGAAATTCAGATAGCCATTGTTTTTCTTTTTTACCTGAATACAACCCAAAACTGCAAATACAATGGGTATGAGGTATGAGGATATCCATGCAACTGGACTCATAAAATATTCTGCACCCAGAATATACAATACAACGAAAATGAGTACAGAAGCTGCTGCGGAAATCAATCCGTATTGCATGGTTTCTTTGTTGTGCAAGGATGAAATCTTTTCCATGGATTATTTCAATTGATAATTGGAATGAAGAATGGTTGCAATGGCTGACCCTTTGAAGGGTTGTCCAATAAAGGCTGCATTGGCTGATTTGGATCTGATATGATCATTGGTATAGGTACCTGTTGACTCAATGTCAAAAATGGTAAGATCAGCGGATTGATTTTTTTCAATAGTAGCAGGAAGCTGAAATATTGATCTGGGTTGAAAGCAGATGCATTGAAGAATTTTATCGATGCTGAGTTCGGTTGTTCCCAGTAAACCAAAAGCTGCTTCGAGTCCCAGGGTTCCATATCCCGCATATTCAAACTCACAAATCTTCGCATCCTTGTTTTGGGCAGTATGATGCGTGGTAATGCAGTCAATTGTCCCGTCTATAACACCCTGCATCAATGCTTTGCGATCTGTTTCTGTTCTA